>Ga0082212_10004526_pt1 | contig 19229 bp, 10 predicted proteins | sample TergutNt197P3_FD_71548 | JGI IMG/M metagenome (GOLD analysis project Ga0082212, IMG submission 71548) | Neocapritermes taracua P3 segment gut microbial communities from Petit-Saut dam, French Guiana - Nt197 P3 | ecosystem: Host-associated > Arthropoda: Insects > Digestive system > Gut ... | reverse complement strand
GCCATTGTCAAAGACGATACGATTCTCTTCATGGGACGTTTTGTCAAACCGGATTAGGAAATCAATGATCGCCAAGGCAATGTCGTGAAATGGACGGCACGAGTGAATCCGGGTTTGTGCATGTGCTTATGACTCTTGTGTCCATTTTGCATACTGTCTCCGCAAAGAAAAGTACGGACAGGAAATTAACGACATAATTTCCTGTACTTATCGCTGTTCCCGAATGAACTGTTACATCACCCGCAGCATCCCGCGAACGTAACCAATCGATTCCATCAAACCGGGCAACGGATCACCAGCATACGCCAATTTAGTTTTCGGAATCGGCTTGCCGGTTTCGTCGAGAAAGATGAGCGTGAGTGATTTAACCTGTGCCGATGCCTCATTTGCCAACATAGCATACGAGCAAATCGTGAAAATGCCCAAAAAGCAACTGGCGAGACGCGTGTTCATGATAGTATGAGGGTTACGGTATTCTGCGCTGCATCGGGCATAGTTTTGGGCGGATTCGGGTGAGCCGAACTTGCCGGTTTTCCGTTGATACGGACAAAGGCGGTGACTCCGTTGTTGCCCATTTTGGGCGGGGAAGAATGTGATTTTGTCATAAATTTGTCAAAGTTAACCACTCATTGTTCTTTTTCTGTGGTAAATTTGCCCTTGACGAAAATAGAAAAAATCTGCATACTTCGGCGGATTTTCGTTAATCGGCATCATTCATGAACCGCCTCCGAAAAGGAAAATACTCACCCGCAACATACGTGTCAGCAATGACATGTCGCTCGTGGTGCCTCCTTTTTGCGTTCTGGTTCTGCATTCCCGTTCTCCTTGCCGGCGACTTTGGACTTATCAATCCGGCGGAAGAAGATTTTACCGAATCAAGAATAGATACCCAAAATAAGGAAAATTTCGCAAAAAAAACTCCCGCCCTCAATGATCGGGTTCTTCCAACACCCCAGAAAACCGCAACCATTCGACAAGTTTCGGCATTCGACAGTGATCCCTTCCCGATGGCAACGCAACCCTCAATGGCACCTCCACCCGCCGTTTTCGATTGGGGAGCAGTAACGGCTCCGAGCAATCCTCTCGTCGCACAAGCCCAAGTCGCTCCTTACAATTCCTTCGCAGGGGGCGGGTATGCCCAACCTCAATTTTCTATGCAGGATATGCAGGCGATCTATCTTGCTCAACAACAACTTGCCCAGCAACAGTTTGCGCAACCGCAATTCACCCAGTATCCCCAGCAATATCAGCAGGGATATGTGATGCCGACTGCGAATCACTTTGCGAATCCGCAGACCGATATGTATGCTCAATACGGTTATGCTGATCCTTATGAAGGTTGGGGGTATCAGAGCGGGAATGCGATGGGATACCAAGATGTACCGAATCATGCGGCAATGTACCAGGCGTTCCTGATGCAAGAATTGGTGCGTCGTCAAGCGGAAGAATCCAAAACGAATGAAGAAAGACGAATGAACGAGGCAAAGCAACAAGCCGATGCACAGTGGACGCTCAACAATTTGGTGCCTGTACGGGTAACGTCACCGCTCGGAGAAACTCTGCTGGTCGGTGCGAAGACGATCAGTCCGTTTAGCACTCCGCCGGGTCCCGACAAAGGAGTAGGAATGCCCTTGGTACACAAAAGTTGGCTCGACCGACCTTATTATTTCGGCGGATTTGTCGGTTACGCTTCTGGGTCGGAATTGGTCTCCAACATGATCGAACAAAAAAGCGGAGGAACTGGCGGACTCACGTTCGGCTACAATTTTAACGACTATTGGGGGCTGGAGAGCCGACTCCATTTTGCGTCGATTGACATCCGCGACACCGATACCGCACGACGACTTTTCACGGAAAATTTTCAAGAACAGTTTCCCGGTATGACCGTACCGCCGTTCTCAACACGGACAAACGAATTAACTATTTTTGATGCGGCTGTCCATTATTATCCACTGGGCAATGCGAAGTGGCGCCCCTATTTCAAGTACGGATTGGGAATCGGTCGGCAACGGTTTGTGAATACCTTCGGCTATGAAAATACGGCGGACATTGTTACGATGCCGTTGGGGGTGGGCATGCGTTATTGGTGGAATGAGCGGATTGCCATCCAGGCGGATTTGATCGACAACGTCGTCTTCGCATCGAGCATTGCCAAGACCCAGCACAATGTCGGATTCACCGTAGGTCTGACGTATGCTTTCGGCAGTGGGAGGAGGGTGAATCCCGTGCATTATTGGCCTCACACGCCGAGTATGGGCTCGAAATGGTAAAAGGAATGTCGTCCTTGCAAAATTTTTTATGTCTTTTTTACAACTTCAAGACAAACGGTTTCTGATTTTCGGAGTGGCAAACAAAAAGAGCGTTGCCTATCAAATTGCCGCAATGCTCCTGAGTGAAAACGCCGCCGTCGATCTCGTCGTTCGGGATGAATCGGTTGCGGAAAAAGTCCAACCGCTCTTTCCGCAACAAAAAGTGTTCGTCTGTAACGTCGAAAACGAATCGGAAATTGTCAGGCTTCGGCAAACCATTAAAGCGGAAAAATATGAACCGTACAACGGTCTCGTGCATTCCATTGCCTTTGCCGATTACGGCGACGGAATGAAACCATTTCACGAAACATCGAAAGAAGCATTTTTGCAGGCACTCGATATTTCCTGCTTTTCGCTCATTTCCGTTTGCCGGGAACTTTCTGGTCTGTTGTGTAAAACCGCCTCGGTGGTAACGATTTCCATTTCGACAACGCGGATGGCAAGCGAAAATTACGGTTTTATGGCACCGATCAAGGCGGCTCTCGATTCGTCGTTGGCGTTCCTAACGAAATCGTTCAGCCGGTTTTCGGAGATTCGTTTCAATGCAGTGGCACCGAGTTTGCTCAAAACGTCCGCTTCGGCTGGCATACCGGGCTATGCCGACTCCTATTTGTTTGCGGAGCAGGTGATTCCGCGGCATCGGGCTGTGCAAACGGAAGAAGCGGCGGCGGCGGCAATTTTCCTGTTGAGTCCTCGTTCGAGTGGGATTATTGCTCAAAAAATCATCGTCGATGCAGGGATGGAAATCAATTATTTTGATAAAGAGATCATACAGAGAGTTGTCCATTAGAGGGCGTATGTCGGGCTACAAACCTAACTTTCCATGATCTTCATTGGTTTTGTCTTCACACCCTTCTCGAAACGTTGCCAAAAAACAATTGGAGTCGGAGGGGGGAATTTGTCGATAAGGGCGATAGGGAGTGCCGACAAACCACGCCAACGGGACTTTTTGCCGCCGCACATTCACTGTTTTATCTATTTTGACAAAAACGCTTGTATGTACGAAACTTTCTTCGGTTTGAAAAGAAGACCCTTTCTGTTTGTGCCTGACACAGAATCCTATTTTTCTGTCGGCTTTATGGAAGAATCTCGTCAATCTGTTGAACACGCCATCCAAAAAGAATCGGGAATTTCTCTGATTTTTGGAGCGGCTGGAACTGGAAAATCGCTTTTGTTGCGAATGCTTCGGCAATCACTGGAATCTGATTACACCACAGTCCTCGTCTCCAATAGCCGACTCGACACGCCGAAAGCCCTATTTTTGCAACTTATTCACGATTTACATCTCACCTGCTCCGGGAACGAAACCGTCGAACTGCGGTTACAAATTCTTGATTTTGCTCGAAAATCTCTCCCCATCGTCCTGCTTTTTGATGAAGCCCAACATTTGAGTTCATCCGTTCTCGAAGAGATTCGGCTTTTGACCGATTCTGTCAATGACTCCGTCCCTCTTTTTCATGCCGTCCTCACGGGAACGCTGAATTTTGAGGAAAAACTCACATCTCCGCAGTTGGAAGCCTTCAATCAACGCATTATTTCCCGGTCTTACCTCGATTCATTCACAAGCGAAGAAACGTCTCAATACATCGCTCGGCAAACCGATGATCAGCAAATTGCTCCCCCCTACGGTGTTGAAATTCCCCTTTTTACGACAACAGCAAAACGACGGATTCACCAGTTAACTGACGGTATTCCACGACTCATCAATCAACTCTGCAACACGGCGTTACAATTTGCCGCCGCAAAAGAGAGGGAAAACGTCGACGAAAATCTGATCAACGACGCTTGGGCAAGTTTGCAACACATTGAACCAATTGAAACAGAGCAAACGGACGCTCTTGCTGTTCAGGAGCCGGTCATCTCGCCGGAAGAAATCGCAGAAATTGTCGATCAAAAGAGAAAAACGTTCAAAATTCGACAATTTGATCCCGTTGAATTTGGAACTCTGACCGATTCCGAACCGGAGCCGGTAGGGGCTCCCCCGCCTGTTGCCAACGACTATAAACCACCTTATCCCGAAGACGATGACGAATTTACCGAATTGGTATCAGTGGCAGAAGACGCAGTGCTTCCTGTCTGCCAAGTGTTGCAACTGCACGTTTCCACAGATGCCCACGAACACATTCCTAAACTGAAAAGTCAAAAGATGGCGACTGTTACGATTCCGAGATGCACAATGGTTCTCGACTTCTATAAATTAGAACGCCAATTTCGGCGACGATGTTTGTTACGGAAAATTCAAAACCGTTTAGGTTTGTTCGCAGGTCTGCTCCAACGAGCAACAACCGCACCGTCCGAATGTCCTCAAAATAAATCCGATATGAATGCGAAATCACTCCAAGAATATGGGGCGGCAGTATTGGATGGTCGTCCCCCGTTCGTCCGCAAAGAACCCCAGTACGCCTACCAAACACCCGAAGTGCCGCCCCGATACGATGTTACGTATCCTGATCCGAAAACAGGAGTTCCCATTACTCTCCGCTGGCTCCCTGAAAACACGGAAGAAAACGAACGATTCGGCGTATCCTATACAGAATTTGTGAATCGGGAAAAATGCGTCGAAAGCAATGTATCAGAAGCGAGAATGGTGCAACCGAAACCGGCATCGACAGCATTTGACATAACGGAAGCACCGGTTGTTCGGACTTCGCTAAACGCTTCGAGCGGCAATTGTTCCGTGTCGTCTCATCTTTCGGGAATTGAAGAATTGTTCGAAGAATCAAAGCAGGTGGGAGATTCGGCAATTTCACTTGCGGAATTGTTTCGGGCGCAATCATCGGCACTGTTACAAATGGAAGAGATACCAGAGTTCAAAAATTTGGACGAAACGATTCAACGTCAGTTGGAAACGGTGGTCAAGCGAATTCTAAAAGCGGCGGAAAAAATTGAGCAGGCTGCCGAAATGAGCGAACAGGCTGGTCGGCATGTTTCCCAAGCGGCGGAGTTTGTTGAGACGGAAGTCAAATCTGCTTTGCCGGTGTACACGGATCTGTTTCGGCAGTGGTCGGAGTTTCAGGAACTCATTAGTACGGAATTGGGGGCTTTTCGGCAACAGCCAGTGGAGTCACCGAAATTTCGAACCTTTCCTCGCCGTCAAGTGATGATCGAGCGGACAATACCAACGATTGATGTCGAGTCGCTTCTTCGATAAAGGTTTTTCGGCTACCGTTCAAGAAATAAAAGGCGGATCCAATAGATTGCGGTACTCATCCCGCTCTCGTCGGGTCGCTTCGAGGTCAAAAATCAAATACTTCAAATCAAGACTCATCTGATTCAACGAATCTTGCACATAACCGAGCACCCGTTGCCGACGCTCAAGACAAACGGCAAGCCGATCAAGCACCGGATAAAAATTCGCCCGGTATTCCGACGGCAAATCGTCAACCAATCGCAACAGTTCTGCCAGTTCACGAACCTCCTGAACCGACTCAACGGACGGCGGACCTTCGGGTAAAATAACAGATCGGGAATGTAAAACAGCGGAATCGGAAGTCATGCCAACAGGGGGGGAGCAAAGCATCTTTACGTTTCTTACGTTCATTCTACCCGATTCTTGAGGAAAAACAACAAATTTCCCCAAGAAAAATATCCCAATTCGGCTATCGGCAACCCATAAAGGGCATGATACGCACATCTTCCCTGAATTGCCCCTTTTTTCAAGCGTTTACGGTAAACTGGAAACCGTAATGTTCATCATCAACCGTTCGAAATCGGGATTATCCCAATCGTCCCAATGTCCCAGCGATGTGAAAATGACACTCCCCTCTGGACGATGGTTAATCCATAACACCGGTTCTTGCGGAACATCGCCAAACGTACCTATCAGAAGCACCTGCGCCGTCGAAGCAAGAGGACGACTCATATACAGCGAACCCGTACTCGTGAAACCGTCAGGGGCAATGCCAGCGAGCAACGGATGACTCTCCATTCCCGGTACAAGGCTGACCTTCGTGCCCGCGTTCATGTGATGATTCACATAATTGCCTCCCCAAACCTCTTTGTCGAATTCATCCCACGTAACAACACCATCCGGTTTGCGTTCCCGAAGGCTAAAAGCGTGCGAGGCAGTACGGATACCAATGAGCGGTTTGCCGCTGGCAACATATTTTTTGACCGCATCCATTTTTGCCGCTTCAAGAGCACGCCGTCGAACGGAAAGAAATACGAGGTCGGCATCTTCCAAAATCTGAAGATTTTCAATGTTGTGCCGACCCGGACTCTCGATGGACGCATCCCCCGCCGCAAAATCGCAATGCACCCCTTGCGTCAACAGCAATTCATGTGCAAATTCGTGAAACCGCTGATTGGTTCGATACTCGTTTTCCGCTGTGATAAACGCCACGACCGGTCTGGAATCATCTTTGAAGCGAAATTGCTTTTTTCCGGTAAAATCGCTGGAAACAATGGACGGGCAAACGAAAGACTCAATGTATTCCTGTATCAAACTGTTGCCGGTAAAATGGGAAACAAACGGAGCACTTTTCGAGTTGTACATCGTGTCGGTTAAGTCCCGCATCAGAACGACGTTTTTGCCGAGCCGCACCATATTCCGCAGTCCGAAAGAACGACCGATGACGCACATATTGGTATGCACCCCCATCAGAATCACATTTTTGATCCCCTTTTCCTCGAAATAGGAGCCGATTTCAATGCCGGAATCGCTGATCAAGTCTTCGTCGAGGATCGTGAGCGTTTCGATTTGATGCTTCCACGGGAACGGCGGAAATGTACAAGTCGGCGTGCAATCGCATCCTTCGTCCGATTGGTCGATGGGCCACGCTTTATCGGCTTCGGTCGGCAGATTTCCTCTGCCTAGTCGTGCCTCGATTCCTTGCACCCGAAATTGCTGTGCCCGTTTCCGGGCAGGATGATCCTGATAGAAACCGAGAGTATCGCTGGGAGCATGGACAATCGTGATCCCCTTTTTCCGAGCGATGGTCAGCACTTCGTTCATGTGCGGTGCCATTTCGGCGACTCGTGTGGTCGCACCCTTACACCAGTGTTGATTCCACATATCGCAGATGATAATGGCGGTCTCTTGGGGGTTCCAATGCTGTATTTCCTGATGAATCACGAGCGTACCGGGAGCAACGTCTTTTTCGGTAGAGGGAATCCGGCTTTGAAGGGATAGCCGCAAGGAGGAATCGTCCTGTGCCGAAATCGGTTGTGCAAGCACGGTAAGCAAAAAGAGACAGCAAACATGCTGGAATCTTGGTGCCCTTTGTGTCTTTGTGGTTACAAATTTGAGACGCATAGGTTTGGAATCGTGTTAGGGGTCATAGGAAAGGTACAACCATTATAACTGTATTTTTCGGAAATGTCAAAAATTTCCGGTAGTGGTATAACCCGTCCAACCGCTACTTTACCGTTTTTGTACAGTCCGCAAGTGAAGGTTGCCGATTCTCCGACTGGTACATTCTCTCCCTTTGTGGGGATTCGGGGACGCAAGTCCCCGGTTCTCTCAAAGAGGATTGGGACTTGTTTCCTGATGTACGTGCAAGGAAGGTTCAAAGACAGAGGACAGATCATGTCAAGGACGGCTATTAAAAGTTTTGGCTTATTTATCGTTGGACAAATCGCAACCATCGCGCTCATGCTCTGTCTGACCGAGCAGAAGGTAAATGCACAAACGCAACGCGTAATCGTTCCAGACGACATCTACATCGTGCCAGGAACTGGACGGAACGGTCTCAACACTACGTTCCAGTATTACATGCCGAACACCGCTTTGTTCCAAGGTTATCACCTTGAATTAGGGCGTTGGGGTGCCGCTACCGCTCCTTACGGAACTATCAATGCCAATAATCAAGGAACTATGGCAGGCGGTAATAATGATAACAATAATACAAACCGTTTGGTATTCGACATGACGCTAGCAGGGTTCTCTCTCGAAACGAGGAACGGCGGGGCAATTTACTTGGATACACACGGTTGGGATTATGGATCCTCCTATTTTAATTTTTGGAATATCAGATTTGTGAACAATACCTCCTTGGGAAACGGCGGTGCCATTTACAATTATGACACTCGATTGCGCCTCACGAATATCTTTTTTGAACGCAATATCGCACGAGGGGAAACCGGAGCAGGATTGCTTTCGGAAAGAGGGGGCGGTGCTATTTACAACGACGAAGGATATATTACCTTCAGAGATGTTCGGTTCGGTGAGCCATATTTTTCTCGTTATCCTATTTATTCTAGTTTCCTTAATTATGATGCCTATCTTGCTTCGGGTATTCTTGGAAACTCCACGAACAGGTCGGGAGGTGCCTTGTATAACTTCAATGCTCGAGCCCATGCGGAATTTGATGCGGATCAATCACAGGGGAGTCTAACTGCCACTGCAATTGCGACAAGCGGCAACGCAATGCCGCGCGTTAACAGAAACGCGGTGAATTCTGACACGCAAAATACAGGTACTCCCAGTACTGATCATTATAACGCATTTAACAATGCCCCAACAATAGCCTTTAACTATAACTGGGCAAATGAGTATGGCGGTGCCATTTATAATAACGGTGGGTGGTTGGATTTCCATTCCGTTGCGAATTCGAATACGGCAACGGCGACTGCTACCGCAAATGGCGGTGGTTGGGCAGCAACCGCAGTGGCAAATACAAGGGCAAATGCGTATCCTAATCGATGGCGCGGGGTCAATGAGTATGGGACAGGAGCTGGTTTTTTCAACCCCAATTACGCATCCAGAGGCACTCCTTCAGCTCCACGTACGTATAGGCATAACTATTATGCTCCGTATTATTTTCACTATCTTGATTATAATGCGTATGCGGCACGTTATGCTGCTTTGTATGGTGCGACGACCAACCCGCTTGGCACGTTGAACTGGCTCAGCGACCCTAATGTTTTTAATTCATGGGCGAGTTCTTTTACAGGGAACCACGCCGAATGGTCGGGCGGTGCCATTTACGGTACTGCTGGCGGCAGAGTCACTTTTGTGACCCGCACTGAAAATGCATCTGCCATCGCCAGGGCAACGGCGATGCCCGGCGGAAATGCGACTTCTTATGCATTCGCTCATGCGAATTCGATTGCCGCTTCCGGTGCCGTCCGTTTTACCAACAATAGTGCCCGTGAATATGGAGGGGCAATTTACAACAATGGCAACCTCAATTTTACGGCAATTTCGGGTCTTGCCACTGCGGAAGCCACTGCGGAAACGAATGCTGATGGTCGCGCTTACGTTTCCGGTATTGAACGGGAGGATTTCTTTGACACAACAGGAGAGTGGGCAGGGATCCAGACTCCTTCCATGTTCCCGTCAAGGATTCCGGGGTCTGTGACTTTTACGGGTGGGCTTTGGGTGCGTGGGACTTATACTACGGCAAACCCACCGGTTTGGGTACCCGACCCAGACCAAACTAATCCAACGATCGCAAACGACGAGTACGAGGTTATAAGGTTCATTCCAGCAACAGAGGTCGTGAATGCGCGTAATACTGTCCCTATTGTTGCAAACACGACGGCGATAGCGAGCGTCTTTGACAACAACCGCGCGCGGACTGGGGGTGCCCTTTATGTGGTTGAGCGCGGAGTTTTGGAATTTTATGCCTCATCCCTTGGTGCAACAGCAACCTCGACAGCCAGCGGCAATAATGCCTGGGCATTCTCCGATGCCCGATCAACGGCTTATGGCGGTATTTTTACGGCAAACGTGGCAGAGGAATATGGCGGTGCCATCTACAATAATAAAGGAACGCTTTCATTTATTGCCGAAGGTGCGACTGCTTTCGGCACCGCTAATGGCGACTCTCCCGCTAACAATAGATATGTAGAAGGGCGAGCGGAAGTTCTCGTTCATGCCGCCGATTTTATTCAAAACAAAGCAAGGTGGGGTGGTGCGATTTATAATCAGGAGGGAATGCTCACGTTTGAGGCAGGGGGAGATGCATCGTCGGCAGCAGGACGCGGAATATCTCGAGTCGAAATTCATGGCGGTACTTTTTTAGAAAACACCGCCGAATTGGGGGGTGCCATTCATAACGACGGCGGGATATTGACATTCATGACGACCGATCCCCTTAACGTCAATGGTTTTTCGGCTTTCGGAAACATTACGAATGTGATTTTTGAGCGGACGCAAAACGGCAATGCTTATGGAGATATTGTTGCCGGTATGTTCATGTTCAACGAAGCCAATGCTGTTCCTGGAGTACTCAACTCTGGAAGAGGTGGTGCCATTTACAATACGAACTACGCCACGATGGAATTCGTCGGCGTGAGTCGATTTATTGGCAATCTGGCAACATACGAAGGCGGTGCCTTGTACAACGAAAATGGAAGCACCCTTACGTTTATTGCTACGACGAGCGGGACGAATACGACAACAGGCTATACCACTTTTACGAACAACACTGCCGACTTGGGTGGAGCCATTTTCAATGATGATACGCTCAATATTTTAAACGGTGGTTTAGACTTGTCGGGACGGATTCCGACGGGGGAAGTTGTCCATAATCGAAACCTGATCGGTGCCCGATTCGGCGGTAATTCCTATTATGGTACAACCACAGACTTGGCAAACGTAGCGGGCATCTCCGGCGGTGCGATTTACAATGCGGATCGCGGGAACATGACTCTCGCCAATGTTTGGATGGGATACAACCGAGCGGGGCTCTCCGGTGGTGCGATTTACAGTTCTGGGGAAGGAGCGATCTATGGCGGTCTGATTTCATGGAATAAAGCGAGTGTCGGTGGTGCGATTTACAACACCAACGGCAATGCGACTAACCGGGATCCCGAAAATCTTGATCCCAAGGTACTTGTCATCAGTGGTACCGGATTTGACATCACGGATAATAATGTCGGCTACGCCGAAGGGATTCGATTTGAATCCAATGAGGCAATTGAGTTCGGTGGGGCGATTTTCAATACGCGGTACGGGGTCATGGAGATTACAGATGCCGCTTTTATTGCTAACCGCGCTAATTTGGGTGGTGGTGCCATTTACAATGCCGGTGTGATCAGTGTGGAAGGCACCGTATTTCGTAGCAACAACCAGATTATTGCCGGTGTTGCCACGGGGCAACACGGTGGTGCGATTTACAATACTTCCACGGGAGTCATGGCGTTTATTGGCAACAACTTGTTTATCAATCACCAAGCGAACGAGTCGGCATTAACACCGGGATATGGTGGTTCGATTTACAACGAAGGGGGTGTATTGGTTTTTACCGAAAATGCTGACGGACATACCCTTTTCACACAGAGCCGGGCGTATGAAGGAGGTGCCATTTATAACAATGGTGTCTCGGGAACAGGCGGTAGCATTACCATGACAGGGGGAGAGTTCAGATATAACACTGCCCAACGTGCTGGTGGTGCTCTCTATAGCGTTCGGAATGGAATTGTAACGCTTAACTCGGTTGACTTTGACACGAACAGTGCAGGGATGTACGGCGGTGCAATTTACAATTTAGGAACCTTGAATCTCACCGATGTTAATTTCAGAAACAACAGCGTTGATGCATCCGGCGGTGCGGGCGGTGCCATTTACACGGAAAGCGCACGTGTAACCCTTACCGTTACCGAAGGTTCAAGTTCTGTTTTTGATGGGAACAGACTCTACACGGCTGGCGGAACTGCGGGTTCATACGAATCCATTTATTTTGCAGGCACAGGGAACATTTTTTCCGTTGATGTCAAAGCAAGTGCTCGCGACGCTGTTGCCGATCTGCTCCGTAATCCTAATCCGTTGAGTGATACGGGCCCGCAAAACGCAGGGCTTCAAATGTATGATCCTATGCGCGGGGCTGCAAATTCAGAAACCGATATTACGAAAACAGGACTCGGAACTTGGGTTCTCTCAGGAAACAATGATTTTCAAGGCGAAGCCAACTTTGCGGTCAACGCCGGAACGCTCTATCTCGAACGTCATCTGTACGATATTGGAACACCCGGCTATCCCAATCGTGTTTCGACTCCGGCTTCGCTCCGGCTTGGTAACGGACGTTTTACGTTGGGCGGCGGTGCAAACCTGATCGTCGATGGGGCAGGACGAGATCCGATTACCGGTGCGTTGATGCCTAACGGCAGCGTGATTTCTGCCAATGGCGGAATTGCCTTGCAATCGAACACTCAATTGACGTTCCACTTGAGCGAAGCCGACATTGCACGGACTCGAACTGGCGAGGCAACTTTAACACTCGAAAGTACCGGGACTATCGGAGTTGCCAGTACGGTTCCAGTGTACCTTGCAGGCGCACCGCTCCTCGGACAAAATGTTACGTGGAGAGAATGGTTCTTGGGACATGGTACAGATTCAGGTGCCCGTGAAATCTATGTCATCAATGCCGGTACTTACACTTCGCTGATGAATAACAAAGTTGACGGAGTTTATCAATGGGACAGTGGACTCGGAGATTGGGCAAAATGGAGCGACATCCAAAAACGTGGAACCGACGGTAAAGTGCAGGATGTTCTCGGCATTGAAGAGGGCTATCTGAAAATTGTACCTGATGCAGAAATTAGTCTGCGCACCTATTGGACCGGAACGGATACGCCCAATAATAACGTTTGGAATTTCACACGGCAAAACTGGTTTGCCCATGATGACCGAACTGGTACCGGAATCGTTCAAGATAATCTGTTCCGTAATGGAGATTACGTCATTTTCGCCAATGAGTATGATTACTATGATGATGGAGTTTTTATGGGAAGTCTAACGCCGGGATCCAAAACCGTGAACATTGGACAAAATGTATCCGTCGGTTCAATGGAAGTTACAGGTACCGAGTACACGTTCAACATTGCAACCGGTTTCACGTTGAGTGCGGATAGGAACGCGATAGACTCCTCTCCTCTATTTAATCCCAATATTGATTTCGGCAGTACCAACAATATCAACATGGGTAGTGGATCGAGGATCAACGCCGATGGAAACATCACCTTCGGTAGCGGTAACCAAATCGGATTTACCGGTACCAACGCAAAAATCACCGCTGACGGAAATATCACTTTCGGATCGGCAACAAGCATCGGTACTTCAGCCAATGGAATCAAAGCCGGTACGCAGATTACCGCCGGCAGAGACATCCTGTTTAGCGGAGATAGCAACATTTTCCACTTCGACATGACCGGTGTTACCACTACCAGTACGACACCCTTCCTGAAATTGCAAGGGACAAACGTATCGAGTACGGGAACATCCGGGGCGGTCGGCGGCGGAGATGTTCACGTCAATAACTTCTCCGGCGGTGCATCGGATATCGAAGTCCTGCTCATGCAGATCGCCGGCGGCGGAACCGTGACTTCGACCGGAAGACTTCTTCTCGACGGTGCTGAAAACGTTCCGAAACGTTCGGACAATCCATTGGACAAAATGCTCGGTCTCGGTACGAAAGCAAACGATAAAGAACTGTGGCTCTTGGTCGTGAGCGCGTATGGCGACGTTGACAACCTCCATTGGACGGGAAGAGACAGCACCATTTGGGATGTTAACACTTCGCCGAACTGGTCAGGAACGCTCAACGGCGTGAACGTCACGACATTTTTGAACGGCGATACGGTCTATTTCGATGATCGTGCCGGTCGTAAAACCGTCAATCTGTCGCAAGAAGTAAGAGTGGCGGCGATGAGCGTTACCAGTGCCGGTTACACGTTCGATTTGACCGGCGGAGGAAAAATCATTGCCGACGGAAGAATGGATTTCGGGAATGGAACAACGATCACCAGCGGACTCGGCTCGTCATTGACGGCGGCAACCATCGTTTTCGGTAGCAATACGGTGTTCGAGTTCGATTTGGTCGGTGCAAACAGCACGACGGCACTTTTGGAACTTCACGGGAACGTGGATGTCAGTAGCGGGAAAATCGGAAGCGGCACGATTGATGTGTGGAACATTTCCGGTTTGACGGCAGGTAGCAGTGTCATTCTCGTCGATGCAGGAACCGGAAACAAAACAACGAACACCGGTGAACTACTCGTGGACGGAAACCGATCTCCCGGTCGGTCGCCCGCTGGCGGATTGATCTACGGGCTTGCAACGAACGCCGATGACTCGCAACTGCTCCTGCAAGCGGTTAATGCCAATGCAAAGTCCGACGACCTTGTCTGGACAGGAAAAGACGTTACTTCGGTAAGAGATGGCAATCGATCTCACGAACTTTACATTTGGGGAGAGCCCGGTCAAGGTGTGCGATACGCCAACTGGAAAGGAACGGTCGAAGGAATCAATGTGGACACTTTCTTGAACGGCGATACCGTCATGTTTGATTCCACTGCCAGTAACCGATACGTGACCATTAACGAGGGTGGTGTGGAAGTCAATTCGATGTCCGTGACTGCCTCTGGTTATACTTTCGATCTAACGGGAGGAAGCCGACTCGGTCAAATTTCCGGTCGTAAAGGGGGCGGCATCGTCGCTGCCGGTCGAATGGACCTTCGGGACTCGACGATTGTGGTCGGTCTGAATTATGAAGATTCCATGATTTCCTTCAATCGGATTTCGGCAAGCGAGATCACTCTCGACGGTGCGAAGATGGATATCCGACCGATGTGGAGTGCTTCCGAAGATATTGTCATTGCCGAAGCCATTCGGCAAAACGGTGGCGAACTCGATTTCGACATACTGATTTCACAGGATGCCCCCATTAACGATCACGGTAAAGATGTCGGATTGAGCATGGCGTACAGTTCGTACTACAATCCTTCGTTCTTCATCGACAATGCGGGTGCTTCGGGTCGCGGAGTCCTTCGGTTGTCCTACTTCCTTTTTGAAAGTCTCGGTTGGAGTCACAACACGACGGAGGCGGGAGCGGCGTTGGACATTCTCCGACATGCTTGGAACGAAGAGGACGATGCGGATACCTTCGATTGGATCGGTCGAAATCGACACAGGGCGATGAATCAACTGCGCGGTACCGAACTCGTTGCCGACTCGCTTGCGATGGCACTCTGGAGACCGTGGGAAATCACGCACCAAAGAAGCCGAAACGTTCGAGAAGAGAGCGGATGGAACAGTTGGGGAAGCGGATATTACCGATTCGGAAACACCAGTTCGGACGGAAATGCCGAAAAATATGACATGTATCGCGGCGGTACGATGATCGGTGCCGACTACGGTTCAAACAAATACTGGCAGTTCGGCGGTGCCTTCGGATATGCGGTGCCGACCATCGAAAGTGCGCACGGAAAAATTGATGCCGACGATCTGACGTTGGGTGTGTACTCCAAGATCAATGTCTTCGAACAGGCTTGGGTCAGTTCCTTCCTCGGCTACGGTTATCAGAACTACAAGATGACCCGGCATAGCATCAACGACAGTCATAACAGCAAATACACCGGCGATGCCATGTATGCAAGCGTGGAACTCGTTCGACCGATCACAGCGTCAATCCTGACGATCATGCCGCTCGTGGCAATCGATCACCAGACGGCTTGGACAAAGGGCTTTACCGAGTCGGGGCGTTGGGGACAAACCGTAGAAGGTGCCAAAGCGGAACGGACGATGCTTCGGCTTGGAGTGGATACTAAATTGCAGGGTTTTGAAACGAAGTATGGACGGATTGACTTCGGAACTCGCGGTCAGGTTGCTGCCTTACTGGACGGCGACAGACGAGCGACGGTGGTTTCCAATTTCCGAGGATCGGGCGCATCCATGTCGTTGCACGGTGTGGACATGGGTTGGGGGCACGTCAATGGTGGTTTGAGTGTTGTTGGAGAATTCAGACAGAAGTTCCAATGGTTTGCCGATGTAGACGGATTTATGACGGGCAAGACCTCTGCACTGCAAGGACAAGCCGGATTCACCACACGCTGGTAAAAACCTGGGTGCATAAGATAAAATCATGAGTCAAGAAAAGGTCATTGTAAAATAACGAACACGCTGTTCGACCTTATGACTATGCCGCCGATGCTGTTTTTCATGAGTTGACTTGCCGTGTCGGCGAAATTTGAGTAAAATGCATAGCCGAAAGGGGTATTTACCGCCTTCTTGAATAGATGAAATCCATTCCCGTACACGAATTTCTACGGAATCCCGAAAAATATCCTGCCGTACCGGTGTGCGTTGTCTATGGAGACGATCCATTTCTGTGTTCCAATGCCGTGCGGCTTATTCGGGATCAAGTGCTCGCCACGGCTGATGCCGAATTCGGTATCAGCCGATTCGAAGGGGATGATACCAAATTGGAATACAAAGACGTTCACCGCGAACTCCGCACGTCGGCAATGTTCGGCGGCGAACGGCGTGTTGTCCGCATTGACGAAGCGGATACGTTCGTCTCCAAATATCGGACAGAACTCGAAAACTACGTTGCGAAGCCTTCGGAACAGACGGTTTTGATTTTGCAACTCAAGTCGTTTCCCGCCACGACGAATCTTTACAAAAAAGTCGTTGCGACTGGATTGCTCATCGAAGCCAAAACGCTTTCCGAAAAGGAGATGCCGGGATGGATCGTGCAATGGTCAAAAGACCAGTACAAAACCCCCTGCGATAGGATTGCCGCCGATATGATCGTGGAACGAATCGGCGTGGCGCACGGTTCCGGTTTGATCGATCAGGAACTTGCCAAACTTTCGCTGATGGTTACGGATAAAAAAGGGATCACGCCGGAACTAGTCGAACAGGCGGTCGGCTCTTGGCGTGTACGGAAAGCATTCGATATGTTGGATGCGATACTGGAAGGCAAAACGGCGGCGGCAATCCGGCAACTGGAAGCGTTGATCCTAGCGAAAGAAGAGCCGATTGGAATCTTGGCTCAAATCTCCGCAACACTCCGAAAATTGGCGGCGGCAACGGAACTCATCGTGGATGCCGAGCGGCAAAACTGTAAACTGTCCGTTCGGGCAGCACTGGAAAAAGCGGGTGTCGGAGAAAGGGCAACCAATAGTAGCAGTAAGAATTTCATTCTGACCAAAACGGAGAAACAGTTGCTTCATCTTGGTCGGTTACGGGGAATGAAGTTATCGCACTGGCTTCTCCAACTTGATCTCGACTTGAAAGGGGATAGCCGGAGCGATCCGCGTCTGCTGTTGGAAACATTCATCATCAAACTTTCGACGGCGAAATCTCAATCGTAATGAGATATTGGACTCAACGGGATAATTTCCAAAAATTTGACAACAAAGGATACGGAGAATACATAAAGAACACTCCGCCGACTCACCGGCGGACTTGCGTCCGCCGGTCTTTTACGTCGCACTGAGACCAGCTAAATGACACCGGTGTACCGACTAACCGTCACCCTCTGGCAGCTACGATTGCCTTTGCCGTTGCATCGAAGAATCGAACGCAATCGGCAACCTTCGGTTGGTTCCGGTCCCAATCCGCCTCGAATTCAATCGAGAAGGGCAACGGTCCCTTAATGTCTTGGGCGGCAACCTCTTTCAAAACTTCGGCAACTCCCACTTCTCCCTGACCGAGAACACAGTCGGCATCCAGACCGCCGTTGTTGTTCCGTTTAAGGTCTTTGATATGGAAGCCCGTGATGCGACCTTTCAGTTTCTTGACACATTCGATCGGATTCAAGCCGCTACGGAGCCAGTGTCCCGGATCGCAACACGCTCCCATTCGCGGTCCCAAATCTTTCAGTTGTGTCAGCACGACTTCGGGATCCCAATATCTGGAATCCTTCGGATGATTGTGTAATCCGACATTGATTTTGTACTCGTCGGCACGTTTGTTTACCGCCTCTAACTCATTGAATCCGGGTTCAGTATTGAGCAACGGAATGTTAAATTCGGCAGCGAAATCGAAGTCCGCCTTACCACTTCCACACACGCCGACGGCATGCATCGTACAACCGGCTTCGGCAAGCAGGTCTTTCACCCGTTTGAGGTGGTCTTTGTTTTCTGGTCGTAGCAGATCGGGACCGACATTGACGTTAATGTCCTTGGATACCTTTTGACCGGTGAATTGTTCGAAACTGGTCACACCACAAGCAACGACCATTTTGAGGGCTTCGTCAAAAGGAAACCGATTGAACGAATAGATTTGCGGACCGATTTTCCATCCGAGTTGTTCGGTGAACTTTCGATCTTCTGGCACCGCAACGGCGGCGAACAGATGCGGGGCGAACAGAGCGGCTCCGCCCAGTGCGAGGGAGCCTCGCAGCATTTCACGACGTGTAATCATTCTCATTCCTCCATTTAGGGGTTGAATAACGGAAAAGCCGACGGCATTCCGCCGACGACGGTAGCCGTTCATTCTACACGAATGTTAGCGCAAAAGCAACGGGGCATCAATGGGTTGCGATCAACCGGCGGGTTCCCGACCACCCCCCTATTGACGGGGAATTGATTCAAAGTAAAATGATGCACGTTGATTGATTCAAAGGAATCTTCGATAATCAATTTTGTTTTCGGTAGATAATTTGTTGGGAACGGATTGATGATCTTTGACATATAGGCGATGCAAACGGCAGGTGAGATAGTTTCACAACGTAACTATCGAACCTGTTCATGAAAATTCGACGAATTTTTGTGAACTCCAAGAAATCCAATGAGGATTGGTGATGAATATAATCTGCCGCCGCTCACAAGTCTGATGGCGGCGGGTTAAAAGTCCTCGACTTGATGACCATCAGTCGAGGCAACCAGAGAGAAATCTCTATCAATCTCGATGTTAATCGTCTTTTGACGACACAACGATACAAATTGAAGGGTTTGATCCTGGCTCAGAATGAACGTTGGCGGCATGGATTAGGCATGCAAGTCGTACGGACGTAGCAATACGTTAGTGGCGAAAGGGATAGGAATACATAGATTATCTGCCCCCTGGACGTGGATAGCGGCGGGAAACTGCCGGTAATACACGATAATTTCTCCGGAACAAAGGTGTGACTCCGCCTGGGGATGAGTCTATGTCCTATTAGCTAGTTGGCGGTGTAATGGACCACCAAGGCTATGATGGGTACGAGGCGTGAGAGCGTGTCCTCGATCACTGGAACTGAGACACTGTCC
>Ga0082212_10004525_pt1 | contig 19232 bp, 21 predicted proteins | sample TergutNt197P3_FD_71548 | JGI IMG/M metagenome (GOLD analysis project Ga0082212, IMG submission 71548) | Neocapritermes taracua P3 segment gut microbial communities from Petit-Saut dam, French Guiana - Nt197 P3 | ecosystem: Host-associated > Arthropoda: Insects > Digestive system > Gut ... | reverse complement strand
GAAATTCCGGAGTATCGGGCAAGCAGGCAAATCTCTTCGCCGTAAAATCCGTTGGGCGATGGCAACATTGTACCCGGAGCGTCCGATTGCCTTACCGCCGAAATATCTAAAACAACGGCATCGGAGTCTCTTAACAGCGGCTCTGTCAAGTGGATAGACTGCCTCACATCGCCTATCCTCATAAGTTCCGATTTCTTTTTTAAAAACCTGTTTATTACCTGCTGGTCGTTGAGGTAGGTTTGGTAGCCTATGTTGATGTAATGCCCCAGAGCGTTTTTCGGATTGTTTACTATGGCATTCAGATAGTTAAACGAATTGTGTTCCTGTTTCTCGTGGCAGTAATCAATGCGCGAATCTATTGCCGTAAGGGTATATTGGTGTTTCAGCAAGGCAAATGCTTTGTCAATTGCCGGCGCTACCGAACTGCTGCCGCCGATTATTATCGGAAAAATATTTTTTCCCATCAGCGCTACAAGTATATCTGTCAATCCTGCAACAGTATCGTTAAACGAAATGCCCGATTTCATATTGCCGAGGTCGGCTATTTTTTGTTTACCGGGTATTTTTGCAAGACGGTACAGTTGCGCTCTTACGGCATCGGGCGCTTCGCAAGCCCCTGTATTTATGGAGTTTCTGCTTTCTGTAACGCCAAACATTACAATTTTGTATTTCCCAATTTCGGTTATTGGAGTGTTCTCGGTGTTTATTGTTATTGAATGCGAAAAAACCGACTGTCCGGTTAAAAAAGAATATTCCGGACTTTCGATGCCGACAGGGTCAAAATAATCTTTCAAATCTATCATTATCAGGATTTTTTCGTTTTATCGCTGCTTTCTATTATTTTGAGGCAATCCTCTTTCGTCAGTTTTTCTGCTTCCGCACCTTTTGGTATTCTGTAATTCTTTTTGTCTTTCGAAATATATGGTCCATATCTGCCGTTAAGAACAAGAATATCGCCGAAATCGTTAATTGTCTTGTTTTTATCGCTTTCCATTTTTTCTTTAATGAGTTCAACGGCTCTTTCGAGAGTTATCGAATAAGGGTCGTCAACGCCTTTTTTCAGCGCAAAGAATTTGCTGTTGTATCTTACAAACGGACCAAATCGTCCAACTCCCACAACAATTTCGGAGCCTTCGTATTCGCCTAATCCTCTTGGCAGTCGGAAAAGATTAAGGGCTTCTTCAAGCGTTATGGTTTCGAGTAACTGATTTTTTGCAAGGCTTGCAAATCGCGGTTTTGCGCCGTTTTCGGCATCGCCTATCTGGGCTACCGGACCAAACCGTCCCATTCTTACGGTTACCTGTTCGCCTGTTTCGGGGTGATTGCCCAATAGTCGCGAGCCGGTTTTACGTTCCTTTTTTTCAAGTGCGTTTGTTACTGTTTTATGAAACGGACGGTAAAATTTATCAAGCATTCCTGTCCACATCAGTTCGCCTTCGGCAATTTTATCGAATTGTTCTTCAACTTCGGCGGTAAAATGATAATCGACAATATCCGAGAAATTCTCTATAAGAAAGTCATTTACAATAATTCCTATATCGTGAGGAAACAGTTTCGATTTTTCTTTTCCCGTTATTTCCGATTTTGTTGCAGTGGTAATTTTCCCCGAAAGCAGCGTAATAATTTTAACATTGCGTTTTTCGCCGGCGCGGTCTTCGCGCGAAACATATCCGCGGTTTTGTATCGTGGAAATTGTTGGTGCGTAGGTAGAAGGGCGACCGATGCCTAATTCTTCGAGTTTTTTTACGAGGCTTGCTTCGGTGTATCGCGGCGGTGGGGTTGTAAATCTTTGCTCGGCTGTTATGTTATTGTAAATCAATTGCATTCCTTTTTTTAACGGAGGAATTATATCACGGCTGTCTTCGCTGTTATCTGCATCGGTCGATTCGGTGTAGAGGCGCAAAAAGCCGTCGAATGTTACAACTTCGCCGCTTGCTTCGAATGTAACAGGCGAGTTGTTCATGTCTATCAAGATGGTTGTCCTTTCAACTTCGGCATCAGCCATTTGCGAGGCTACTGCTCTTTTCCAAATCAGTTCGTAAAGTTTTTTCTCGTTTGCCACACCTGCTGTTTGCGGTGCTTCTATGTAAGCCGGACGTATGGCTTCGTGCGCTTCCTGCGCTCCTTTCGATTTTGTTTGATATTGCCGCACCTTCGAATATTTATCGCCAAACTGGTCGGTTATTACCTCTTTTGCTTTCGAAAGCGCTAATTTAGACAGACTTGTAGAGTCAGTCCTCATATATGTAATTCTTCCTGCTTCGTATAATTTTTGGGCTACTGCCATAGTTTGCGCCACCGAAAATCCGAGTTTTCGATATGCTTCCTGCTGAAGCGTTGATGTTGTAAACGGCGGAGCAGGCGAGCGTTTGCCGGGCTTTACGGAAATATTCGACACCGTAAAAACGGTATCTTTACACAGTTCAACAAAACTGAGCGCCTCTTTTTCGCTGATAAATTTTTTCGATGCTTCGGCTTTTATTTCCGAAATTTCGCCTTTATCGGAAGTTATTTTGAAAATGGCGGTTACTCTGAATGCCGCTTCCGGCTTGAAATCAATAACCTCTCTTTCTCGTTCCACAATAAGCCTGACTGCAACAGACTGAACCCTTCCTGCCGACAGTTCGGGCTTGATTTTTTTCCACAGCACCGGCGATATTTCAAAGCCTACAAGTCGGTCGAGTATCCGGCGGGCTTGCTGCGAATTAACAAGGTTCATATCAATTTGTCGAGGATTTTTAATTGCATTCGAAATTGCCTCTTTGGTTATTTCGTGAAAAACAATCCGCCGCGTTGTATCAAGGTCGAGGTTAAGCACATTGGCAAGATGCCACGCAATAGCCTCTCCTTCACGGTCTTCATCGGATGCTATCCATACTTTTCCCGCTTCTGCCGCTGCCTTGCGAAGCGCTGTTACGGTTTTCTCTTTTTCCTTGGGAATTTCGTAAACAGGGTTGAAATTATTTTCTATTTCTATCCCCTGATTTTTTTTTGCAAGGTCTCTTATATGCCCAAAACTTGACAAAACGTGGAAGTTCTTTCCCAAAAACTTTTCAATAGTTTTTGCTTTGGCGGGCGACTCAACAATTACTAAGTTTTCTATCATTTGAGAACAGATTAGTGTTATAAAAACGCAGCAAAGTAAATCAATTAGAAGTTAATCATCAAAATAAAACGTATAAACTGTTTATTTTTTTTACAAAAACCGTTTCTTTGTCTTTTAAAAATTAAACTTTAAACTCTCAGCGTCATGATAAAGTCGATGACAGGCTACGGAAAAGCGATATGTGAAGCCTCATTTAAAAAAATCACAATAGAGATTAAGTCTCTTAATTCTAAGCAGTTAGATATGAATACAAAGCTGCCGTGGCAATACAAAGAAAAGGAGTACGAAATAAGAAATATCATAAGTCAGAAATTGATAAGGGGAAAAGTTGATTTTTCGATGTACGTTGAAACATTGGGACAGGAAATTTCAGCCGCAATCAATAAAACAGCCGTAATAAATTATTACAATCAGTTTAAGGAAATTGCCGCCGAACTAAATGTAACTCCTGACAATCAGATATTTTCAGCCATAATGAAACTGCCCGAAGCGTTTAAAAACGATAAAGAGATACCCGAAGAAGAGTGGAACCTTGTTCTCGAAAAAATAGATGAAGCGCTGCAATTGTTGGACTGTTTCAGAATAGAAGAAGGAAATTCGATAATGACCGATATGCGTGGCTGTATTGAAAAGATACTTAGTCTTTTAACAAATATCGGGGCGCACGATGAGGAAAGAATTAAAAAAATGAGAGAAAAACTCAATGTTCTTTTGGAAGAAAACATTGGAAGTGAAAATATTGACAAAAACCGTTTTGAACAGGAACTAATCTATTACATTGAAAAACTTGACATTAACGAAGAAAAAGTAAGACTGAAAACCCACTGTGATTATTTTCTCGAAACACTAAAAAGCAATTCGCCAAATGGAAGATTACTGAATTTTATTTGTCAGGAAATAGGCAGAGAGATTAATACTATTGGCTCGAAAGCAAATGATGCTGTAATTCAGAAACTTGTGGTATTGATGAAAGACGAACTCGAAAAAATAAAAGAGCAAACGCTTAATGTTCTATAAACCTTGATTTTAAAAAATATGGCAGGAAAACTAATAATAATATCGGCGCCATCGGGAGCGGGCAAAACAACGATAGTCAGGCATTTGCTTGACAGCGGACTCAATGTGTCGTTTTCTGTATCGGCAACAACGCGCCACAAAAGAGGAGCCGAACAACATGGAGTTGATTATTTTTTTATGTCTGTCGAAGAATTTAAAAAACTGATTGATAATCACGAACTTGTAGAATGGGAAGAGGTATATAAAGACCACTACTACGGAACCATGAAATCGGAACTTGAAAAGATGTGGAATGCCGGCAAATGCGTTCTGTTTGATGTTGATGTAGTTGGCGGGCTTAACTTAAAAAATATTTTTGGCAATAATGCGCTGGCGATTTTCATAATGCCGCCATCTTTGGCAGAACTTGAAAAAAGGCTATTCAACAGAGGTTCAGATACTAACGATAAAATAAAAATGCGGGTTGATAAAGCAGAGGAAGAGATTATGCTTGCCGAAAAGTTCGATAAAATAATAATAAACGATAATCTCGAAAAGGCTAAAACAGAGGCTTTTAATCTGGTATCCGACTTCATTATTGAAAACGACAACAATGGCTAAAACAGGATTATACTTCGGGTCGTTTAACCCCATTCATATCGGGCACCTTGCAATAGCCGGTTATATGACGGAATTTACTGATATAGAACAGATTTGGTTTATTGTAAGTCCTCATAATCCGCTCAAAAAAAAGGAAGCGCTGTTGTCGGGTCATCATCGTTTGTATATGGTAGAAATTGCCATTGGCAATAACGATAAACTGCAAGCCTCCGACATTGAGTTTCGGCTTCCTATTCCTTCATATACCATTGATACTTTGGCTGTTTTGAAAGAAAAAAACTCTACGCATAATTTTTGTCTTGTTATGGGCGAGGATAATCTTTACACGCTGCACAAGTGGAAAAATCCGGAGGAGTTACTCCGGCAATGCCCTGTGTATGTTTATCCAAGACCTGACGCTGTAAAGCCCGCTTCCCCTGTTCTTGAGCAATTGATTTCTTCGGCTGATATACATTTTGTCAACGCTCCGCTTATGGACATATCGGGGACTTTCATTAGAAACGGCGTTAAACAAAAAAAGGATATGTCGTATTTTTTGCCTCCCAAAGTGTGGAAATATATAGAAGACATGCACTTCTACGAGAAATAACTATCGTTTAAGATAATCGTCAAATAAAAACTGCAAATAGGCTTTCCCTGCTTTTTCTGTAAAGTTGGAGCCGCGGTCTTCTTTTAAAACATGGCTTTTCAACTTATGGTCGTAAATATATTTTGAACTGTCGGTCAAAAAGCCAAACCCTTCGTTGTAAGTGTAAAAGGAGTAAGACACACTTTCGGGCGACAACAAATTTTTTCCAAAAGGGAACGATGCGTTTATATCCATCTGATTTAGAACAGTAAGCGGAATATCGGTTTGGTCGCCATGTTTGGCAATTTTTATTCCCGCAGTATCAAGTGCTCCGCCCAGCAACAGCATAGGAATTTTAAAAAGTTCGGGAGCATAAACAGGCAGCAATTCCGAAACGCGCGCACAATGGTCGGCTACAAGAATAACAAGAGTTGTTTTCCACCAGTCGGTTGTTTTTGCCCAATTTATAAAATCGCCCAGCGATTTATCTGCATAAAATATTGAATTTTTGTATTTTGAAAGATTATCGTTGCCTTTTATTACGGTTTCCATCGGCACATCAAACGGCTCATGACTCGACAGTGTTAACACAACCTTTAAGAACGGTTGTTTGGGGTTTCGCATCGAATCTTGCAAAGCACCAAATAAAATATGGTCGTGCACTCCCCATTTTGAGTTATAAAACTCTGAACTAAAATTGTTTTTAGTAATTATATCCTGAAATCCCGAGCCAATTACAAACGACTTGAAGTTGGCAAAATTTATATCGCCGCCGTACCAAAAAGAACTTTGGTATCCTTTTTCTGTCAAAATCCTCACAAGCGACGGCAACGACTGGCTTTTCTTCGGCTCTTTTATTATCGACTGGGCAGGCTGAGCGGGATAACCATTTAAAATAGCGGGCATTCCTTTGTCGGTACGGTTTCCCGAAGCATAAAATTCGGTAAAAAGAATACCCTCTTCGGCAAATTTATTCAAATGAGGTGTTGTGGTTGAGTCGCCTCCTAATGCCCCTACAACATATCCGCTAAAACCCTCAAGAACAATTATTAATATATTGGGCGACTGAGTATTCAGGACTTTCATCGGACTGCCTGTATCCTGCCTTAATGAATCAACAATTGCGCGGGCAACAGGCTCATCAAAAAAACGATAAGGATTTTTTACAGGCTTTTGTGTAAATGCTGTGGTTCCTACATTCCACACGGCGTTAACCGCTGTGTGGTTAAGAAACATTTTGGGACTGAAATAAACCGTTCCCGCGTTAATAGGCGCAATTCCCACTCCGCCCCTGATAGGAATTATCAACGAAGCAAAAATCAGCGTAAATAAAAGAGTTGCTACAATTCTGTTTTTTATTATGTCGAAATTGGCAAAAAACTTATCTGCCATTTTCTTATAAAGAACTATAAACATGAATGTTAAAAATAGAACTATAAGCAACGACGAAATAATTTCAAACAAACTTGCCGATGCCATAGCTTCTGCCGGAGTTTTCAGATAAAGAAACGGCGTGTAATCCATTCTGAACCCCCAATACGAATATAAAACCGAATCGGCAACAATAATTATTACGGATAAAATTATCAGGAAAAAAGAATACCATTTAACAGCAATTTTATACCAATTGCCTGCAATCCAAATTGTTGCAATGATAAAAAGAGCAGGCAAGGCAATAAAATACGATGCTGTAGATATGTCTAACTTTATCCCATGCAAAAAAGTAGCAGCCAACTCGCCTGAATTAAATCCGAGAGAGATTTTATGCTGAGCAAGTATAAAAAATAACCTTGCAAAAACGAATAGAGCCAACCAAAAGCACGAATATACCAAAAGTGCTATTATTCTTTTTTTCATCAACAGAGATTATTCTACTTTCTTCTCTTTTTTTGGTTTTGGCTTCTCCGCTTTGACTTCATTTTTTTTAGCGGCAGGTTTAGCGGCTTTTGCTGTAACCTTTTCTTTTGCAACTTTTGGCTCGACAACTGTTTCTGCCGGTTGAACCGTTTTTTCTTCTTTTACTTTATTAACGGCAACAACCGCTGCTTTCACTCTTTTTTTACGAAGACGCCTTACTCCATAACTGCCAATGGTTATTTTGCCGCGTCTCGATTTTTTATCACCTTTTCCCATATCAGTTTAGTTTTTCTTTTTAAAAAATATCCTTAAAGATACAGCAAATTTAATAAAAAATTTTGTTTGAAATAATTTTATAGCGTAAAACCTTTTTTTGAATATATTTGCAGCAACAAATTTTTTATGAAAAGGAAAATCTTATTTTTCGCCGCACTTATGGTTATTTCGTGGGCAACAACCGCTTGCGATAACAGAGACGATTGCGGCTATTGTAAAAACGTTACTTACGAAAATGGCGTAAAAATAAACGAAAGTGTCGAAACAGAATATTGCGGCGACAATTTTTGGGCTCAAAAAGAAAAACCGGATTTAACAATGGGTTCGCTTGTTACCAAAACCGAATGTCGGTAATATTTCATTTCCGCAGTAATGTTATGTGTTGCAAACAATAATTTTGCGTAAGTTTGGCACGTAAAATTTTTATGTCATCTATAAACACTATAAGAAAAACAGTTGAGTCCGAAATGGTTGAATTTGAAACCTATTTCGGCAATATAATGCAGAGCGATATTCCGCTTCTTAAAGTTATTCTGAAATATATTTTCCGCCGCAAAGGAAAACAAATGCGTCCGCTGCTTGTTTTTCTGACGGCTAAACTGAACGGAACTGTTTCCGAGTCCACGCATATTGCCGCAACGTTCATTGAACTTTTGCACACCGCATCTATTGTGCACGATGACGTGGTTGATGAATCGAACGAAAGAAGAGGTGCGCTGTCGATTAACGCTTTGTGGAATTCCAAAATTGCCGTTCTTGTTGGCGACTATATGCTTTCGAAGGGGCTGCTTATAAGCGTTGAGAAAAATCGTTACGATATGCTCAAAATTATATCGGAAACCGGCAAAAAAATGTGCGAAGGCGAATTGCTTCAATTGCAGAAAACTCGAAAACGCCATATATCCGAGTCTGATTATCTGCGAATTATACTGCACAAAACGGCGGCTCTTATGTCGGCTTGCACAGCGTGCGGAGCGCAATCGGTAACCGACAATGACGATACAATCAGGATAATGACCACGTTTGGCGAAAATATAGGCATTGCGTTTCAAATAAAAGACGATATTCTTGATTATGAAAATACAGGCATCGCAGGGAAACCTTCGGGCAACGATATTAAAGAGCAGAAAATAACCCTGCCGCTGATATATGCCCTTGAACAAGCGCCATATACTGAAAAACAGCGCATTATCGACATAGTAAAAAGCAAGGAAAAAACAACTCTCGAAATTTCGGAGGTGATAAACTTTGTTTCGGAATACGGCGGTTTGGAGTATGCCAAGTTGAGAATGAACAGGTATCGCGACCAAGCCCTTGAAATACTTGATGCTTATCCCGAATCGGAAGTGAAAAACTCTTTGAAAGAATATATTTATTACACAACCGAAAGGAAAAAATAGAGCCAAACGTATGGATAAATCGGATATTATAAAACTGCTTGCGTACGAAGGCGAAGAAAAAAAAGCCCTGTTTGAAAAATCGGCAGAGGTAAAAGAAAAATATATCGGTAAAAAAGTATGGCTCAGAGGATTAATCGAATTTTCGAACATTTGCAACAAAGACTGTTTATACTGCGGAATAAGAAAAGGAAACCGTAATATTAAACGATATAACCTTAATGATGAAGAGATTATAGATACCGCAATGTTTGCCTACAAAAATAATTACGGTTCAATAGCGCTGCAATCGGGCGAACTCGAAAACGAAAATGTGGCAAACAGAATTGAAAAACTTATCGAAAAAATAAAAGAGTTATCCGAAGGGAAATTGGGCATTACATTGTCGGTTGGCGAACAAAACCCCGATGTGTATAAACGCTGGTTCAAGGCAGGAGCGCATCGCTACTTGTTGCGGATAGAAACCACAAACGAAGCGCTTTATTCTAAAATACACCCAAACAATGAATTACACAGTTTCAGCAAGCGTCTCGACTGTCTGAAAAGCCTTCAGGATATTGGATACCAAACAGGTACCGGAATTATGATTGGCTTGCCGTCTCAAACAATTGACAATCTGGCAGACGACCTGCTGTTTATGAAAAATTTCGACATCGATATGTGCGGAATGGGTCCCTACATTGAGCACGCCGACACTCCGCTTATAAATAACTCGGATAATCTGCCCTCGCTGAATGAACGATTAGACCTTACGCTTAAAATGATTGCCATCATCAGAATAATGATGAAAGACATTAACATTGTAGCCTCCACCGCATTGCAGGCAATAGACCCGATGGGAAGGGAAAAAGCGATACAGATAGGCGCTAATATCATTATGCCGAACATAACGCCCATAAAATATCGCGACAGTTACAAACTTTACAATAACAAGCCCTGCCCAACCGAAGCCGACAACGAACATCCGGAAACGATGAAAACCATTGCCAACGCCGAAATAATTTACGGCAAATGGGGCGACTCATCGCATTATAACAAACGTATAGAAACCACCAAGTTATAGAAATTCTGCCTCAAAAAAACGGAAAATAGATTTTCATATTATCCTTAGTGAGCCTTGTGCCATAACCCGAATCCTGAAACGCTTCGCTATATCTGATTGCCGAACCCTTTTCTTCGCCATACAGTTCAATAAGTTTACTTCTGTAAGGCGCAGCAGATGAACTTCTTTTTCTCGACTCGCCCAGCCAAGCCCTGCGGTCTGCATCTGACACAGGAACGCTGCTAAGGTCGCCGCGATTGAAAGGCAGCCACTCATACATCTGCGATTTGTGCTGATGATACATATCTATTTTTTTCTCTATCGCATCGTCAATATCAATGGCAACATCGGCGGTAAAAGGCTCTGGGTGAATAAACCCATCGCTCATATACAGAAACATAGGATTTCTTTCCAAAAACGGAACTTCGGGAAGAATAGTTGGAACCGTAACCATATAGGCGGCATCGAGCACAAGAGTTCCTGTGTAACGATGGTCGGGGTGATAATCATACGGACGCGGGAATACGACAATATCGGCTTTATGCTCGCGGATTAACCTAATCATTTGCAGCCTGTTTTCATAAGTAGGCATCAATTGACCATCGTGATTATCGAGCGTAATGTATTTTATCCCGATAACTTCACCGGCTTTTCTTGCTTCTTCGCGGCGAAGTATTGCAAGTTCTTCGGCTTTTATTGTCTGATGACCTGCATCGCCGTTGGTAAATGAAACCATCGTTACTTCAAATCCGGCTTGCTTCCATTTATAGGCGCATCCGCCCACTTTATCGGCGTCATCGGGGTGGGCTCCTATAATTAATACATTTAGTTTTCTATCAGGCTGTGCCTGAGCAAACAGTGAAGATACAAACGCCGACATTAATAGTGCGGCAACTAAAAAGATAACATTTTTTTTCATATTTAATAAGATTTAGAGGTGATTACCATTCTGAATTTGCAAGATGCCATATATTTAAAAAACTTATTTTGATTATTTTTTCCATTATATCCCAATTAATTGTTGATATTTTATCCGCAGGTGTGTGATATTCTTCGCGATGTCCGGGTTTAAATCTCATTACCGGAATGCCTTTTGCAATGAACGACCTGTGGTCGGAGCCTCCGGGAGGTTCGGCAGACGGCTGATAATCAACCGTTAAATCTATATCATATTTTTCCAAATTTGATGCTGTAATGTCTTTAAATACAGGATACTTATCCGTATAAGTCATTGTTACGCTTCGCGTTTCAAAGTCTGAAACATACCTTGAAATCATGTCTAAATTAAGATTCAGTTTAATTCTGTTAATAGGATAGTTCAGATTTTCAAGATAATATCTTGAACCCAAAAGACCGAGTTCTTCTGCTGTCCAAAAGACAAAAATGATGCTTTTTTCGGGTTTTATTCCTGTTTCGGCTATGGCTTTGGCAATTGTCAAAATGCCTGCCGTTCCCGAAGCGTTGTCATCGGCGCCATTCCACACCTGTCCGTCTCTCGTGCCTAAATGGTCGTAATGAGCCCCTAGAATAATATATTGGTCGAGGTTTTTGCCCTCTATAATGCCAAGTATATTTCGTGCCGAAACCTGCGTGGTTGATGCGTTGATTTTCACTTCATTCGTTTTAAGATGAAAAATTTGCATATTGTCGATGATTGTTTTCAAAATAACAAAATTCTGAAAATAAGTTCTTGTTTCGCCCACTTCCGAACTCATTACATCGCCAAAAGGCTTTACACCATACAGTTGCAGCATAATTGCAATGTAATCGCCTGCAAGGCGTTCGCCTTTTGTTCCTGCTTCCCTGCCTTCTGTCCAATCTGACGCAATGAAACTCAACTGGGCTCTTATTACATCTTCGTTTATTGCTTTTAAACCATTTTCAACAGGGTTATTTTGCGCCGAAATATTTACAAAAACCGTTATAAAAAAGGCAGATAAAGCAAATAAAAATTTATTGTTTACCGACATAAAAAACGTTATAAATTGTCGGCTAAATATACATATAAAATATGTATTGAAACAAAAAAATCTGCAAATAATTGTTAATAACAACTATGAAGTATCGAAAAAATATTTAAATGTTAATCTTTCGCATTTTTTCTTGCTTTGGTACAATTTTTGCATTATCTTTGTAAAGAATAATTTAACCTAAAAACGAACATAATAAATTAGTAACTACTTAAATTTTGAAGCCATGAAAACTATAAAATGTTCAGTATTAATTGGTATGGCTCTGTTTATAACAGCAACCATATCGGCGCAGAACTTCGCTTTTGTGGGAGCCGAAACTTGTAAAACCTGCCACAATAAACCTGCACAAGGAGCACAATACGACCACTGGCTCAATGACCAACATTCGCAGGCTTTAAAAACGCTTTCGGGCGAAAAGGCTACCGAGTATGCAAAAGCAAACGACATTGCCGATGCTTCAAAAGAGGAAAAATGCCTCAAATGCCACTCTACTTATCACGCTGCTCCGGCAAACCTGCGCAACGGCATCAAAGAAGACGAAGGCGTTTCGTGTGAAGGTTGCCATGGAGCGGGCAGTCGTTACAGAAGTCCGGCAATTATGAAAAATCCTGCCATTGCAGTAAGGCAAGGGTTGATTTTACAAACAGAAGAATTATGCACAAAATGTCATAATTCTGATAATCCGTTCTTTAAAGAGTTTGACTTCAAAACCGCTTTTGAGAAGACATCGCACCCCGATCCCACTAACAAAAAGTAATCCATAACATTACAACCATACAACAAATCCTTTGCCTCAAACCGAGACAAAGGGTTTGTTATGTTTAACCATTAACAAACAAAAAAAGATGAACCGAATTTTGATAAGCATAATTATGGCTGTTGCAATAGTATCGTGCACAGGGCGCGGAAGAGGACCGCTCGTAAAAGAATCGTTTGAAAACAACGAAACAAGCATACCGGCGATTATGAGCGGTTTTAGCCACGGCAGACCGGTAATAGATAAAATAGATATCAACATTGAACCCTGCGCCGATTGCATAACAATAGCAAAACTTATTTCGAATAAAAACGATCTTGATGGTAAAACCGTCAGTGTTAAAGGGATAGTAACAAAGGTAAATGAAGAAATAATGGGAAGAAACTGGATACATATTCAAGACGGAACAGAGGCAGAAGGAGTATTCGACCTTACGATTACCTCAAACCAAAACGCACAAACCGGCGAAACGGTTACCTTCAAAGGCACAATTGCCATTGATAAAGATTTTGGATATGGTTATTCGTATGACATCATAATGGAAAATGCACAAACAGTAAATCCCAACCTTTAACAAAACATTTCTGTAAGTATTTTCAGAGTTTAATTTTTACGACTATTTTCTTAACCGGCGAATTTTCGAATAACTTAATGTCGGTACGATGTAAATCGGAAGGAAAGAAAAGGAAAAATTTATCGGGAGTAGCCACATAATGCGGACTTTCGTCAATTGCCATGAACTCCTTGTCGATGGTTTCATCGTAAGGCATAATAATTTCGGCTTTGTTAATTTCTGAAGTAATACTCATTATTTCTATTCCGCTTATAAGATATTGAAGGTCAACGTATTTTTTATGAGTTTCAAACGGTACCTCATGCTTTTCTTTGCTCATGTAATCGGCTCTAAGCGCAAAAACATTATCACCGTCAATCTCATGCCTGCCCACTTCAAGACTATGTAAATCAGCGGTTTTAAGATAATGAAAAGCCTTATCCCATCTGTCTTGATTTTTGAAATAAGCAATTGCAAATTCGCGCTTGTCCGTTGACTGGTCGGGAACTATACTCAATCCGTTAAGATATTCCTTGCTTTCAAACCATTCGTTAATCTGTTCATCATTCCACAATGCCGGGTCAGCGGGTGTTTTGGTTTTGCAACTCTGTATCAACAATACAGAGAGAATGATAACTATAAGTATTTCAGTCTTTTTCATAATATTTTGTTTTTTTAATATTAATTCTGTTTATGTTGCAAAATTACAGTTTTTCTCTGAAAACCGTATCACAAACAAGCCTTACTATCTGCGCTGCTTCTTTTACATCGTGAACCCTTATAATATCAGCGCCTTTGGTTAGCGCAATGGTATTCAGCGCCACTGTTCCTGCAATGGCTTCTTCTGCTGTAATGCTCAATGTTTTGCAAATCATCGACTTGCGCGATAAACCAACCAGCAACGGCAAACCGGTAATTGCAAAGTCTTCAAGTTTTTGCAAAATCTCAAAATTATGTTCTGTTGTTTTTCCGAAACCAAAACCGGGGTCAATAATTATGTCGTTCACGCCCGCATTACGCAACTTAAATATCCGCTCGCCAAAATATTTCAAAATATCGGCAACCACATCATTATACGAGGGATTATTTTGCATCGTTTTGGGACTTCCCTGCGTGTGCATAAGGATATACGGAACTTTAATTTTCGATATAACATTAAACATCTCGGAGTCGGCATCACAACCGGAAATATCGTTAATTATGTGCGCACCATACTCAACAACAGCCTTTTCGGCAATTGCAGCGCGGTATGTATCAACCGATATAATTGCATCTGGAAACTCTTTTCGAATCAACTTTACAGCCGACAAAACTCTTTTCTCTTCTTCGCCGGCAGATATTTCCAATGCTCCCGGACGAGACGAACTACCGCCTATGTCAATAATATCAGCGCCATCTTTTATCATTTTCGCAGCCGCAGTAACTATCTCGCTATCGCCGGTAAAACAGCTTTTGCCGTAAAACGAATCGGGAGTTACATTAATGATTCCCATTACTTTCGGCACATTCAAGTCTAACAACTTGCCCCCTGCATTTATATATCTTGGCTTATTCAAATCTGTTTTATTTAATCACACGAAAATAATGAATTTTTCGAAATTCGATATTTTACATATATATTTGTAAAATGAAGTTAATAGTAATTGAAGGAGTTGACTATTAGTGTAAGCCCCTTTTTAGTTTTGAAACTTGAAGTAAAATTTATTTTTTCTAAAAATAAAATTATACCTTTACAAAAAATTAAATGATACATTATGCCCGAAGTTTCGAGATTTTATGGTATTGTTATTATGCTTTATATAAATGAGCATAACCCACCGCATTTTCATGTAAAATATGCGGAATATTTGGCTGAGGTTGATATGCAAACTCTCAAAATCATTGCAGGGAGTCTTCCAAAACGTGCTTATTCATTGGTACTTGAATGGGCGGCTGAACATCGCGAAGAACTTTTACAGAATTGGAATTTGGCACGAGAACAAAAAGATATTAAAAAAATTAAACCTTTGGAATAATGGAAACAGTTACTTACGTCAAACCATTAAAAAACCATAAGATAGAGGTACGTTTCAACGATGGAATTCATGCTGAAATTAATATTCGTCCGTTTATTAGACCACAGGGAATGTCTCAACCACTCGAAGACGAAGCAATCTTTAAAACCGTAAAAATAGACGAAGCAGGTGGAATAATATGGAGTAACGGATTTGATTTTTGTCCTGTTTTTTTGAGGCAAATAGCAATGTCTAAAGACAATAACTACAATATAACAAGCGATTTTTCGCAATAGCAACCGCTATTTTTCATCTTTCCATCTCAATATCTCTAACTCGAATAAGAGTATAAACCCCTGAGTTTAATAGATTAACTTCTAACATGTCGTATCTCAAATTAAAAAAAGACCATTCGCCTCTATTCTGTTTATCATTCCACATGACGTAAGTGTTATAGGGCGATATTTCGGGATATGGCGGAGGCACGTCCATTTGTTTCCAACTATACGAAAAAGTAAAATTCACCCCTTCGTTTCCCGATACATTAACTCTGTCTTCTGAAATATTAACAAGCGTAGTCCAGTCATAGTAACGAACATTACCAATCCCTCCCCAAAACTTATGTAATATCCATTTCCCTTGAACAGACCTACTTATTACATTAGGCGATTGCGCGTATAAGTTTTCAATAGAAACAGGTGGGTCGGGTTGTATTTCATAAATAAGTTTTTTGTTTTCATAATCAATATTAAACTCTTTACATGAATCATGCCAACCATTACTATAGCAGACAGATACTCCGTTAATATCAACAAGAGCAAAGCCGGCATCAGGGCACCCTACACAGAAATCCAATATAAAACCGATACCGTTTTTATATGTACATTGATATATTATTGACTGCGAAAGATACCCCGCTTTGATTGTGTTTCTACGTTCTTCAACTATCTCTTTTAACCAAGGCATATCAAGAAATGAACTATCGATATACTCTAAATATTCTTCATATTCAATTTTTGTCTCGACTTCCAATTCCTCTTTTTTTGAACAAGATAAAACACAAGTCATCAATAGAAATATCACTGAAATTTTTAAAATGTTTTTTTTCATCACAACAACTGTTTATTATTTAAAATTACATTTCACCTGCTCAATAGATGCACAAATATTCAAAAACGTTGCATCTATTCTAAATTTTCTTTGCAAATTTAACTAAAATGGGTAAAACAACAAAATAAACAGTTTCTTATTATATTTGTAAACTGAATTACAAATATTTTATGAAGTTAATAGTAATTGAAGGAGTTGACGGTGCAGGAAAATCGACACAGATAAAACTGCTTAACGAACATTTTAAAAATCAAGGGTTTGATTGCGAATATCTGCATTTTCCACGAACCGAAGCGCCCTATTTCGGCGACCTTATCGGAAGGTTTCTAAGAGGCGAATTTGGTGCGCTTGGCGATGTTGACCCATACATTGTTGCAATGCTGTATGCCGGCGACAGAAAAGACGCATCTTCGATGATAATGAACTGGTTACGAGAAGGTAAAATCGTTTTGCTCGACAGATATACCTACTCAAACGTTGCCTATCAGTGTGCAAAGTTTGACACGCAGGAAGAGCAAAACAAACTGTCAGACTGGATACTTGCCCTTGAATTTGAACACTTTGCAATTCCACAGCCCGACTTGAATATTTTTCTCGATGTGCCTTCAAAATTTTCCGAAAGTAAACTGAAAGGTGTTCGCACCGGCAACGAACGTGATTATCTTAACGGTGCGCGCGATATACACGAGGAAAATCTTGATTTTCAACGGAAAGTGCGTGAAATGTATTTGCGAATTTCGCAAAACAGCGAAAAACTTGCGCTTGTTAATTGCAATGACGAAAAAGGCGAAATGCTGCCTCCCAAAAGCATTTTTGAAAAAATATTAAAAACCATCGAAACAAAAAAAATATTCTTATGAAAACAGTTCAGCATATAAGCCGCATATTCGTTGGATTGGTTTTTATGTTCTCAGGAATTGTAAAAGCCATTGACCCAATGGGTTCAGCATATAAATTTCACGATTATTTTATGGCATTCAACATCGGTTGGCTCGATTTTTTAAGTCTGCCCTTAGCAATACTTTTGTGCACAGCCGAATTTATTGCGGGTTTTGCCGTAATATCGGGCATCAGGCAAAAAGAAGGCACTTGGGGCGTAATGCTTCTGATGCTGTTCTTCACACCTCTTACTCTGATACTTGCAATTACAAATCCTGTGTCCGACTGCGGTTGTTTTGGCGATGCCATTCATCTTACAAACTGGCAAACGTTTTGGAAAAATATCATTTTGCTAATCCCCGTCATCATTATTTTTAAAGACAAAAACCAAATTACTCCAACATTAAGCGCTAAAAAAGAGTGGATTACGGCATGGGGAGTAACTATCATTTTCATTACATTTTGTTTAGGCAACCTGAGAAACCTTCCGCTTATCGATTTTTTGCCTTATAAAAAAGGCGTTAATATTGCCGAACAAATGACCATTCCCGAAGGAACCGAGCCCGATAAGTACCTGACTACCTTTATCTACGAAAGAAACGGCGAGCAGAAAGAGTTTACTCTTGAAAATTATCCGGCAGACGACACAACTTGGGTATTTGTTGACCAAAAAACGGTTCTCTTAAAAAAGGGTTACGAGCCGCCTATCCACGATTTTGCAATAACAACTTTCGACGGCATCGACTTAACCAACTATATATTAGCCAACGACAACTATACGCTTATTATGATTTCAAAAAAATTGAATGAAGCCGATTCAAAAAAATTAAATCGCGGTTTTGAAACAGGAAAGTTTGTTGAAAATTTGGGAATGAATTTTTTTGTACTTACGGCAACCTCATCGGGAGAGGTGCAAAAATATATGAACGGATTGCAATTTTTTGCCGCCGATGAAACCACGCTGAAAACTATGATGAGGGCAAATCCGGGTTATATGCTCATTCGCAACGGAAATATTGAGGGCAAATGGTCGTGGAATACATTGCCTAAAAACCAATGGTTTAAAAGTTTAGCATCGGGCGAGAAAACATCAAGCATCAATTCTAAAAGAACGTTGTTTGCCGGTCTTTACATATTAGCAGGAGTTGTAATCCTTTTTAGAATATTATTTCTTAATGTTCGAAAATATAGTCAAAAATTTAAATCATAACATTTTAAGAATATGAGAAAAAAAATTATTGTCGGCAACTGGAAAATGAATACCGAACTGAATGAAGGAATAAAACTTGCCGATTCTATAAATAAACATCTGATTAACAGCGCTTGCAACGCTACCGTAGTATTATGTCCGCCGTTTACTCATCTTGCAAGCATAAGCGAAACTATTAAAGGCGGAAGTGTTTTTGTTGGAGCGCAAAATTGTGCGTTTGAAGCATCGGGCGCATTTACCGGCGAAATTTCGGCTGCTATGATAAAAAGCACAGGCGCTGAATATGTTATGATTGGACATTCTGAAAGAAGAATACATTATAACGAAAGCGACAAGGTTTTGAATAAAAAAGTGGCGCTTGCATTAAACGCAGGACTTAAAGTAATATTTTGTTGCGGAGAAATACTGAAAGAGCGGGAAGAAAACCGACTTTTTGAAGTGGTTAAAAGGCAAATTGAAGAAGGATTTTCAAACATCGACATTGAGCAAATGAGCAATGTTATAATTGGTTATGAGCCTGTTTGGGCTATAGGCACAGGACTGACTGCTACTCCCGAACAGGCGCAGGAAATGCACGCATTTATTCGCAAATTGATAACAGAAAAATATGGAAACTCGGTGGACAATAACCTGCCAATACTTTACGGAGGCAGTTGCAAACCCTCAAATGCAGGTGAAATATTTTCTCAACCCGATGTTGATGGAGGTCTAATTGGCGGCGCTGCGCTTAAAACAGAAGATTTTATCGGAATTATTGAGGCTGCCAATTAACAACTTTTCTCTCTTTCACCAAGTTCAATTAATTCGAGGTCGTGGATTTTTTTGCCCGAGATATTAAATCTTACTGCAGTTATAATTTTATGAAAACCAATATAGCCCGCTGCTCCGGGGTT
>Ga0082212_10004524_pt1 | contig 19236 bp, 15 predicted proteins | sample TergutNt197P3_FD_71548 | JGI IMG/M metagenome (GOLD analysis project Ga0082212, IMG submission 71548) | Neocapritermes taracua P3 segment gut microbial communities from Petit-Saut dam, French Guiana - Nt197 P3 | ecosystem: Host-associated > Arthropoda: Insects > Digestive system > Gut ... | reverse complement strand
TAAAGTTTAGTTATGACGGACGGGGCTATACGTATAATAATCGTGGAGGATATAATCAGTTTATTCATGATTGCGAACCGGGCGCGCCACAAGGTCGGGCCTGGTATGAATCAGGAGGAAGAAATGGAGGAATCAGGGAAGGATCTGATTTGTGTGGTATCCCCGGTCATGAGAACAAGAACTGGGTACAATATCATCTTTGGCAAATTGGAAATGTTTTCAGCGAATTTGAGGACTGCATCATGTGTATTAAAGGGGGTATCTTTGGCCCATGGGGCGAAATGCACTCGTCATCCTATTCCGGAACTGCGGAGGGCTACCACTGGCTTTTGAATGCATTGCTGGACGCTGTTCCCGCTTCCCGTTCGGTTGTAGCACATGCGGGCGCAGCTCTGTCATGGTATAACCGCGAACACGGAACCACTTTAAACTTTTCTTCTATGGGTAACTACCCGGTTCCGATGCGGGACACCCCGGAGGCTCGTTTCGGTTATTTCAACGATAGTTACGCTGCAGACTCTAGTGACTGGGGCTCGCTTTCTGAAGGGTCCAGCTATGTTGGAGGCAGTTTTGATCGCGGCAGAGTTATCAACTGGATCAGAAATCAAAACAACTTCTACGGCGGTGAAGCACAGGGCAGCGAGACCAATTATAACAGATTTCCGTACGTTGCCTGGGAAGCTGCTATTGCCCGAACAACCCATCTGAATAGAGATTATTCTTCGGCGGTTCATAACAGGTGGAAGGACTTTATCTATAACGAAGCAAATGTCAATGTGGCGCTGTCGAACACATACACAGTAACAGGTAACCCAACCTATACAAGGGCAGTCTTTGACCCGGTATATGACGGCAGAAGAGGCATTGAATTTATGCGCGACCGGCTTGGGTACCGGCTGGTACTGCGTGACGCCAATGTAAGTGATCCCACAGCGAGAACCGGTACTCTGGTATTTGAAGGGAAAATCCAAAACGTCGGCTGGGGCAATGTCGTAAACAAGAAGAATGTGTATGTGATATTGAAAAATAAATCGACAGGCACGTCTTACAGCAGACTAACAGACCTTGACGCACGGGACTGGCTGGCAGATTTGGATGGACGCGCAAGCAATACCGCCGCATATCGTGATGTGAATTTCACCGTTAGCATGAGCGCATTTGGCAGTGTACCGGCGGGTAACTACGATATTTATCTGAAGATTCAGAATCCCGGAGAAACCCGTGCCGCCATACGTTGTATCCAATTTGCGAACAAGGCTCCAGCCGGGGTTACTATTTGGGATTCAACTCTGGGCGCAAACTTGATTGGTTCGGTGACCGTAACGAACTAGCGGGAATATCATCGGTGAAGGAATGGTTCCGCCGATAAATTGACGAATTTCGTCCGAACGAGGTAGTGTAGTATAATGAGGAAGGTGTTTAAAAAAACCGCATGGTATGTCCTTTTAAACGCCTGTGCCGCCCTGGTTCTGAGCGTTTGTGTGATACCTGTCGGAGTTGAAACCTTCCTTGAAGATGATAAAGTTCAGGAGATAATCACCAATGGTAAAACAGAGGCTATTGTTGATATTGTCCTCCCCAAGATAGAAGATAGTGCGCCAGTGTTAACGGTTTCCGGAACGCCAATGTCGGTAGTAAACGGAATAGGTACGATAATCGTTTCTGCCGGCGATTCCCTGACTGTAAAGGTAAGCAACGCCGCCGGGTATGGCTCTATTACATGGTACTGTAACGATCCCATTATCCATTTTGAAACGGGCGACACGCTTACCATAACAGCGGGAATGGCTCCCTTTAACAGCCCGAGAACCTCCCTTTATCTTGTAACTGTGGAAGGTGAAGCGAACGGCATAGGGTATAGCACATTTTTTCATGTAATTGTTGAAGGCTAGGAGTACAACACAAACTGTGGGAAAATTGTTCCAGAATAACAGGGAACATTAAATAACAAAGGGAAGGTGAAAGATTATGAAGAAGATGACCATGAAAAGCGGCCTGATTGCCGCACTGGCGGTTATGCTGCTGGCGGCAGTACTGGTAATCGGCTGTGTGGAACCTTTGAGCGGACTTCTTCCGGGCGGGTCAAAGGGCGAGGAACAACCGCTTCCGCCGGCAGGCATGGGATATGTCCGGCTGTCGGTAGATGACGGTAACGCACGGTCTATTGTGCCCGGTGCGCCTGTTTTTACACAGTATAAGCTGACCTTTAAAGTGGAGCCAGCCGGTACGACGCTCTCAGGGTATCCCCAGACGATTGCAGCGGCGAGTATAGGTACCGCTATCCCTCTGCCTCCGGGAGATTATTCATTAACAGTAGTCGCCGAAACAGGCGATGGTATAGTAGCAGAAGGAACGGCTTATGAGGATGATGGCCTTGGTGATCCTGGTCCTAATGATGTATTTACCATTGCCCCTGCAGGTTCAGCTACGGTTCATGTTCTTCTGGAGATGATTGCTCCCGGAACAGGAACAGGGGGAATCTTTGACTACACCGTTGGCTTCACAGGCCTTACCGGCGGCGCTGCTTCTCTTACTACTGCAACGATGACCATAACGGCGCGAGGGACCAAAGGCACAACACCGGACAATTCTCCAGGCTTGGATAATGTTTGGAACTTGAAGACTTTAGCGGCTGATGAAATAGACCTTGATGATGGATTCTACAATGTTGTTTTTGAATTGGCGAAATACAGCAAAACAGTTTACCATCGGCAGATACTCCATATCTATCAAAACATGACCAGTTCGTACACCTATAATGTTGTCGATGCTCAGTTTCCTGCCCCGGGCAGTGTAACTATTGTTATTGTTGATCCTGGTATCCATGCCGGGAAGCTTGGTTTGGATTATACCTATGACGCTACATATGGCGGTGGCTCCAGTACCGCCGCCACATGGAATGAACCCACTTCTACGATAACCTTATCCATTACTGGGAACGATGCCGGTACTGTAGAATTGAACGGTACAATCACCAATGCTGAATGGTTTATAAACGGCGCTGGCCCTGCAGCAACGGGCGATACATTTGATATAGTAGCGGGGGTTGCTCCCTTCTCGGCTGCGGATACCTATACAATTTATGTGTGGGCCGATGATGATGATGTGCCATGTGACATAGAATTCACCGTTGTGATTACTCCGTAACCGCCACGTGCAGCCTGAAAAAACAGCCGCCCAACAAGGCGGCTGTTTTTGTGCCTGTTCAATGTTATTTCCGGTTAAAAATCCCGATTTTATACCCAACCCCAATTCCGATAACAGAACGCTGAAAGTGAATTACCTCAGGTTTCGGAAACAATTCTCCCAGGGCGTTCTTGATAACGGCGTCGCCATAGTAATACATATAGTTTATGTCGGCGAAAAAGGCGCCGGATTTCCCCCCCTTTATGGCGATTTGTACGCCGCCGCCAAATCCAAACTGGGGGAATGAATCGAAAACATCTGACAATTCAGGCAGCAGAATCGGATATACAAAAGCGCCGTAGGGTTCCAGCACAACATTACTCAGGATTTTCAGCGGAAACTTCAGTTCGGCGCCAACTCCCATGATAATCAAATCCGTGTCGTTCAGATGCTCCCAGCCTATCTGAAAATTCGGCTCAATGCTCATGAAATTCAAAAACTGGAATTCAATGCCCACCGTTCCTGCGGGCAAGGCAACGACTCTGTTGTCAAGCGGCGCGGTCTGTTTTGGATCATCGAAAGTATTTTGATACGCTCCTATTCCGCCGATAAGGCCGTCGCTTTTTAATTGATAAAATGTAACAGGAAAGTCGAATGACAACCGCAGGTACAGCCATTTATTCCGCCAGTCGTGATTTTCCCGCACAATAAAATCTTCTTCGTCGATTGGGGGAATGTTAACTGCGGCCCTGAAAAACAGGATTTGGTTATATTCATACATTTCATAGAGGTCGGTGAAAAGAAATTCAAAATATACCAGCTCTTTGTTGTCTTCATTTCTGTAAAAGGTTACTAAAAGAACAAATTGCGCTTCATCGGGCGGGGCTGGTGCCTGTGTGCCGTCATCGTACATGATTATATTGGGAATAACTTCGAATATAAAGGTATACCCGGCGTCTCTTTTATTGTCAGCTACCGTATAACCTAAAGCAACGGCCTCCATTTTGAAATTTTCCAGAAAGAACGTCTGCTGCTCATACCATGGAGCCTTTCCTTCAATAAAGACGCTCCTGTTCGGCATATCGGCGGCAAAAGAGGTTCCCGCCAAAGCCAGGAAAACCAGAAAAAGCCACACTTTTTTCATACTAGTGTCCGTGTCTTTTCCCCTTTTATTCAATTATTATTATTCTTTTGGTTGCTATTTTCAAGCCCAAAGTGCTACAGCAGCGGTTCTACATGAACAGTTGCCGTCATGTTAAACTGTTTTTCAAGTGTTTCTTCAATAACGGTCGCCGTTTTATGTCCCTCCTCAATGGTCTTGTTCTTGTCCAGCCTTATATGCAGGGTTACTTCCTGATGCAAAACATAGTTATGCAGATGGATATGATGGATGTGAAGATCGTCACCGTATATTTTTTTTATCTCGCCGTGAATTTTGTCAACCAGACTCTGATCCGGTTCTTCACCCAGCAATTTGGTGATTGCCTCTTTTATTATTTCGAAACTTGCGTAAAACAGCATCAGGGCGATTATCATTCCCAGAACACTGTCAATCCACCAGAGTTTTTCCCCAAAGAACATGCTGAACAGAATACCGACTAACACCACTATTGAAGACAGCGCATCGGATCGATGGTGCCATGCGTCCGCCCGGATAACCAGATTGCCGGTTTTTCTTGCCAGATAAAAGGCGTATTGGGCAAGCAGCTCCTTTGCGGCTATCGATACTACCGTTATTATAATTGCCAATGTTCCAAAAATGGCGCTTTCCCTGTTGTTAAATTTAGTTATTGAATTTCGCAAAAAATCGTAACCTATGATACCCAAAACGACAGCCACAAAAATCGATGAAATTTGCTCCCATCGTCCGTGTCCAAAAGGATGTTCCTTGTCGGCCTTTCTTGTGGAAAGTTTGACCGCGAATATTACAAATATCGAAGTCAGGGAATCGGAGAGGGTATGCCATGCGTCCGCCACCAGTGCGATGGATCCGGTTACGATTCCTGCCCAGAATTTTACGGCAAAGAGAAGCGCGTTGACAATGACGGATACGATTCCTTCAGTAACCTGTGCTTTTGATTTGTCCATACAAGCTCCCTATGAAACTTCGGTCGAACTGCGGGTGCGGCTTTCCAGCATTGAAAGATACACACCGCCGACAACCAGAGCGGCGCCGGCCAGCTGCAAAAGTGTCAGGCGGTCTCCCATGACAAAAAACCCGAAAATCACGGTCAAGAGCGGAACCAGATTGATGAATACCGCAGTGACCGACATTCCCAGAACCTCAAGGGCGCGGGCATACGACCAGTAGCCCAGCGCGGAACAGCAGACACCCAAAAAAGCCAGGTGGAAGATAACGGGCAGATCTGGTTTTCCCCAGCGGCCGAATTCCATGATCGAAAACGGAATAAAGCCGATGAATCCCGCGACGTTTTGCCAAAACACGATGTAAATTCGGGAGCAGCGGGAAAACAGCGGGCGGGTTAACAGGGAATACAACACCCAGGAAAGGGCTGCCCCCGCCATGTAGATATACCCCAGAATGCTGCCCGAAAGGGCAAAAGAAACCCCGGCTACAAGCCATACCCCGGCAATGGAGATACATGCCCCCGCCCACTGGCGGACGCCGACACGGGGCGTGCTGTTTTTTTTGTTACGCGCAATTTTACCGCTGAGCCAGTCGGCGATCATGATCAATACAGGGATAGAGCCGATGGCGATGGAAGCTTCGGAAGCGGTAACCAGGGAAACGCCGTTATTTTCGCAGAAAAAGTACAGCGTAACGCCCGAAAAGCCCGCGCCCAAAAGCAGGGGAATATCCCGCCGGCGAAGTTTTTCATTGGGGGCCAGTTTGAGTTTAATAATGTACAAAAAAACCAGGGCTATGGCGAAACGCAGAAGGCCGAGGGACATGGGCGGAAAAACTGCCACGGTAATTTTTATTGAGATAAATGAAAAACCCCAGAACATGACGCAGGCAATAATTGCCGCGACAGCCTTGCTTCTACTGCTCAAAAGTTACTCCATAGCACCATAGTCCCAGCGCCGGATTGGGCACAAAGAAAAACTTTTCGCCGGTGCCTGTTGCGGAGCCCTTGGCGCCGGTGTTCCAGCCCGCCGGCAGGCTGCGGACATCGTAACGCGCCATCGCCTCATCTATGCTGCCCCATGCAAAACCCGCGGACTCAATTTCCCGGCGGCTTATTCCCGGTCCGGGACAGTAACGCACGGTAAAACGTCCCTCGCTTGAGCCGTGGATCAAATGCGCCGCCGCGCAGAGATTGTCCGCCAGTTCCGGCTCTGAGCCGGCCCTCTCCTGAATCACCTTCGCCGGCCTGTAGCCGTGCCTGCGTATCAGCGCGTCAAGGCCGGCATCTTCGCCAAAACGCTCAAGTCCCGGCGCGATTATCAAAAGTTCGCCGCCGTCGGCCATCGCCATGCGGGTGCGGTAGATTGCCTTGTTGCCCAGCCAGGCGCTGCGGTATTCTTCCGGCGCAAGGTATACCACCGCCTTGTGCAGCGGCTCGTCCAGCAGTGTAACGTTAACCTCGCGGGAGAGGGCGGCTGCCTGTTCAAAACATTCACGGCCAAAACCGCAGAAAAGCCCCCGCAGCGCCGGCTTCCCGCCATTGCCGCAGGCATCGACAACGGTCAGAACAAACAGCACGGGGGGCAGTTTGCCGCTGCATCGCCGCATACCTTCGTCGAACATTGCCCGCACCGGCGTGTTGGTACGCCCCATAATTTTTTCCATGCCGAACACAGCCCCGGCAAAGTGGCTCTTGTCGATGGCCTCCTTGCCGCCGGTTCCCACGAAGATGTTTTTCGCGTGGTTCGCCATGCCGGCGACCTCGTGGGGAACCACTTGTCCCAGCGAGACGATCAGGTCGAAACCGCCGTTCACCAGCAGTTTGTTCACCTGTACCGGCCAGTCGAAGTTCACTGTTCCTTCAGCGGCCTGTTCTACCCATTCCTTTTCAATGCGGCCAAGTTCAACCACGTCTTTGCGCCAGTCGTGAATGCGGAACAGGGATGCCGGCACGGCGGGAAACATCCGTTCCCGTTCGGCGGCGCTCAGCGGGGTGTGAGTGCCAAGGGCGGGCAGTATGGTAACTTTTATTCCCGCCTTTGCGAACTCGCGGCAGGCGATTCCGGTAAGGAAGCCCGCCCGTGAATGGAAGCGGGTAATGTCGGGAGGGATAAGCAGTACGGAGGAAACTTTTCCCGGTTCGGCGTACGCCTGCGTCAGCGCCTGTGAAAACAGAGAATCGGCCTGCGCGTCGGTAATACCCTGTCCTTCGCCGCCGTTACCAAGCACCAAACACTACCCGCTCATCACTATCTGTTGAACTGATTCACCATCTGTGCCGGCTGATGGGTGGCGTCCAGGGTATCGCGCCAGAGATTGCCCTCGGGATCAACGTGGTTGCGGTGGGCGATTGCCGTCTTGATGGGCAGATGCACAAATTCATTGTTCACCAGGCCGATTATCATCTTGGTTTTTCCCGCCATTGCCGCATGAACCGCCGCGTTACCGAGGCGTTCACAGTAGACGGAATCTCCCGGATTGGCCCGGGCGGAGCGAATCGCGTAACTGGGATCGATGTATTTAAGGTTGATCTCGATCTTCTTCTCTTCAAAGTGTTTGATGATTCTGTCTCTTAGGTAGGTGCCTACGTCGGCCATTTTCAGATTGCCGCCCGCGTCGGTCTTTTTCTCGGTAAGAAGCTGTTCCTGCATGGCGCCCTCCGCCACGACAACAACGGCATGATTGCGTTTTAAGAGTCTGTCCTCAAGGTGTTTCAAAAAGCCGTTATAGCCTTCAAGGTTAAAAGGCACTTCCGGGATAAGCACGAAGTTGACATCGTGGCTTGCCAGCGCGGTGCAGGCGGCGATATACCCCGACTCCCTGCCCATCACTTTTACCAGGCCGATGCCGTTAATCGCCGAGACCGCCTCCATGTGGGCTGCCGAAACAACTTCCGTAGCTTTGTCTACGGCGGTATTAAAGCCGAAGGATCGGTCCAAAAGAATAAAGTCATTGTCAACGGTTTTGGGGATACCCACCAGGGCGATTTTCAGTTTTCTTCTTGCCACTTCCTCGGATATGTCGAGGGTTCCCCGCTGGGTTCCGTCTCCGCCAATGGTAAACAGCATATTAAGGTTGAGCTTTTCCATCGCGTCGACAATTTTAACTACTTCCTTGCCGCCGCCACGGGCGCTGCCCAGAAAGGTGCCGCCAATCTTGTGAATGTCGTCAACCTTCTCAGGGTCAAGGTCCAACACATCAAAACCGGATTCCGGTAAAAAACCCTTGTAGCCGAAGCGTATGCCTGAAATCCTTTTTACCCCGTAGCGATGCCAGAGGCAGCGTACAATGGCCCGGATCACATCGTTGATACCCGGACACAGTCCGCCGCAGCTTACAATCCCCGCGTGCACATGGGCGGGAGTAAAATAGATCATCTCCCTCGGTCCGGCGCACTCCAGTACCTGCGAACGCTTCAGTGGCTGCTGGGCGCCGATCTTGACCGACGTACTCAGACGGACATATTCATGGTCGGTGACATAATTGGCAATTCCATCACCCAATGTATTGGACATAACGATGGGCGAGTTGATGTTCCGTTTACCAAGTTCTTCAATTGTAAAATTAGCTGCTTCAGCCATATTTACCCCCTTATTGCGGTATCATATTACTATAGGGGTAAATCCTCATCAGTTCAAGCTGTTCATGTGTCCTGAATTCTTTCACCCGCTGCCGGCTACCACTTCCCATTGGGTGACAAGCATTCCGGCGAGCATCAGAATGAAACCCGCAAGAGTCCAGGGGCCGATTTTTTCGGAAAGCAAGAGCGCCCCGCCGAGGGCGGCGAAACAGCCTTCAAAGCAGAGAATGATCGTGGCGTGGGCGGGAGGCGCGTCCCGCTGGGCAACTACCTGCAGGGTGTAGGCGATTCCCACCGAACCAAGGCCGCCGTAGAAAACGGGGATCAACGCTTCTGCAGGAAGGCTGATGGTGCGGCTAAAAAGACCCAAGAGCAGGGCGGGAAAGGGCAGCCAGGCGAAGGTTCCCCGCTCAAGCAGGGTGGGATCGATCCGGGTGACCAGCGGAACAATGAAAGGTTCGGCGAGGAACGCCCCGGCAAGGGCAAAGATTCCGCATACGGCGAATTGCCCGGCGGACAATGCCAGCGGATCGATGTCCCGCACCAGCCGGTCTATCAACAGAACATGGCATGCCCAGAATACCGCGCTTGCCACGGTGATAATGTCGCCGGGGTTTATCGAATCAAGCTGGCCGGCGGCGCAGAGAAAGTACAGGCCGGCCAGGGTAAACACCGAGCCGGCCCATGTCGCCGCGCCGGTTTTCCTTCCCAGAAATATGCCGAAAATGGGGGTCAGCACCACATAGAGGCCGGTAATAAAACCGGCATTGCCCGCCGTGGTGAACATGATGCCGGCCTGCTGCAGGATAACGGCGACAAAGAGGCAGCCTCCGGCGGCGAGTGAATACAGGCAGAGTTTTTTGAAAGAGTCGGCGGCGGTTGCCGGTGAAGTTTTTTGTGCGATTGATCTTCGTCTAACGAGAATAAGCGGTACAAGGGAAAGGCTTCCCAGGATAAACCGGATGCCGTTGAACGCAAACGGCCCCACATACTCCATGCCGGAACGCTGGGCGACAAAGCCAAAACCCCAGATTCCGGCAGTAAGCAGCAGGAGAATGTCCGCCCTGAGGGCGCGTTTATTCATCAAGAGCCGCTAAATGCTACTCTTCCCTGATGAGGGCTTCGTTGTATCCGTTCGCCTGGAGTTTATCCGCAACCGACCGGACTTCTGTTCCGCGTATTCCCGCAAGCACAATGCGGTAATACTCCCCATTCTGCTCATAAGTCGGATTAAGCCCGGCTTTTTTCAGTTTTTCGTAGGTGTCAACGGCATTGCGGGCTACTTTGAAGGAACCCACCTGCAGCCGGTAGGTTTTGTTCGGCGATGGGGAAATGGCGGGAACGAGCCGTGCCCCGGAAACCGGCGGCGGCAGATCTACCGGGGCGGCAGCTGCCTGCGGCAGATCCGCAGGAACTGGCGCAAAGGGGGGCAGGGCATCCTGGAACTGGGGCGGATAAACCGTTACCGTTACCGGCGCGTATGATCCCTGTGCAGGTGTTTCCTGCGGCGCTACGATGATCTGGGGCTGCTGCTGAGGGGCCGGCGGCGGCGAATACACTTGCGGCTGCGGCTGCGGCTGCGGCTGCGGCTGCGGCGGAGCCGGAGGCCGTGAATAAGCCTGCGGCTGCTGGGGAGGTTGCTGCGGCAGCGGTGCAATCGCCTGGTTAAAAACCTGTACATGCGGATTTGCCGGAGCTTGCGTTTGAACCTGAGGATTGGCCGGAGCTTGCGGCTGCACCTGCGTTTGAACCGGCGGCTGTTGGACTGCCTGGGCGCTCTGAATCAAAACCGGCGCGGTTCCTGTAACCAGCATATCAAGCTGCTCGGCGGCCGCCTTTGAAACATCAATAATCCTCCCCGCCACAAACGGCCCCCTGTCGTTCACCCTGACGGTAATCTGACGGTTGTTGTGCCTGTTGGTAACGAGCAGTTGTGTCCCGAAGGGCAGGGTGGGGTGGGCTGCGGTAAACATGGAGGAATTGAAAATTTCCCCCGAAGCGGTCGGTCTACCGTCAAATTCAGGCCCGTACCAGGAGGCGATTCCTTCCTGCCGGAAAATATCCCCTGCCGGGGCCGGATATGCCTGGGCTGCTGCATGACGCGGAATGCACAGCGCGGCAGTGTAAAGGGCAGCTACTAAAGCGATGGTCTTTTTCATACCGTCAATATCGGCACTTTTTACTATTGAGTTAAGGCGGTATTGCAATTTATTCTATACAGATGTATAGTAACAGTGATGGAACTGGCGGAAAAGATTGCTATCCTTGCCGGCGCGGCAAAATACGACGCTTCATGCGCCTCCTCGGGCAGCGGTGCCTCCAAAGGCGGCATTGGTAAGGCCGCCGGGGGGAAAGGTTTTGGAGCAAGTGTTCCCGCCGGGGTCTGTCATAGCTGGACGGAGGACGGCCGCTGCGTCAGCCTGCTCAAAGTGCTTTTTTCCAACGTCTGCCGCTACGACTGCGCCTACTGCGTTAACCGCGCCTCGGCGGACATTGCGCGCACCAGTTTTACCGTGCGGGAACTGGTCGATCTTACCTGTGAATTTTACCGGCGTAATTATATCGAAGGGCTGTTTTTGTCATCGGGGATTTTCGCCGACCCCGACATTGTCATGGAAAAGCTCATTGAGACGGCGCGTACCCTCCGCAGCGAGGCCGGCTACGGCGGTTACATCCACCTCAAGATAATCCCCGGCACGGGGGAGGCGCAGATCCGCGAGGCCGGCCTCTGGGCGGACAGACTCAGCGTGAACATTGAGCTTCCCACGGACAAAAGCCTGAAAAACCTCGCGCCGGACAAATCCGGCAAGACGATCCTTGGCGCTATGGACGATTTTTCGGGCCTTAGCTGTGAATTCGAGGAAAACCGCCGTACCAGCCGGTTTTTACCGCAGGGAAAGGCCAGCGCCCCCACCTTCGCCCCGGCAGGGCAGAGCACCCAGCTTATCGTGGGGGCCAGCGAGGAGGACGACCGCCAGATCATCAACCTGTCGAGTTCCCTGTACCGCAAATTTTCCCTGCGCCGGGTGTACTATTCGGCCTTTATTCACCCCGGAGTCCCCGCCCGCGGCGCCGCTTTCGACCCCCGCCTGCCGGCAATCCCCGGCCCGCCGTTGGTGCGCGAACACCGCCTGTACCAGGCGGACTGGCTCCTGCGGTTTTACCATTTTGCCGCCGCCGAAATCCTCGACGAGGATCAGCCGTTCCTCGACCCGCAGGTCGATCCCAAGACCGCCTGGGCGCTGCGGAACCTTGACTTTTTTCCCATTGAGATACACCGCGCCGATTACGAGACCCTGCTGCGCGTTCCGGGCATTGGCGCGAAAACCGCCCGCCGCATCATCGAAACCCGCCGTTCCCGCAGCCTTAGCTTCGACGGTCTGCGCCGGCTTGGCGCGGTACTCAAGCGCGCCCGTTATTTTATCAACTGCGGCGGCTCCTTCATCGAACGCCCCGACAACCCCCTGCGTATCCGCCGCCTCCTTTCCAACACCGACGGTGCCGGCCTGCAGTTACCCCTGTTTGAGTTTTAGATGCTATTTTCCCCACGCAGAGGAGCAAAGAACGCGGGGGTTTAGGGACTGGGGATCGGCCTATGCCATGTTGACTTTACCCCTCTTTGAGTTCTGAAAAACATCATTTTTTTCGGCGATTCAGGTAATGTTCGGCGGGGCAGGGCGCGGGGGTGGAGAAAACTTCTGGGTTTCCCTGCCGGAATAGACCAGCGGGAAAAATCAAAAACCAGGCGTACAGAAAAAGTCTGACCGCTTAATAAAACTGATAACTGTTGGGTTCAATCACAGCTACCACATTAAGTGGGCAGAGGGCTATACAGGCAGACTCCTCCAGGTTTTTGACACACACGCGCCCTGCCCCGCCGGGGTATTTCCGGTGTCAGGAAAAGGGCGGTTTTCTTGATTTTTTTTGCCGACACCCTTGCATTCGGATCCCCCGTGAACGATAATTTAATACAGAACCGGGTATTTTGACCGGTTTTCAAGAAAAACGCTGGGAGGCGGTTAAAATGAGCTTATCGGTTAAAGACATCGCGGGTGCGCTGAAACTGGAAACACAGGTGGTCGAGAGGCTTGCCAAATATCTGTATCCAAATAAAGTGCTGCTTACCCACGACGAGGCGCTTGTACTGCGGGATTACTATTATAAATTCGGGGGAGGACCCGCAGGAACAGAGGTTGGGCCATACAATGAGTGGATGAAGCTGGAACGAATGAAGGCTCTGGTAAGGGCAAGGCTGGAAGTTCTCGAAGAAAAGCAGTCGGCCTGTGTTAACAAGCTGAGCACCCTTGCGGGGGTGGGGATATATCCCTCAACCAGCGAGACGCTTCCGGCAAAAGTCGCTCCGCGGGGGCATAGTTCCGGAGATATCCTGAAATTTCCCATGACCAAGACGGTTGCCAAAACCGTCCCGGGCAAGGAACGGCGTCTGTTCGCGGGGCAGTCTGCAAGGGGTTAGTCTTTCCACGGGAAGATAAAACTCTTCAGCGTTCTTGTTCCTGTTTTTTCTCTTTCTTCAATTAAAATTGCGTCCCAGGGAATGATCCGTCGTTTGGTTGATTCTTCAGCCGGAGGATTGGCCTCCAGCCAGTCGTATTTTAACAGCCGCAGCCGCAGCGCCTCGTCAAGAAAAAGGAGTATTCCGGCCGGACCCGGAAAGAGCAGGGCAAGAATCAATGAAATGACAAGCGTCAGAAGAATACCCAGCAGGCAAAAAAGGGCGAAGGCCGGATTGTCAAAAAAAATGATAAAACACTTCCTGCATATTTTTAACAGCCTGGTATCCAGCCGGGCGCGAATCGCAAAGAAAAACTGAAAGGAAAGCAGGGCAAAAGGCAAAGTCCAAAAAATGACTGCGGCAAGCAGCAGCCCGGCCGGGGACTTTATGCGCAGGTAAAAGGGAATAACGATCCTCGCCAGTGCAAAAAGGAAAAGCCCGATAACGCCCGCCGCGATGCCCGCCGGCCAGGCAGTTTTAAGATTGCTCCAAAAATCGGCAGGGCCACAAACGCCGTAATCGGATACGGCTTTCAGCGAGATGGCGGCGGTGGAAAGATAGATGCAGCACCAGAGTATTCCCGCCGCGAAGACTGTAATGGAAAGGGCGGGAATGGGGATAATCCCCGGAAGAAATACCGGTATCGCCGCCGACGCGAGAAAGCCAAGGTTCAACAGGACTATACGCAGCATATTGTCCCACAGATCGAAGAAGGTTTTTTTAATAAGGAAGCCAATCACTTTTTTAATGTAGCCGGGATTACACGCATCGTCCAGCGATGGTGTCCCTGTTGGCTGCGAAGGAAGTTATATTGGGTATTATTGCCTTAACGGCGCTCATGTTATTCGCCGCCGGTTAGCAAAGAATGTATACAGGCTCGTCTCCGTGGGCTCCGGCTAAAGTTTGATGCACCGGATCAACTATTAAGTCCATTGCCTCAAGGGGCAATGCCCCCAGCAGTACTTTTTTTGCGTCGGCGACAACCACCGCAGGAAGCGCAGTATTCCGGTTTTTCCATTGTATGTTAACCGCTTCGGTAATCGGGTAATTTGAGGTTTTTCCGTCCGTAAGGGTGGATTTAATCTCCCCTTTAACGGTGAGGCCCAATTTTTGTCGCACCTCTTCATTAATAACCAGCGTCCATGCTCCGGTGTCGGGCATTGCTTCAACTTTCAAGGTGCGGATTTGGCTTTCGTTGATATAGCCGTGATCGGCATTCCCCCTGTCTGCACTGTTCTCCAGCGTGATTTCTTCCATGAATGTTCCCATACTCTCCTCCTCAAATGTAGCATACTCTCAAGAGTCTGCATATATTTGTATATGGAGGGAATCAATATTTTGCTTTATTGTTTCTGAAGAAAACTGAAAAAGTTAAACTCCGGACTGCGCCCAAAACAGCGCCGCAGGGTTTCCGGTGGCACCCGTCACCGCAGTGCCACCCATTGACAAAAAAAGTAGAGATGTGTATAAAAACGAAGGATAATGTACAAGGAGGTATATATGAGGACAAATCTGGAACTGGACGATGTTTTGGTAAAAAAAGCTATGGATATAACGAAAATATCGACAAAAAAAGCAGTGGTACATAAGGCCCTTGAGGAATTGGTAAAATCAAATACCCGTAAAGGAATGTTGAAATACATGGACTCAGGTATTTGGGAAGGTAATCTAAAAGAAATGCGGATGATGGATTTTCCGGTGACAGGCACCACCCGCCGTTCTAATTACTCACAGCCCACACTATGCTGCCGCTAATCAGCGCTGTTGCCGGGATCGCTATCAGAGTAAAAGCCCGCCAGAACTTTGAGTTTCGCTCGTATTTCCGCGATAAGGCTGATTGCGTCTTGAAGGTTTCGGACATTTCGGTTAGTTGTGTCTGTAAGTCCTTCAGTAAGTTCTCTTGCTCTGTGATTATGCTCTCGTAGTTTGCTATTAAGTTCCCGCTCGATTCCAAGTTCTGCTTCAAGTCTTCCAATAATTTCTGCTGCTCTTGCGTGTTGGCGATTGTATCTTCGATCAAGTCTTCCAGCAATGAAAGATCGTTGTCCACTGAAGAAAAGTCCTGTGCAGAGGCAGCCGGCGAGGAAAGCAAGAGCAAGAAAAAGTATGTAGCGGCGATTACGAAGTGAGGCAAGTATTTTTTGCGGCATTTTTGTTTCATTCAAACTTTTCTCCTCAAGAGGAAGTGAGACGCGGCTAGTTTTGATGGCCATAATCTCAGCGTGTTGCCAAAAAAAGTGTCAGGCACCGCCCCAAAACCACGCTCTATTAACTAACCGCTACTCACTGTTTACTTCTTCCCCCTACGGCATCAGTTGCCCGTCCACCACATTGATCGTGGCGTCGGTGGTTGACAATATTCCCCCATCTGTGCCGCCGCTGGCAACTGTGCCGTAGGTGGCAGTGCCGCCGCTCTGAACAAACAACTGTCTTCCACTACCACCTACCGAACCGTAGTTGACACGGATATTATTATCAGAGATTGTTCCCTTAATGAGACTGAAGACTCCGGTACTACTTACATACACTCCGCCGCCGGCAAAGGTACTGTTGTTAACTGACGATCCGATTTCATTGCTGGAAATGGTTCCGCCGTTCATCGTAAACCTGCCGCCCACGTACACAGCTCCACCGTATGCCGAAATAGTTGCTAATGACGTGCCTACCTTATTGCCGGAAATTATAGCATCGCCGCTGAGATTAAAAGTACCGCCGTTGGCTACATATACGCCGCCGCCGGCACCTAAGGTTCCATTGTACATATCAACGCTATTACCGGAAATGGTTCCGCTGCTCATCGAAAAAGTGGATCCGGCGCCGACAAACACTCCGCCTCCCAGAGCGTCAATAGGAGTAGTGCCGCTCCCCCCGCGAAAATTACTATTCCCAGAAATAGTTCCGCCGTTCATCGTAAAGACGGCGCCGGAGTCGACCGTTACTCCGGCTCCTTGAAGAACCGTAACTGTCGCAGTTACATTTCTACTATTACCGTAAATGGTTCCGCCGTTCATAATAAACTGTGCGTTGGCTCCGGTTACCAGTACGCCGCCGCCCTGTGCTGTCGTTGCACTATTGGTATTATCTCTTATGGTTGAGCCGTTTTCCATAATCAGCGTACCGTTGGTATGGACATAAACCGCTGCGACATTATTATAATTTCCTCCTCTCAGGGTAATGTCCTTGCCCAGTTTCAGCGTTCCGTTACTGACCGTAAAAAGCTGGGCATTTGTAGAAACGACTATCGTCCGTACACCGCCGCTTCCCATAATGGTAAATACGTTACCCGCCCGACTCAGCGTTTGCCCTGTGGTATTGACAGGTGCTTCTTGATCGATGACCAGCGTGTATCCCCCTGAGAGGTTAGCGCCGGCATTCACATGGGTAACAGCGGCGGCGACATTGTTTGCCGCAACGGCCCCAATGGGCGTTGGTACCCCCGACGACCATTGGGCGGTCAGCGTAATGGGAGCGGTAATGGGGTCGCTGAAGTTCCAATTCCAGCCACCAAAAGTGTATACAGCGGGGATAGGATCGGGCATTTGATAGTACAGCCCTGCGGCAAGTATTAAGTCTCGTGCAGGATTGCCCGGATTGCCAACAGCAGTATTATAATCAACATCCACGGTTCGATTGTCCGTGTCGCCGTCCCAGTTGCCGCCGTTGGGGTTAAAGGTTACGGTAACCTTCCATTGGGCGAACACTTCGATATGCCCGCTTACGGTTGTGGCAGCGGTAAACACCGTTCCCGTTCCGTCAGCCTGCGTGTTCCAGTTTTTGAATGTCCAGCCGCTTGCCCCGGTTGGCGCGAGCGGCAATGAATCAATCGTTGTTGCAGGGTATACCACCGCTTTGCTTTGCGAATACGCGCCGTCCTGACCGTTGGCGTTAAAGGTAACAGTGGCTATCCATTTTGCGTATACGGTCATGTTTCCTGTTACTGCGGTTGCCGCCGTAAACTCCGCTCCCGTTCCATTGGTGTTGGCGAACCAACCGCTGAATGTCCAGCCGCTTTTGGTCGGCGCGCCGGGCAGTGTGCCGACATTGCCGCCCAGCGTGGTAACTTCTTTTGTTGCGGGGCTTGCGTCCGTATCGCCTGAATTGCGGTTAAACGTAACGGTAAAGGGGTTCACGGTTACAGCATAGGTTGCGGTTTTGAAATCGCCCGCGTTGTATGGGTTGGTATACGTTACCGTAACGGTTTTGTTGTTTCCGGCGGTGGTGTTGTCAAAAGTGCCGCTTAATTGCGGATCGCCGGCATTCACGTTTATATTGCTGCCGCTGTTCAGCACCGCCCGCACGGTAATGCCGCCCAGATCAAGCGCCTCTCCCAGCAGATATGTTGTTTTTGACGGCTGGGCGGTAATGCTGATACTCATAACGGCAAGCGCGTTTACGGTAACATCCTGAAATGCGCTTTTCTCGCCGTAGCTGACAATAAGGGTTTGGAGTCCGGTTAGAGCGGTGTTAAAGCCGGTTATCTCCAGCATACCGTGTCCCAGCGGCGCGTTAAACTCGCCCCAGTGCGCCGTTACCACCATGCCGGTTAAATCCAGTTCCTCGCCCTGGTAATAGGTCGTTTTGGAGGGCGGTGTGGTAATTTGCAGGTCGGTCAGGTTGCGCTCGGGATCGATCACCACCACGTCAAAGGTGGCGGGTTTGCCGTTGTAGGTAACCGTCAGTTCCTGGCTGCCTTCACTGGCGGCATTATAGCCGCTGATATTTGATACGGTTATGGAAGCGGAAACATTAACCCGGCTGCCGTTATTGTAGACGGCGGTAACAACCATGCCGGTAATGTCCAGCGGTTCGCCGATAAAGTAGGTGGTTTTGTGCGGTTCCGTTACTTCGATACAATCCAGCGTGACCGCCGTTACGGTTATATTGAATGTTTTGCTAACGGTGCCGTAGGTAACGGTAATGGTTTTCTGCCCCGCCGTTGCGCTGTTAAAGCCGGTTATAGTCAGAGCGGAATGGGGAACAATTTCTTCTGAGGTGTCGCTGAATTTGGCGGTTACCACCATGCCGGTCAAGTCCAAATTCTCGCCGACAAAGTATTCGGTTTTCGGCGGTGTGGTAATCTCGATTGATGAAAGTGTTACATTGATAACTTCCACTTCAAAGGTGTCCGATTTGCCGCCGAAGCTGACGGTAACGGTTTTGGTTCCCGCGGTGGCGGAGCTAAAGCCGGTAAAAGTTAAATCGTCAAACGGTATAGGGAATATCGTTTCATCGCTGTAAGTGGCAATGACCGCAATGCCGGTGAAGTCCTGCGGCTCGCCGCGGCGGTATATTGTTTTATTCGGCTGATTGATAACTTCGACCGAATCGACCGCGATAACGGTTATGGTAAATGCCGCGGTTTTGCCGCCGTACGTAACGGTAATGGTTTGCACGCCCGGCTCTGCGGGATTATACCCGCTGATGTTCTCCATCGTAATGGTGACAACCTTCGGCTCTCCTTCGCTGTACGCGGCGGTTACTACCAGCCCGGTTAAGTCCAATGGTTCACCGGCATTGTACTCGGTTTTATCCGGCGGATTGGTAATACTGATAGAAGCCGGCGCGGCTTCCACCGTAACGGTACATTCAGCCGTTTTGGCGGCTTCTTCGGTCGTAACGGTAATTTTTGCGGTTCCCTCGCCGATGGCGGTAACCACGCCGCCGGTATCCACCGACGCTGCGGCGGTATTATTCGACGCCCAGCTTACAGCATTGTTGGCGTAGGAGGGGGTTACGGTGGCGCTCAATGTGTAGGTATCCCCCACAAACAGGTTTAGGGTGGCCGGGCTGACCGACACGCCGGTAACGCCGCCGCCGCCGCTTGAAGGCGAGGAGCCGTCGTCGCAGGCGGCAAATAACATGAGCGCCGTTAAGGCAATAATTGCTAAAAGGCTTTGCCTTTTAGCTTGGAGCTTTGCTGTCGCAAAA
>Ga0082212_10004523_pt1 | contig 19237 bp, 8 predicted proteins | sample TergutNt197P3_FD_71548 | JGI IMG/M metagenome (GOLD analysis project Ga0082212, IMG submission 71548) | Neocapritermes taracua P3 segment gut microbial communities from Petit-Saut dam, French Guiana - Nt197 P3 | ecosystem: Host-associated > Arthropoda: Insects > Digestive system > Gut ... | reverse complement strand
CCGCGTACCGTTCATGATGTTGTAGCCGCCTGCGAAACGGAAGAAAAGGGTCAGGTCGAAACTCTTGTATGTAAACGTATTGTTAAACCCTCCGAACCATTTGGGAATGGTATTGCCGAGCAGAATCTTGTCGTCGGCATTCAGCGATGATTGCCGGCTTACATCCGCCGGATTGGCCGGATCGTAAACCACATGCGTCGTTCCGGGCAAATTCAACTGAACGATTGTTCCATCTGCCTTGTACCACATCGGATTTCCGTTTTCCATATTTACCCCTGCGTATTTATATCCCCATAGCGTATTCATCGATTCGCCTTCGCGGAAAATAGTATAGATTCCATACACATCGCCATCGACCAATCGGATAATTTCATTGCGTTGGGTGGACATATTCAAGTCGGCTCTCCAACTAAAATCCCTGTTTCTGACAATCGTAGCGCCTATGGTAAATTCAAGTCCGTCATTGTTGATCTGCCCCACATTTTTCGTAACAGAGTTGCCCGGCAACCCAAGCATGGGATCAACTGGTACATCGAGCACGATGTCCGAATTGTTTTTCTTCCAGTAGGCAAATTCGAGGGAGATACGTCCGTTCAGAAATTGTGCATCAAATCCTATATCAGTCGTTTTTTGTGATTCCCATTTCAACTGATCATTGCCCACATTCGAATAATAGATACCCGATTGATCGCCATATTTCTGCGGGCTGTAGGTACCCATAAACGGATAATTGCCGGAGATACCCTGATTTCCGACCGTAGCAAAACTGCCTCTCAGCCGGAAGTCGCTTATTGTTTCCCTGATTCCTTCCCAGAACGATTCCTGCGAGAGACGCCATGCAGCCGATACGCCGTAGAACGTACCCCAGCGATTGGCTTCGGGCAGTTTCGACAATCCATCGCGACGGATGGAAGCGCCTATATAATACTTGTTGGCATAGTTGTAATTGGCACGGAACATATAGGAAGCCATGCCATTATGCTGACTTGCCCCCGACATACTCCTCATATCGAAAGTACCCGAGATAAAATCATCCATAAACAACTTATCGGAAAAATTCTGACCGGCCATAGAAAAAGTGCGGTATGAATATTTATTGTATTCCTGCACACCTGTCAGGTCAATATGGTGGTCATAAATTTTGATATTATAAGTCAGTATGTTTTGCCAATTCCATCGTGTGTACGGATAAAAACCTCTCGACATATAACCTGTATAACCCATACCGTCGCCGTGATCGGGCATCATTATAGTGATATCATCCCGTAACAAGAGATCAGCGCCTATCATAGTCCTGAAACTAAGCCCCTGTAAAGGCGTTATTTCCATAAATGCGTTGGCAATTGCTCTATATGTTTGTGTATCATTGATGTTATTTTCCAATACCCAAACCTGATTGGGGATATTGTTGGAAATGGGTTGTGAATTAGGCCCGCGTCCCAACGCTCTCCGGTTGTCGGAGTCAATATTATAGCCTGTCGGATCGTTGGGATTGTAAACCGTTACATTGGGAAGCATACGGATACCTCCGTAGATTGGGTCGGAAAGTGAGTTCCATCCATCGGTCATACCCGATGTTTTTTGCGTCGAAGCATTGATGCTAAAACCGGCCTTGAGCCATCGGGTAGCATTGATGTTTGCATCGGCTTTCACGGTAAAACGTTTCAAGTTATTGGCAATAATGGTACCTTCCATGTCGGTGTATCCTCCCGAAAAATAATATTGTGTTTTTTCGGTACCTCCCGAAATAGCAAGGGTATGCGAATGTTGCAATCCTGTTCGGAATATATAATCGTTCCAGTTCGTATCGGTACCATCGTCCGCTGCCGGCCTTGCGTCGGAAGGCTGATTGGCATACATTTCGTTCAGCATCTCAACGAATTGCTTTGCGTTCAACAAGTCGGGTTTCTTCGACGCCGAAGCCCATCCCACATATCCGTTGTAACTCAGCGATGCCGACCCGGTCTTTCCTTTTTTGGTAGTAATCAGCACAACGCCGTTCGACGCACGTGAACCATAGATAGCTGTGGCAGCTCCATCTTTTAGCACCGTGATCGATTCGATATCGTCGGGGTTGATATCGCCCATTGTATTACCTTGTCCGACACTTCCCGAAGTGACGGGTACGCCATCGACAACGAACAGCGGCTCGGTAGATGACGAAATCGAATTAACACCCCGAACCCTGAATATGGGCGCAGCGCCAAGTACACCCGAACCCTGGATAACTTGTACACCTGCTGCACGGCCTGCCAATTGCTGGTCGAAGCTCGGCGTGGCAAGTCCCGACAAGCTCTCTCCGCCTACTTTGGCAATAGAGCTGGTTATGTCGGCTTTGCGTTGGGTACCGTATCCGACAACCACGACTTCGTCTAATCTTTGCGTATCGGATATAAGCAGGATACGCATATTGGGACTGACTGCCACTTCCTGTGAAATCATCCCGATAAAGGACACAATCAAGGTGGTGGCTCCTGAAGGTACATTCAGTGAGAAAGCGCCGTTCACATCCGAAACGGTGCCAGTAGCCATAGCGCCTTTGACCACAATTGAGGCTCCAATCACCGGTTCTCCATCGTCGGCATCGATAACAGTACCTGTTACCCGCGTCTGTGCAAAAACCAATGAAACGCTTAATAATAAGCACGATAATAGAAAAGTAAATCTCTTCATAAGCACATTTTTAAATTATTAATTAAAAAACGAATTGCAAAAGTTCAATTTTTAATTGAATACCGAATTCAAAATGCGGGAGAAAATTAAAAAGTGAAAATTTGAAACTGTATAATATGTATATGATAGTTTACAACTCAAATACCCTACGGTAATTGAGTAATTGATAAGATCCGTTGAAAAAAAGCATTTTTCATTGCAGATGCTTGGAATAAACAAAAATTCCATTTAATTTTGCATAAAATTCATTCATACTTAAATAATCATGTCAGCAAAAACATTCAAACGGCTTCCCTACGGCGAACAGGATTTCGCATCTATTCGCACAGAAAATTATGCCTACGTGGATAAAACCCGCTATATCGGGATGCTGGAAAATGAAAGCAACAAGCGACAGTTTTTCATCCGTCCGCGCAAATTCGGCAAAAGCCTGTTCATTTCCATGCTGTCGTATTATTATGACATGCTTTGCGCAGACCGTTTTCAGGAACTGTTCGGCGGGCTGTACATCGGCGACAACCCGACACCGCTCAAAAACAGTTATGTCATTATGAAGTTTGATTTTTCAGGGCTTGATACCGCAAATCCCGATAATTTTATCAAATCATTTAACGAAAAAGTGAGGCTGACGGTACAGCGATTCCTTAGAAAATACAGGTCTGTTTTCAGTCAATCCGCAAAGTTGATAGACACTATTGAGAATAACCAAATGGGTGTCATGTCGCTGGAGGTTGCCTACACCGCAGCGATGGATGCCGGCATCAAAATATTCATCATCATCGACGAGTACGACCATTTTGCCAACGACCGTATTTCCATTGGTTTTGAAGATGATGATGAAAAAATGATACAGACAAGATGTTTGGAACGCATCTTCTACGAAACGCTCAAAATAGGGGCCAAATCGGTGGTCGATCGCATCTTTATCACCGGTATTTTGCCTGTTATTTCAGATAATCTCATAAGCTGGTTAGACATTTCTGTCAACTTCACCATGCATGAACGTTACAACAGCATGATGGGCTTTACTCATGAAGAGGTGGAATGGCTGATGGACGAAACCGGCGTTGACCGCGACCTTATCACTGTGGATATTGAGTGGTACTACAACGGGTATCTTTTCAATAAGGATGCAACCGACCGGATTTATAATCCCTCAATGATGCTTTATTTCTTCAGTCAACTGATCGAAAGCAAAAAAATTCCGAAAAACATCATCGACCCCAATCTGAAGATGGACTATGGTCGCCTGCAACGCCTGATTCGCCATGAGTTCAACCGTGATATGCTTCTGCAAATCGTCAAGGACGGGGGCGTCGTATCGGCCATTCAGACCACGTTCCCCATTGACATCATTCACGATAACGACCAGTTCGTATCGCTGCTTTTCTACATGGGTCTGCTCACCATCGAAAAGCCTGAATTTGGTTTTTTGCGCCTCTGCATCCCCAACTATTCTATCAGGACAGTATTCTGGGAATACCTCCTGCGAATGGCGCAGACTGAATCTGCCTTCACCATTAACAATTCCGAACTCGACTTGTCGATTCAGGCGCTGGCGCTCGACGGGCAGGCAAAGCCTTTTATCGACTATGTCAGCCGGAATATCTTCAGCAGGCTATCGAACCGCGACCTGCAGCAGTTCGATGAGAAGTACATCAAAATCATGCTACTGAGTTGCCTGTTCCAAAGTAATATTTACATTCCTTCAAGCGAGACGGAGATCGACAGCGGTTATATCGACATCTGTCTGCGCCGCAGTCCGCTGTTTCCGGAAGTGAAGTACGAATGGATATTCGAACTCAAATACCTCAAGGCAAGCGTAAAAGATCGCGAACCGTATCGCCTCGAAGCCCGGAAACAATTGCTTGACTACAGCAGTTCGGCCCAAATGAAAGACAGCAAAGACCTGAAAAAAGCCGTCATCCTGTTCATCGGCAAAAATAAATACGAACTTTTTGAGGATTGATTTGCGCCCGAAAATATTTTTTCATTTCATACGCTTGGAATTCCTGAAATTTCGTGTACATTTGCAGTATGTAATCAAAAATTAAGAGATTATGTTTGACAGACAAATAATAAAAGACCAACAGGGAAGTACTATGGGAGTTTTTATTCCAATAAACTCTTGGAATAAATTAATCTATCAGTATCCCGATATAGAGACTTTAGACACTGACTTGCCACAATGGGAAAAGGATTTTATTGATAAGCGCTTAGACATGGCACAACACAATCCTGAGCGTTTGAAACCTGTTGAAATGCTTTTAAATATCCTTTAAGTGTTACAATGTATACAGCACTTTATCTTGATGAAGTTGAAAGTGATATCGCCGTAGCGAAACAGTGGTATGCTGAGCAGCAAATAGGTTTGGATGTGCGATTTGCCGCTGCTGTCAAGAAGACAGTATCAAACATCCTGGAAATGCCATCATCCTATGCATTGAGATACAGAAATATACGAATTGCCCACACCAAAGTATTTCCATACAATGTTCATTTTTATATTGATGATACTAAAGAACAAGTAGTGATTATTGGTATTGTTCATAATAAAAGAAATGATGCTCTGAATTTAAAAAGGTAAAAATCAAACTGCTGCCGGATTTGCAAATCCGGAAGGACGAAAAGGACGAAAAAACTGAGGCCGCCAAAATTTTTTGGCGGCCTCAGTCAATTCTTAACTCTTAGTTCTTAACTCATAACTCTAATTAACTCCTGTCCGTATATCCCAATACATCTTTTCACCCCAGTAGTAATCCTGTACTTTTTTCAGGGCTTGTTCGTAGTTTGTTCCATTGTTGGTTAATTCATCAATTGAATAAATCCAACGGAAAGGAGCGCGGTTGTGCGGATGGTCAATACCGATTGCGCCAATAGCCGGTCCAATCACCGGGATATCGGTGCGTCGTACTTCAGCCCATGCTTCCGGGCCTGTGGAAAAGAGCGCCAGCCATTTCTGATAGGCAATCTTTTGGAGTTTAACGGAAGCGGCAACCGTCGGGTTGGCACATGCGTTATTTTCGGGGCTTGCGTTAGTCAGCGCATTGCTTGCAAACAACAGATTGGGCAGTTCAGCAGCGTCGTATGCCACTTTTGCCTGAGCCATATATGCATCGAAATCCGTTGCGCCGTTTTCTTCCAATGAAGCCCTGATAGCATTTTCGTATGCCGCCTTGGCATCGCCCTGTATAATTCCTCTCTCGATCGCTTCTGCTCGGATAAATTCAATTTCCGAATAGCGCATCAGATAAGTACTACCATCGGCATTTGGCTGACTGTTATAGCGTTGGCCAACCGGTGAAATTGAATTTGGAGCATATTCGGCCATAACTGACATGGCAACGGATATGCCGGGAGGCATTCCTTTATAAACTCCATTTTCATCGTCAGGTTGCGGAGCCGGAGCAGCATAGATAGGAAGGCGCGGATCGTTGGTCTCTTTCAATACACTCATAATGTAACTGCACATGGCATAGTCTTTACGTAGGATTTCTGCCGAAGCCAAAGGTTCCTGGTAGGTGCCACCAGGCCATTTGAAAAACAGGTTATCATCATTACTTTCCATTACATTGGCAGGGTTGGATAAAATACCTGAAATAATAGGCGCCGCTTTAGCCTGATCCACATACGAGAGACGGATAGCCATTCTCAGCAGCAACGAGTTGCCGAATTTTTTCCAGCGGGTCATATTGCCTGCAAAAAACATATCATTAGCTCCCCAACGTTGTGTAGCCGAGGGATTTTCATTGATCATGGCCACTGCGGATTGTACATCTTTGATCAGTGCATCGTAAATATCTCTCTGAGGATCGTAAGCAGGAAAATATATTCCTTCGGCAGCTTTATAGGCGTCAAAATAGGGTATATCGCCCAAATGGTCGGTAAGTACCTGAAAGCAATGCGCTTTGAATATTGTTGCGACAGCCACCATATTGTTATTTCCATCGGCGCCACTTTCGTATTCAATGATTTTATTCAGGTTTGTACCGATATTCTGGTAGATTCTGTTCCATAAATCATTGGTTGTTGTCGGGCGAAAGGAATAACGCGCTTCGTCAATATAACGTATCTTTGTTACCTGCCCTGCAATGGACGAGCTTTCATTGTAATTCAACCAAACTCCGCCATATTGCGCGCAATAGTACCTTTGTACGTATGTCAGAATATTGATTGAAGGCGCCACTTCCATATTATTAGGATTTGTATTTATCTCTTCAAACTGGCTTGTGCAACCTGCGAGAACAGCTCCTAACAGTGTCAATAATATCAGTTTATTTTTCATAATTTGCTGCTTTTAAAATGTTAATGATAATTTGAGACCAAAGTTTCTTGTCGCAGGGTAAGCATATTGCTCAAAACCCATCTGATCAATATTGGTACTAAGGCTACTTACTTCAGGATCAATTCCGCCAAAGTTGGATTTATCTATATAGAGCAATGCTAAGTTACGACCTACAAGCGATAAGTTGACTTGTTTGACGTATGGATTGGCTTTCGGAGTAAATGTATAGCCGAATACCATTTCCGACAGTTTTAAATATGTACCTTTAAAGATAACCCTATCCGGATAGGTATAATATTGACTGAAGTAGTCCTGCGCTTCTACCGGGGTTCTGTTAGTTTGTCCCGATACATCCACGCCATCTATCGTAGTACCGGGGGCATATATACCTTCGGCAATCACACCGGTTTCGCGTATACCGTTCTTGGTAGTCTCTGACAAAACGCCTGCATATACGCCAAACCATGTAGTAACGGCAAACATATCGCCACCCCATTTGCTGTTAAGCATAAAACTGAAGTTGAAGTTTTTATACGAAAACTCATTATTCCAGCCTCCAATCCAATCAGGAATGGTATTACCCACACGCTGATCTCCGCCATTACGGTACATTCCGGTAGCGCCTATCAGGGGAACTCCGTCCTCGTTTTTCAGGATGGATCTGGCATATAAATCTTCGGCAGTACCGCCTTTGGTAGCACGTTTGATAACCGCCCACATGGATCCAATCCGATAAGAGTCAATATAGCCGTCTTCTCCTTCGACTCCAAATATATCGACCACTTTATTTTTTACTTTCGACCAGTTGAGGGTAGAAGTCCAGTTAAGACCGTTACGGCTTTCAAGGATTTTGGCGCTTAAGATCAATTCCACACCTTTGTTTTGAACTTCTCCGGAGTTAATAGTCATAGCTGTGTAACCTGTTGCACTTGTCAGTGGTATATTAATAATCTGATCGGTAGTTTTATTAAGATACCAGGTAAAGTCTAAACTCAGTCGATTGCGTAAGAAGCGCAGGTCGGCGCCGAGTTCAATATCGGTTTTCCGTTGAGGCTTCAGATAAGGCGTAGGAAGCGTCGCTGCATAACTGAACTGGGGGAATCCGTTGATAGCCGTAGAAGCGCCCCAGGTTGCAAGCAGTCTGTATGGTTCAGTGGCATTACCTACCTGTGCCCAACTGGCCCGAATTTTACCGAATGACAGAATATCCGAATCGAGATTGAGCGCATCCGTAAATATGACGCCCGTTCCTATTGAGGGATAGAAATACGACCAAGCAGTTGAAGGCAACGTACTCGACCAGTCATTTCGTCCCGAAACATCTATGTAAAGCCAGTTTTTATAACCGAAATTGGCCGCACCGAAAACACTGTTTTGACGTACATGTTGCCGTGTGTATTGAACAGCCGGAGTGCCGTCAACATTGGATATGGCATAAAAATCGGGAACTACCAATCGGGGTGCATTGGTTTCGACCATCAGGTATCTGTAGTCGCGCCAGTTTCCACCCAAGGTAGCGCTGACCGAAATATCCCCAAATGATTTATTAAATAACAGTAAAGCATCAAGATTTGATTCGTTGCGTTCTCTTCTTATCGTATAGAAACCGCCATTGGTGCCTCTCCATTCAGCGTCCATACTATGAAATGTACGCGTTACATCCTGATTGTCGTAATCGGTTCCCGCACGTAACTTCAACTTTAGGTAATCCGTAAAATTAAAGTTTAGCGAGAAGTTACCGAATATACGATTGCTACTTGTATTGGACTTACGGGTATTAAATGTAAACCATGGATTGTTATGGTACATACTGATCCAGTTGTACGGCAATCCGTATTCATCGTATTTGTCCCAATTGTCTTTCAATATTTTGGTATCAACCTGTCGTCCGAACCATCCTGCCATCTGAATGGGGTTTCCCGATTCATAGCCTTGCGTAGGCAAGTTGCCTTTTTGGTTTACATAAGTAACATTCAAATCGGTGTCGAAGAAACGGTTGAATTTGATAACGGCATTGGCGTTGACATTATTTTTATTTATATATGTTGAAGGCGTAGTGCCTCGCATCATATCGTTTGTATAGGATATACGCGCTGCTACGTCGTCGTTGGCGCCGCTGATAGTAATATTATTTGTAAAATTACTCCCTGTCTGAAACACATCGCGGACATTATTGGGGTGAGATACCCATGGTTGATTTTTACCATGAAACTGGTCCATCAACAGGCCTGCATCCAATCTGGCTCCCCAACTTTCGTCGGTGGTGTCGTTGATACCTCTGCCATTACCATCCACATACGAATAAGTGGTTCTGGCATAATCCTGATACGACATCCCTTCGCCTTCCTGTTTCCATGCAAATTCCGAGCCATAATCTCCCTGTCCGTATTCATTCTGATACCTTGGTAAAGTAGCAATTTGTTCCATGGAAATACCTGAGCTAACCCTGACAGACAGGTCTTTGCGTCCAAGCGACCCCTGTTTGGTCGTGATCAGTACAACGCCGTTCATACCGCGGCTACCGTACAACGCTGTTGCCGAAGCGCCTTTAAGGACAGATATGGAGGCTATATTTTCTGCGTCGACTCCGCTGGCGCCACTGCCCAAGTCCACATTACCGACTGTGTTACTGTTGGTAATAATCGGTGTGCCGTCCACTACAAAGAGCGGCTGGTTGTCCTGTCCAATCGTGTTGATACCCCTGATCTGGATACGCGACGACGATCCCAATGCGCCCGAACTTGAGGTGATTTGCACGCCGGCCACTTTTCCTGCTAAGTTATTAAGGAGCGAAGGGCCTCTTGTTTGCGCAAGCGCATCGCCTTTCACTTCCTGAACGGCGGCAACGACCGCCTTGGCCGAGCGTCGCATACCCATAGCCGTCACCACTACCTCGTCCAATTGTTGTGAATCGGATACTAAGAGTATGCGCATGTTGGGCCTGATGGCTACTTCCTGCGTTAACATCCCGATATAGGATATAATTAAGGTTGTGGCATCGGATGGCACATTCAGGGTAAACTCGCCATCTACGTTTGTAACAACTCCCACACCTGTCGCTCCTTTGACAACAACAGATGCGCCAATTACCGGATCTCCGTCGTCGGCCGAGATAACAACACCTGTTATCCGGGTCGTTTGCGCGGAAATAAGTCCGATACCTGCAAGCAGGTAAAATAATAAAAAGATCAATTTCTTCATAGACTTCTTTTTAAATGTTTGATAATCTGTAATATAAATAAATTAAAAATAATTATTTCGATAAAAAAATTTATATATTATTCAAGTATTGTCTATAAAAAACGTCGGTTTAATATAGACAATACAAAAACGATTGCAAAGATACGCTAAAAAAACTTAAAAAAACAAATAAATCCTTAAAAAAAAGCGTGTAAACCGACAATGCACAAAATTGTTAATCAAACATAACTAATTATTTACAATTTATAAGCAAAAGCATCATGAAAAAATAAAATCATCAAAGTGTTATCAAACCTTAAAAAAATGCTTTTTCCTCTGAAAAAAAATTCATTTCACACGCTTGGAATTCTTGAAATTTTTTGTAGTTTTGCATTTTATATGCTGAAACAGATTTATTATGGCAAAGTATTTAGACCCTAAAGTTGATTTTCTCTTCAAAAAAATATTTGGAGAGAATAAAGATTTGTTAATCAGTTTTTTAAATTCGTTTCTACCGTTGGAAGACGGGCGGGAGGTGATAGAAATTGAATATTTATCGCCCGAATTAGTTCCTGCTACGCCGCTTGGAAAACTTTCGGTCGTCGATGTACGGTGTACCGACAACCATGGACGGTCATTTATTGTTGAGATGCAGTCGGAATGGACGAATATATTCCGCAAACGATTGATAGTAAACGGCTCAAAAGCAATCATCAGACAGTTGGATAAGAAGTCGGTAGAGGATAAAGCCAAACCGTTTCAAAACCTGCAACCTGTTTATGTGCTTGCTGCGGTAAACAGTGTTTTTTCAGACGGAGAAGACTGGTATCATACGCTAAAAATAATGAACCCCAAAAACCACGCCGTTGTTTTAGACGGTTTGGAATTTATATTATTAGAGTTGCCGAAATTCACGCCTCAAACATGGTCGCTTGCCCAGAAAAAGTTAGCGATATTGTGGATGCGATTTTTGAGAGAAATTGACGGTTACTACAATGAGTTGCCGGAAGAATTTACAACAAACAAATACATATTCAGCGCGATACAGAAGTGCGAAGAAGCGGCATTAACCTACGAAGAAAGAGAGGCATACGAGCGCTCCAGTGAACAGGCAATGTGGGATCGCAGCGTCAAAGGATTGGAAGACGCCGTTGTTGAAAAAGACCAGATTATTGCCGACAAAAACCAAATCATTGCCGACAAAAACCAAATCATTGCCGACAAAAACCAAATCATAGCAGACCAAATAAATGAACTCGCCGAACTGCGAAAAATCTTATCAAACAGCAACCATCTAAAACAGCCAACACCATAGAATTAATTTTCAATTCCTCCCCTTGCCCCGTTATGGAAGATTATGAATTCGCTATAACGGAGACTTCTGTTTTTCCCTCCCCCTGCCCCCTCCAAAGGGGGATAACTCTCCGTCATAATGAAAAAAAATCTCACATTTAAAAAAAATTTAAATTTTAAAAAACTAAAATTAAACTCTCAACTCTCAATTAATTATTGTACTTTTGCAGTTCGTTAATTATTATTATTTTTTTTTAAAATTTGTTTATGAAGAGATTTACGTATCTTTTGATGTGCTTATTATTAAGCATCGGGTTGGTCTCCGCCCAAACGACGCGGGTAACAGGAACTGTTATCTCGGCGGACGACAATGACCCAGTGATTGGAGCGTCGGTTGTTGTAAAAGGGACGGTAAGTGTAGGTACTGTTACCAATGTGGATGGCGAATTCACCTTGAATGTGCCCTCCAATGCTACTACCCTGATTGTATCCTATATCGGGATGGTAACACAGGAAGTAGCCGTCAGGCCAAATTTGCGTATATTGTTAGTTTCCGATTCACAGCAATTGGATGAAGTAGTGGTGACGGCCATGGGTTTGACGCGTGAGAAAAAATCGCTCGGATATGCCGTGCAGGAAGTTAAATCATCTGAATTGACACAAGCCGGTCAGTTGAATATTACCGGTTCGTTGACAGGTAAGGTGGCCGGCGTACAGGTAAACCAGTTCGGCGGAACGGTCGGCGCTTCTTCGCGTATCACCATCCGCGGTAATTCCTCTTTTGCTTCCGATCAGCAACCTCTGCTTGTTGTTGACGGCGTGCCTATCGCTAACGATACACAGCGTACCGGCGACAACTACTACACCGGGACTGACTACGGTTCGGGTATCAACGATATCAACCCCGAAGATATTGAATCCGTTACAGTACTAAAGGGTGGATCGGCCGCTCTGTATGGTATGCGTGCCGGACGTGGCGTCATCCTGATCACCACCAAAAAAGGAAAAGGAGCACGTAGCGGCGTGGTCGTTTCGTACGACGCCAATATGATGCTGAGCAGAGCTGCCAACCTTCCCAAATTGCAAAACAGCTATGGAGGAGGTTATGATGGCGATGAACTCCACTGGAAACTATATGGCGAAGGCATGTCGTATCAGGACTATTCAGCAGCAAATTCATTTAATTTTCAGGACGAAATCAATATCACGGACGAATCATGGGGACCTCGTCTGGATGCCGGTCTGATGCTTCCGCAATTCGACAGCCCGATCGTCAATGGCGTGTATCAACCTACCCCGTGGGTTTCGCATCCCAACAATATCCGTGATTTCTTCCGGACAGGATCGGCGATGAACCATACCATTTCGGTGGCTTCCACTTCCGAAAAAGCAGACACACGTGTGTCGTTGTCGTACAGAAACGAAGTCGGAAAAGTACCCAATACCGATCAACAGCGTTATGCAGGACAGTTTACAACCAAATTGGCTTTAAACAAACAGTTTTCGGTCGAAATGATGGGTAACTATACGCATACAAACAGCGCCAATATTTTAGGTCAGGGCTATGGCAATAACAATCCGATCAACGGTATTTTCAACTGGACGCAGCGGCAAATCAATATGAAATCGTTGAAAGACAATTGGGATCAGAAAGATGCAGCCGGTAACTATACGTATTACAACTGGATCCCGTACTACCACATGAATCCGTATTTTATTGCCAACATGAATACAAACAGCATGGTGCGCGACCGTCTGTTCGGCAAGACCTCTCTTTTTTATCAACCTGTCGATTATCTAACATTCGAAGGACGGGTGGGTTTTGACTATTATCAGATGGAAACATTCGAACGCACCCTGTTCCATTGGGACGAACCCGAAGGAAATTTCGACCAGGCCAATACCAAAAATACCGATTTGAATCTTGACTTTTTAGCTTCGTTCAACAAAGCATTCGGCGACCTCAACATCAGCGCGACGCTTGGCGCCAATTACAGAGATGTAGTCTGGAGTTGGAACAGGATCGGAGCCAGTCAATTGACAGTTCCCGGAGTGTATACCATTGCCAATAAGATCGGTGATGCCAGAGTAGGCATGAGTCATAGCCATATCCGAACCAATTCTGTTTTTGGCTCGGCTTCGTTCGGATGGAAAAGTCAACTGTATGTGGATGTCAGCGCACGTAACGACTGGAGTTCAACCATACTCGACCCGTTCTTCTATCCGGCGGCAAGTATCAGCTGGCTTCCTACCGAATCATTCAGTTCCCTCCATAACGATGTATTATCGTTCCTGAAAATACGTTTTGGCTTGTCGCAAATCGGTGCTGCAACATCTGCATACCGCAACCGCGCCTATTACAATCCGGAAACTTCTGCTTTTGGAGGAGTTGCTCAAATGTCGAGGAGCATGACCATGCCAAGCGCACATCTGCGTCCCGAAAAAATCCTTACATGGGAACCGGGTATCGAAATTGGTCTTTTCGATAATCGCATCCATGCCGATGTTACTTATTATCAAAAAATTACGACAGATCAGATATTATCTGTTCCTACCGACAATACCATCGGTTTTACCAGTTTTCAACTGAACGCAGGCCGGATCGATTCGAAAGGTATTGAAGTGCAGTTACGTGCCGAAATTCTCAGGAGCCGTACAGGGCTGAACTGGGCAAGTACATTCAATTTTTCCCGCAACATAAGCAAAGTAATTGAGTTGGCTCCCGAATATCCGGAGCTTCGACAGATACAGTTAGGCTGGACATGGGGTATCCCCAATCAGGCTATTGCAGGTGAAGACTGGGGCGTATTGGTGTCGTCGGGCTACGACCGTATTTCGCAAAAAGACATCGACGACGGCATTGTCGGCGGCGGCGCGCAGATAGGCGATATCAAACTGACAAACAGAGGCCTGACACGATCGGCTGCCGGACAAATCATCGGACATGTTTCACCTAAATTTTTGACAAGCTGGAACAATGAATTCAGTTACAAGAATTTATCGTTTGGCTTCTTTATGGATATGAGGATAGGCGGCGATATCTGGTCGCAATCCATGGCACACAGTTATGGACCCGGAACGGCAGGTATCACAGCCGAAAACGGAATCCGCGAACGCATGTTATTGCCTGGCAAAGATGTGATGAAAGGCGACCGTTATGTGATGCAGGACACAAACGGCCAATGGGTGCCAAACACCATCGAAGTGACGGCTTATGACTGGTTTTCGACAGCGCCTTCCGAGAGGTATGTCTTTGACGGATCATTCCTGAAACTGCGCGAAGCGCATTTGTCTTACAATATCCCGTCGTCTGTTGTGGCAAAAACCGGATTTATCAGCAAAGCCAATGTTTCGATTATCGGTTCAAACCTTTGGCTGATATGGGTGCATAAATCGAATACGTTGCGTTTAGACCCGGAAACCGGCGGTGTATCGAGCGATACACGAGGCGTTGGATACGAACAGTCTGCTGAACCGAATGCACGTAATTTCGGTATAAAATTAGGTCTTACTTTTTAATGATAGGAGGAAATAAATATGAAAAATAGTATAAATAATTGGGTAGTATTACTTTTATTTGCTGCCTTAATGACGGCTTGTACAGAAGATTTTTATGAAATAAATACCAATCCCGACGCGCTGAGTGATGCTCCGCATACCAATATACTCGGCAATGTAATCCGCCGGACAGCCGACCAGATGGGAGGCGATATCGATGGCTTCGGGACATGGGCAGGTTATATCAGCAAGATACAATACCCGGACGATATGTCGGGTCCGACTCCGAGTAATAACAGCTATGGAAATCGTTGGGCCAATTGCTATTGGGGACAGGAACAACTTAAATTGATTCTCGATAAAACCGAACCGTTTATCGAAGGCAATAAAAACATCCGTTGGGTGTGCCGTATTTTCCAGCTTCAACTGTGGCTGTTCAATATAGATATGTATGGCGACATGCCTTATTCGGAAGCATTACAAGGCGCTCCTGAAAGGGGAGGCATCACCACATCGAAATACGACTCCGAAAGAGAGATTTATCCCGACCTGATTGCCAAACTGAAAGCTATCGGCGATGAAATGTCAGCCGGTTTAGGCAGTGACAATATTGGCGCCGGTGATTTTCTCTTCAAAGGAAGAATGGATAAATGGCAACGCTATTGCAACTCGTTACGTCTGCGGGCTGCCATTCGTTTATCGGGTGTAGCACCCGACTTGGCAAAAACGCATATTGAAGAGATTGCCCTCAATCCGGCCAAATATCCGTTGCTCGACAGTAGTGACAACAACGGCTTTTTCTATTGGAATACCACATCGCCTTATTGGGACAGATGGTATGATAACTCACGTAGCCGCGACGACCATGGATTGTTCGATACCTTTGTCGATCATCTGATAAATATGGAAGACCCGCGGATTCAGGCAATCGTAAAACCGGCGCCGGACGATGGCGAATACAGAGGGTATGTGAATGGAGGCCCGACGGCAACTCCTCTCAGCCACTTTTCGCGTGTCGGCGCTTTGTATCGCGACACCCCCGGAGGATATACCCCGTTTTACAAACCGTGTGAGACCTTCTATATCTTGGCCGAAGCTGCCATGAAAGGCATGAATGTGGGCATGACCGCCCAGGAGGCCTACGAGAAAGCCGTGCGACTGTCGATGGCCGACAATCAGGTTTCGGACGAAGAAACCGATGCCTATTTAGAAGGCAAAGGGAAATGGGACAACACCATAGAACGTATATGGTGGGATTTGTGGGTAGCCCTGTTTAAGGAAAACATGGAAGCCTGGTCGTTGTATCGCCGCACCGGCATACCTACGCCCGAAGTAAACTACATCTCGATCCGTTCGATCTACGGCGATGCCCATAACAGCCAGCCTTTCCGTGCACCATACTCGGAAAATCAAAGACTGTACAACCCCGATAATTACAAAGCTGCCAATGCCGGCATCGTAGATTTTGTCTGGGGGAAACAACTGTGGTGGGATACCCGCACAGGGGTTAAATAAAGGGATTTTAATATAAAAAAAAGGTGTCCGGACGGATACCTTTTTTTTATATTAAAAATCTCAATTAATTTTCGTACTTTTGCAGTTTGTTATTTATTATTAATTTTTAAAAATGTGCTTATGAAGAGATTTACTTTTCTATTATCGTGCTTATTATTAAGCGTTTCATTGGTTTTTGCACAGACGCGGGTAACAGGAACTGTTATCGATGCCGACGATGGAGAACCGGTGATTGGAGCATCAATTGTGGTCAAAGGCGCTACGGCGACAGGCACCGTTTCGGATGTGAACGGCGCTTTTACACTGAATGTACCTTCAGGAGCCACAACCTTGATTGTATCCTATATCGGGATGGTTACACAGGAAGTTGCAGTCAGTCCCAATATGCGTATTCTACTTATATCCGATACACAACGATTGGATGAAGTAGTGGTGGTCGGATACGGTACCCAACGTAAAGCCGACATAACCAGCTCTATTGCCAAAGTAGGCGGAGAGAGCTTGTCGGGACTTGCTACGCCGAGCTTCGACCAGCAATTGGCAGGTCGCGCGGCAGGTGTGCAGGTTATCCAGAGTTCGGGTGTGCTTGGCGCTGCGCCCATATTCAGGGTAAGGGGTATCAACTCGATTTCGTCGTCAACCGAGCCGCTGTTCGTTGTCGATGGCGTACCCGTCACTTCGGGAAGTGTAGGACAAGGTAATACAATGGGCGATATCAACCCCGATGATATCGAATCGATTACGGTGCTAAAAGACGGAGCTGCCACAGCTATCTATGGTTCGCGCGCATCGAACGGCGTCGTGCTGATTACTACCAAAAAAGGAAAGACAGGGTCTGCATCGCTGAGTTACAATGGATATGTGGGATGGGCTTCGGCGTCGAAGAAACCAGACCTGTTGAACGCCAAACAATTCGTGGAGGTACTGAATGAAATGTATGCCAATCAGCCTTCAGCCGCAAGACCGGCTGCGGACGACGGAACAGATACGAACTGGAACGATTATATTTTCCGTACGGGATTGCAACATTCGCATACCCTGGCCATTTCGGGAGGTACCGAAAAAACGCAATATTATTTTTCGGGCGGATATACCGACATGGAAGGTACCATTATTGCCAATAATCTGAAACGTTTTACCGTGAAAGCCGATGCCAACATCAATGCTACCCGATGGCTCAAGGCAGGGTTCAGCATCAATGCTTCGACGCAAAAAACGTCGGGTATGACCGATGGCTGGAACTCGCTTTCCGACCCGATTTTCGGCGGAATCAGAATGCTTCCAAATGTGGAAGTTTACAATCCTAACGATCCTACAGGCTATAATATTGACGCCGACAACCGGAGAGCGCTGGGACGCGGGCCTAATTCACAACCCATTTCCAACAATATCCCCAATCAGGTTTGGGTTTTGGAAAATAACATCAATGATACGCAAACATATAGGGCAATTACCAACGCTTTCCTGGAAATAACTCCTTTACAAGGACTTAGCTTCAGGACCATGATAGGCGCTGATCTCTTGTTGCGGGATGATATCACTAAATGGATGCCCGATCACGGCGACGGTATGGGTTATACAGGTTATATGTCGAGAGGTTTTTATCCGTACACACGATGGAATTGGCAAAATATTCTGACTTATAATATCAAAATTTCCGACCACCATATTGACCTGACAGGTGTGCAGGAATACAATAAATATTCTTACCGCACTTTTTCTATGGCCGGACAAAATTTTTCCGATAAGTTGTTTATGGATGATTTTATCTCAGGTACTTTCGATATGAGGAGTATGTCGGGGGCAAGTCAGCATAATGGCATGGCGTCCTATATGTTCCGTGCTAATTACAACTATGCCAACAAGTATTATTTGGGCGCTTCCATCCGTCGCGATGGACTGTCGAAACTGCCCGAAGCCAATCGCTGGGGTACGTTCTACGGCGTATCGGCTGCCTGGCGTCTCTCGCAGGAATCGTTTTGGGAAGGAATAAGGGAAACAATCAGCGACTTCCGCCTGAGAGGCAGTTTTGCAACGGTCGGAAATCAGGGTATCTCCGGAAACTATCCGTTTATGGGTACCTACAGCCCGCAGAAATACGGCGATCAATCGGGTATCTTTTATTCGAATGTGGGCAATGATCAGTTGAAATGGGAATCGCAAAAAACGACTGATATAGGATTTGATGCACAATTTCTGAACGGACGTATCTCCCTCGAATTTGCCTACTGGAAGAAAAACAATTCGGACATCGTGCTCGATGTACCTGTTGATCCCATGCTTGGGTTGCCGGGCAACTCCATTACAAAAAATGTGGGGCAGATCAACAATGACGGACTTGAATTGACCATCGGCGCTACGATTGTCAGGAACAGGGATTTCAGTTGGAGAGCCGACTTAAATATATCCACCCAGCGCAATGAGATTATCCGTTTGGTCGATGGCGACGTGTATGGAACCTATACGATTTTCCGCGAAGGCGAATCGATGAATACGCTATGGGGATATAAATATGCAGGGGTAAATATGGAAAACGGAAATCCGATGTGGTACAAGGCAGATGGAACAATCGTTCAGTTGAATTTGCCCGGAACGACACATGTGGTTTACGATCCGGCAAATCCGGCGGATGTAAGCAGGACATCATCGTTGAATGCCGATGACAAAATACTGCTCGGCAATACCATTCCCAAATGGTTCGGAGGGTTTAACAATACGTTTACATACAAGAGTTTCGACCTGACCCTTTTCTTCCGTTTCGCAGGCGGCTACAACATCATGAACGGTACGCGG
>Ga0082212_10004522_pt1 | contig 19237 bp, 19 predicted proteins | sample TergutNt197P3_FD_71548 | JGI IMG/M metagenome (GOLD analysis project Ga0082212, IMG submission 71548) | Neocapritermes taracua P3 segment gut microbial communities from Petit-Saut dam, French Guiana - Nt197 P3 | ecosystem: Host-associated > Arthropoda: Insects > Digestive system > Gut ... | reverse complement strand
TGTCCATCAATAACCAAACGACCTTTGAATACGCTCTATCTACCAATGCCACTTAAGCAACAGATAGTAGACACGGTTAATAGATTCTTCAGCAGTAAATCTTATTATGAACAACATGGTATTCCATGGAATCTGAAGATATTATTATCTGGAGATGCTGGAGTTGGTAAAGATTGTATTGCGCGAACTATAGCCTCAGCATGGCATAGATCTATCTTCTATGTAACGGGAGGTAAGAATGGGAGATTTGTACCAAATGCCTTGACCTCTGCTCTGCGGGTTGTAAGTGATCCATTATTCATGGTATCAGACATTGACAGATATCCTTTCCTAATCAATGATGAATTACCGATCACAGATAATACTACCGAGGCTCATATCGAAGAAAACAAATTAACATTTGCCCATATGATTAATGCTCTAGATGGAATCATGAGTGGTGAAGATCGAATCATCATTATGACAACCAATCATCCAGAGAAATTTTCACCGACATTCATGAGACCAGGGAGAATTGATGTTCACTTTAAGATTCCAGCTGTTGGCCCAGAAGTCTTTCGGAGATTCACCTATGATTACTATGGAAAGGTATTGCCCAAAGACATTAAGTTGAATTCCGATAATATTAAAGTGCCAGACCTTCAGGCCGATGTAGTTTTTCTGAAACTGGGATATGAAGAGTTCATCAGTAAGTATACCCAAAAGAAATCATTGTTTGATAACAGCGAATATGAGTTTACAAACACCGCAAAACAGAAGAAGATATCTAGGTTACAGAAGAAAGCTCTTGGTATTCCCTACGAGGGCGATGATATTTCTTTAATGGAAAGAGCCGGAGGAAAGGAGATAAAGTAATGTCAACTGCAAAAACTTCCCAAAGAAAACAGGAGATTCAAACGGAATATCAACTTAGGGCTATTCGAAGAGACAAACTTCGATCTAAACTGAATAAGATGAAACTTCCGAATTTACTCACCATATATGATATGGCTGAGAATTTTGATCCGTTTTGTTTAATGAGTTACCTGCCAGAAATCGGTAAGCTTAAAAGTCAAGCTCAAGTAGATGCATTTATGGCCGGAGTGGTTGGAGCTATTGAAGCATTGGGAGATGAACTTCTTCCCAACCAGTCTCGGAGGAATCCATCACAATCATCAGCTAAAAAGGAAAATGCATCATCCTGGGACGAAAATCAGTCATATCCTGTCTATCTCGAGGAATATGATATTTTGATCTCCAAACATACTTCAGGAGAGTTACTAATATCTAGAGATAGTATCAACTGGCATAAGCTATTCTCAAAAGAGTAATTGTGGGGTGAAGAGGGATTTATAAATCCCTCTTCATTTTCTTTTTTTGTCCGAAACGTAAATATAACAGTGACAACAGCTTAAAGGAGATGATAATAATGAGTTGCCGAACGAATTTAACAGACTTTTGTGAAAAGTACGATGGATCAGCCATCGAATCAATAACAGCTCTAAGTAACGACATTAGTCTTAGTGATCACAAATTCAATGGAATCGCTTTCAGTGAAAATGCATTGATGTTTTTGAAGGCTATCACAGGTTACGCCGATCGTTGTTGCGAACATGTGGATGACGAAGAAGATCTCCAGTGTAAAACGTTTATCAGCGAATGTCATACATTTGTGGAAGAAAAAATGTTTCAAGATGAAATGATACCATATCAGAAAGCTTCTGGGTTAGTAACTAGCTATCTTGAACATCTTATGGACTTAGAAACAGCTGAGACTAACCTTACCGAAAAAATGATATCGGCGAATGTTCCTGGAGAACAAGTCGGAGGCATAAATGAGATGGTTAATGACTATCTTGATCAACTGGGAAAAAAGATAGAACCCGTCATGGAGCGTTTATTGATGGCAAGTGGATATCGTAGCCAACAACGATTAGATGCTGCTGGACGTATGCCCAAACCACAATCTTATATTGTGTAAGTGATTGACTAAGGGTGGGAGCATTCCCACCCTTAGTCACCATGATTATTTAGCTACTATTCGAACTTGTTGTTTTTCTTGATCCCAAGCTACATTGCAGTTCAGATGTTCACTGATAAACCTAATAGGAATCAATGTTCGGTTGTTTATCAGAATAGGGGCCACATCAACCGAGATATCTTTACCATTAACATTGATTACCGATTTACCGATCCACATCTTAATGATGGCTTCTTCACTTCGAATGACAATCTCTTTTTTACCCTCTTCCCATTCAACTGAAGATCCCAATGCTTCTGATATAACTCTGACGGGAAGATACGTACGATCATTATCAACCATAGGAGCTACATCCAGTTCACGAACTTCATCATCGATTGTAATGCTGTTTTGTCCAATGATCAGTGACACGTTCTTAGCTTTCTTTCGAGATGGGAATATGGTATCTGACACACTCCATGCTTCATACGGAGCATATGTATAGGGGATATAGTACATTCCTTTGTGTGCCTGATTGACTCCCCAAGAGTTTATGACAATCCAAGAATCTTTGGTCCATCCGACAATAGTCATTTGATGAGCACCGATCTGAGTTTCATTCTTGGTATCTGGATTGGGGACTCGACCATTGTTTGATGTTCCACTGATAAAGGATTGATATAATTTCCAGCTGGCTGTTACAGGCATTTTATTCTTGAGAGCCGTCTTGATATCATCCACTTTGGAAACTCTGGAATATCCACAGATGGTGAAATCTTCAGCCGCTTTCACCAAGTCAGGACAGCCCTTCTTGGCTACGGTAACATCGTTGTACAAATCAGGAACTTCTTTACGGACATCAAAATCTCGTCTAAACCACATTCCGATTTTACGCAGATTGTCCAATGCTTGAGCTGGTCTCATACCAGGGTTCCGGTGATCAGTTTCTTTTCGATCTCCATACAGCATAAATGGAGAAAAGTCAATCCATTTATTTGTTGCATTATATTCGACGATGGATTTACAAGTGGCCAGACTGTGAGCGACGCAGGCCCCTACTCTTCCCTGATCTAAAATAACGTTGAGTTCCGGTAACTTCAAACAAAATTCTTCTTCGTGAATTCTATCTTGACCGGGGACAAATTGGGCAATGTTATAATCCCTCTCATCCGGATCAGATGGAATCACAGATACAATTAAGTCTTCCATAGACAGACACCTCTTTCATATAGATTTATCTTAGGGTGCATCATGGACGTTACATTAATCAATATTTTAGGAGGCCAACCCTATGAACATCTCTAGATCTATTTCTAGTATAATATCACAATTGGGATTACGACAATCATCATTACCATTTGAAGAACCAACTGAAATAGTTATTCAGAATATTCTTACAACAACTACTATACCTATGTATTCACAATTTGTCCCACAAGTCAGGGAAGATACCGTTGATCTACGACATCTTAAACAAGTAGATAGTAAATTAGGAATTTATGTTCTCCCTGAAAGCTTAACTGTTACACCAGTCATGTCTGTCACGGATGTTCATATGCCAGTTGAAACGAATCGAGGGATGTATGGGGATGTCGCTACCCCATTTGGTGTTTCCCGATCTATCCAAGGGGTGTTAGTTCACCAAGCATATTCGATGGTTATTGGGGCAGCCAGATCTGAACCTACTTTCGAGTATCTTGGAGAAAATAGAATTCGTCTTTATGGATTCCCAAGAACACATGTAACTATTCAGGTGTCCTGTGAACATGATGAAAACGGAGAATCAATTCCAGCAACATGTTATGATTCTTTTATGAAACTAGCTTTACTGGATACCAAGATATTTCTTTATAATAACCTGAAGCTCTATGACAGCATATCGACGGCTTGGGGACAAATTAACCTGAAGACAGATGATTATCAGAGTGCTGAAGCTGAACGTTCTGCATTATTAGAAGACTGGGGAAATACCTTCCATCTCGACTTCGACTTTGCCTGGGAATATATGTAAAAAAATAAAATGTGATCAGAGGAGGAAATTTCCTCCTCTGATCACAAGTTCACTATACGCTTTCGGCTGGAAAATTTTTATCAATTCCCCGTTGAAGAACATCATTGGCTTTCCATATTAAATCTTCATACTGAAATGCATTCGCATCATTGTAATCGATATACTTCAGATCCAAAGCTGGATAAATCCAGACTTGCAGTTCAGTAAAGAATATTTCTCCAACAAATATTCCCTCGGGGCATTGTTCCGTAACGAATCTTATACGAATTCTAGTTCGATCGGAATCTTCTACATGAATAATGATGTTAGTGGGAAGATTCGAATCGATGATATATCCGTGTTTGTCTATCTTGGCTAAAGTGGTCTGATGATGTAATTCTTGAAAATTGATCATGTCTCCACCCGGTAGGCAGACTCGGACACCAACTTCTTTCTGGAGTTTTCCTCGACCTTCCGAATACTTTAGAAAGTGTTCAACTTTATCTTTTTTCTTCTGAAGATCACCTTCTACAAACTCTGGAATCATCTTTTCCCCAAGTATCATTTCGACCACAGCCAGAAGATCAACTATTTCTGTTGACAGTTTCTGAGCCACGGTTATATCAGTTTCCCAAGTGTCATCTAGTCCAAACCGCAAACCTTTGGCAGCCTCTTTTTGAACCTCGGAGCATTCTTCGATCAGGCAGGTTAATAGGTGTTCAATTCTATTCATTAGCCCTCCTTATATGATTTTAAAGAATTTGAGGAGTATAGCTATTATCCCTAACCAACCGATGGTAATCCCGAGACCGATTCGTAGGGCTTTGAAAGATCTTTGTTCCAACCATTCTCTTTCATGAGTCTTTTTAGTTTTCATCGACATAGTACTCAGCACAGATGGTTCGGGCGGCATCGATAGGATCTATAACTGTACCGTGTTCATCTGTAATCCGCCAGATTGAGCCTGAAACTTCATCCCCTATCATAATGATACCGTCGGCATTCAGACCAAATTCCATTTTGAAATCAATGAGAGTATACCCAAAATGACTAAGCTCTTCTGTCAGTATCCTGGAGACGTCCATCATGATGACATTACATTTATATAGATCATCTTTGGACATGAGGTTTAGAGCAACGATAGCTGCTTCTACAATGAGAGGATCTCCAAGATCATCACTCTTCAGAGTAGTCTCAATGATTCCTTCCTCTTCTAGCTTGAGACCTTTCTGAATCCCATAACGATCGCAGAAGCTACCCCAGCTAACGCTGCGCCACACGAATTCGATAGGGAACATCGTAAGTTCTTCTACCATCATGTAGCCCTCATCGACATTACAGTCTAGGTAGTGGCTGTCAGCCGAGCGACAACGATCATCAAGAATCGAGAAGAAGTGTTGGCTTAATAACATGCAGGCTCTTCCAAGCCCGTCGATGGTCAACCCTATTTGGTTGGCTCCAGGATTAAAGACTCCATCTTCTCCACACGCATCATCCTTGAAATGCATAGTACCTGTTCCGTCTCCATTGGATACATAGTTTTTAGTCTTTCCCATGATTTGTTCTCCTTTATTTTTTATCTAGAAATGATTTGTATTGACCTGAGATTTCCGGCATGACCATTATTCTTGAGATGTTGTCACTCATTAAGCCAAATCTTTCAGCGACTTCATCGGTAATGGCCATTTTATTGATTGATAACGCAACGTTGATATATCCCCAACCTCGAGATACCTCAACCCTCCCCCTTGGATAGTAGTCATATTCTTTATCGTTGAGATGATTATATGAACTACTTCCCTTGATTTCCGCATCCCATATCTTTTGATGGTCATACGTATCTCCCATTTTAGACTGAGTCATAATATCCGAAGCATCGATGATATTACCATCACTGTCACAGGACACATTGAATATCAATAACTCGTAATCTTTATATTGCCTGGAATCACTAATGACCCAAAAGATCCCAGCATAGATCTGATCTTGATCTACTTCAAATTCTTTAATTTTAGTTTGATCCATTTCGATAACTCCTTTCTTTGTCAAAAGATACGTTCATAGTTAAATTATATATTCTTTATTTAGTAACTGGGAGGTAGGTAGGGAATTCCCTACCTACCTCCAAACTCAACCGTCAGAGACTTGTCTTCTGTCTTGTGACGTATCACCATGGCAGTCATCCCTTTAGAAGGAAACTTAATGCTGATGGTTAGCCAATCATTCGGATCTAAAGATGGGTGCGCTTCAGCCAACGCTTTCTTTTCGGCAACTTTAAGATTTCTACCGCTCTTCATAAATAAGTATTTGCTCCTTTCATTTATATGACTTGAAATAAACGGATAACAGTAAATCCGTGCTCGGGTATAATTTCGAAACGTTTTCGAATACCAAGAACAGGAGGATTGAGAAACACTCTATACGCCAAATCGGTAAACTCTGATTTCTTCAATTTAAACGGTAGTAGTTCCTTACTCATTAAAATAGGAAATTCATGTCCCGGGAATTGAATCTCAATAGCATCACCTTGATAAAATTTATCAACATCAGATATCGGAAGCCATGTCTCTGACGAAAGGTCATTTCCGTAATCAAACCACTGAGACATTGTTAGTGTATCAGGATTAGTCGAATCATAGTTCTGGATATCTACCTCTTTATCTTCCAATAATAATTTGAGGAGAGATTTATCTGGAACGATCATCATCATCACTTTGTTATCTTCATTATTAGTAATCAAGATTCCGTTTACATTACTATAATGAGATAGTGACGCCCTAAGCGTCATCTCCTTCCATTGATCAATTACATCTTGTGGAACTAGAACTTTCTTAGCCATACCAATCACCCTTTCAAATCATCAATAGTTGGGCACTTATTAAGCAGGCCCAGGACAGGATTTAACTTAACTGCTCGTTGGTAATAGTATTCCGTCATCTTTAAGGAATATTCTTCTGACGAACTACCTTGTCCAATTAACCGGGCAAGAAACAAACCAGTAGTATAGTTAAATTCCTTACCACTCTCACCAAATATAGCTTGTTCAAGGTTGATACGAGTTTTCTTACCTAGACCGGCTTTAAGATGTTGAGAGGACAATTTGTCAGATAGGAGGAGCACATCAATAAAGTTTCTAAGATGTAAGTCCAAGCTTTCGTAGACTGGTAAGATTGGACAACTATGGAAGAAAACGGGATAGAGAATTCTGGGATCCGAAATATTAAATTCCTTGATTAGGAAAATACCGGCAGCAAGTGCGTGTAACTGCACGTCAGTGTTGAAGTAATCATCCAACTGAAATGGTTCAAGGGTGGCCAAATTAAGCCGGACATATCTATTCAAGTTTTGAGGAACTCGGTACCCCATGACCTCAATCTCGGTGGAAGAGGAGTCAAAGAACTTCTCCTTCAGAAGATCGTGAGCATAGGCGCTAAAACGAAGTTGAATTAAATCCAACTCGCTGAATCCCCCTATATGGATTGCAATTCGTTTAGCGTAGGTAGCCGTCAAATGGAGGTGTTGGATTCGGTACGGGTCATGCTCGCCATGGATCAAGTGGATCAATTTCTTGATCACATGGATATCCCTATCACGACTAAGTCTTCGCGGTAATGTGTTTGAAATAACAGACATATGATCACCTTTCTTGTAGTTATTCTTACTATTAGAATATATGATCGAATCGCGGACAGATTCGTTGCCTAGGGGGGTCAACGGTCTAAACCTAAAACTGGAGGACACGTTAAAATGATTTTCAATTTTCGAAAGAGAGATACTAGGAAAGAAACAAACTCGACAGATGAGAAAGAGTCATCTGAATCACGACTATTTAAGCTGCTATTCTCCTTGTGCTACTATACGGGAATAGCAGGAAAAAAGATTAGTGTAGGAATCAACAAGATTCGGATTTCTACGGTTAGAGCTATCCATCATGAAGAAGCAGCATCAATGATCTTTGTGTTGTTTGTATGCTGTTTAAGTATACCATTGCTTCTCGCTACAGCTAGTAGTACTCAACCCGATGTTGAGGTGGAACAACCCCAAGAGGAAGTAGAACCAGCACAACTTTCTTCGATTGGTTGGGATCTCACAGAGTTTTATCCTCAAGTTACAACTCTTATCATGCCTATTCCGTTAGCAGCTGAACCCGATCCTATTCCGGATGAACCCATTGACTTGGGACCAGAAGACGATCCGTTGATCATGCTCGGAAATAATGAAATCATAGAAGGCTTGGAAGATGTTGAGACAGTAACAAGTGATGATCCTTACAGAGATTTGTATGGATTATCACAATCTACTCCATCGTCAAATATGGTCTATTATGATGTACCACTGCCGTATGCAGCTCAGGAGTTCCTATGGGAACAGTGTCAAGCTAGAGGGATTCCAATGGAGATAGCCCTTGGATTGATTAGGGCTGAAAGTACATATCGTCCGAATCTTATCAGTAAGACGAATGACTACGGACTTATGCAGATCAACAGAGGTAATCATAGTTCTGTACGGAGAGCCTTGGGTTTACCAAGTGATGCGAGTTTTCTGGACCCATATGTGAATATTATGGGCGGTTGTTATATTCTCGGAAATGCATATGCTCAACATGGAGACTGGCACCTGGCCCTAATATCCTATAACTATGGTTATGTTCCAAGCGGGAAAACTTCAACGGATTACTCTCGGAGAGTAATGGGATATGCTAACGAACTAGCTGGGAAAGAAATATATCCCGTGGGTCCTGGACCACAATTTGATAACACTCCCTACTATAACTATCATGAAACTCCGATTATTCCGGAATATACATATGAAGATCCAATCATCTATGCTATTCCAGATGAGTTATTAGAGCCTACAGATAGTGTGACAGAAAACGAAGAAACCATCGAAAATGAAATTATTGATACCGAATCAGATGAAATATTATCCGAAACGGAAAATGTTCCTACTGATGACAACCCCGAGGATCCAATAATTATTGAAAACGACACGGTGGATCCTACCCCTGTTGATGTTGATGAAACTCCTATGGGTGTTGAAACCACACCAATAGAGGGCTAATGCTTACACGGGGTAGTTGGTTTAAAACCAACTACCCCGTTTTATATATAAACTATATACTCCACACACTTCTTTTTAAATTTTAGAAGTAATTTGGAGGATAATACCAATGGAACAATTTGCCGATATTCTACCTCGCATTATCAACATCCTAATCGATGATCTATTAGTCCCAGCGCTTCTGATATTAGTTCCGATCATTCTTATTAAAGTGCAAGGATATGCTAAGAGAATGCTCACAAGTACTACTGATAAGAATGAAAAAGAATCCTTGGATGCTATTACTAACATCATGACTAACCTAACTGAGCAAGTCAAACTAATTGTCGGAGCAGCCGTTGCTGCCAATATGAAAGAGGCAGAGGAATTTAAATCTGATGAGACTCCTGTGCTTACTGATGAAGAGATTGAACTATTGAACGACTCTGCCAGGGACATGGTATATGAGATGCTTCCAAGTACTATCACGGACGGATCTTTGTTGGTGTTATTAGGTGGGCAGGCAGGATTGGATACATTGATCGACAGTCTTATGGAGAAAGAGCTCATAGAAATTAAAAAAAAGTAACAAGAATATTAATGAGAATAGAGGAATGGTTTAGAGGGCATTATTAAACCAATACTTTCTAAACTGTTCCTCTGTCTCGTTAGTGATTTTCTTGCCGGCACTTTTTGTTATTCTCCTTTCTTTTTGATTCTGTGTTCATGATACTCACCTCCTTGTTGAAATGCTATATGGGGTGGGGCGTGCGATGGCCCCACCCCATATAGCATTATTCTAGATAGATCGTACTCTTATTTTCATCGAAGGTGTATTTTTTAAATCCTAGTCCTCGGAATCCTGAACTGTTTGCAACTAGAGAATCTAAAGCCACATATAGTCTATCCCTGTGAAGACCGGGTGGATGTCCAGGAACAGCAGCATTAATTTCTTCAGCATAAAGGTCACCATTGGCCATCATGCGTTTAATATACCAATTAGCCTCATGAGAATCTTTACCAACAATCTCGGCACCCTTTGGTTCAATAACTATTTGCACGGGACATCCGTCCTCAAGACGTCCGATCACATCTTGATAGGAAGGCCATCTGATGTTGCAATATCTTCCACTTGTGCCATAGACAGCTCTTTCACTGGGTTTATACCAATTCTCATTAGGATCATCTGGATCAGCGTTAGCATCAAACCATTCCACCTTCATCCCAAAAGCCTCAAAAACTGGTCGAGCTAAAACCATCAGGGATCCATTTGTTGGAGGGTATTCCAAGGGTCCCAGAGCATGCTGATATAAACCTGTGCCTGGCGGACCCGAGGCAACTTTAAGTAGATCTTCCTCATATGGAATAATTGTTTCCATAACCATCAATTTGTATTTGGATTTCTTATCGAATGGAGTTATTGTTCCATCAAGTCCCATTATATTATACCTCCTGATTACCTTAGATTAATGATTAAAGGTAGGTGAATCTGTAATGAAAGTGTCACTGCTGGATGCAGATAATTTAATACGGGTTAATAAATTAGAAGAATGTAGTTCCCCAAGGTTGTATGGGACAGGAACTCAAAGACATCCTCAAGGAATATTATCAGATGAAATATTCGGTATGAGCCGGAGTGACCGGAAGTCCACATATGCATATATTAATCTCAAACAACATTTCATTCACCCCCATGTATACAAGACTGTTCTGAAGAGAATGTTTTCTAAAATCATATACATTGTTAGTGGACAAAAGAAGTTCAATATCGTTAATGGAGTCGTTACTGAGGCTCAAAATGGATGGACAGGCTTGGCAGATTTGTATGATCATTGGAATGAAATCGATTGGTCCAAGTCAACATCAACTAATGAAAAATCCATTAAACTCCTAAAGCTTTCAAACCGAGATGAAATATTTCTTACAAAACTGATTGTAATTCCTGCCGGATATCGAGATGTGTTGCCAGCTGGAACAAGTGATATGTCTGATCATGTCCCAGAAGTCAATAAGATGTATCAGGATATCATTCGGTTGGTAAGTGGTCTCCATGAAGGTGGTGCTATTACATGGCACATGTATTCGGTTGAGGCTCGGGTTCAGGATATCTTGGTAGATATTTATGATCATTTCTCAGATCAGTTATCTGGTAAGACTGGAATGATTAAACGATATCTTATGGGTAAAACAGTTAACTTTGGAACACGAGCTGTTATATCGGCTCCAAGTTTTAATAACGAAACCATCCAGGAAAACATCACAGATATTGATCATACAGCATTACCAATCGCCCAATGCTGTGCTACATATCATCCATTTATAATGGCATGGGTTAAAAACTTTTTTCACCGAGAAGTTACTAGTGATCCACATGTTGTCACATTTCAACACCCTACAACTGGAAAGAATATCATCGGTCAAGTGCATGAGCCTGACAGTCAATTTTCTGATAAAGTGATTAAGAAAATGATTGATAACTATGTTTTCAACCCAGACAGTCGATTCGAACCAATCATCGTTGAAGTGAAACTCCCGGGGAGACAAACTCCAATCAAACTTAATCTTACCTTACACGGTAAAAAGGTTTTACCAGAGAATCGATTAATTAATTTACATCGCCCAATGACAATAACGGATGTCTTATACCTAGCATGTGTTGATACTTGTGAGAAACGACATGTAATGGTCAGTAGATATCCTGTTGGGACGGATAAAGGGATTTTTTTCAATAAAATTAGAGTGCAATCAACCAAGAAACATATTCATATTAAACTCAATACGATTGATTACCCCTTTTACCCAGACATTGATATATCTACGCCACACGATCTGGTAGGAGTGGAGTTTATTGATACGGCTGTTTTCAGTAACAGTATGCTTTCTGGGGCAGGAGCCGACTATGATGGAGATCAGGTATCCATTCGAGGCCTATGGAGTGACGAGGCTAATCGGGAAGCTGATGAGATCATGAATAAGAAAATGACAGCCCTCAATATTACTGGTAGCAATTCTAGAGATGTGGCTAAGGAGATCTGTACATCGTATTATCAGCTAACCAAGATAGGTTCTAATCCTAAAATGATATCAATTCAGGATAGTTCAAAATATCTAGAAATGTCTCCTGATGATTTCACATTATCATTTATCACAGACATGTTTGCTGATACCACTGATATTTCATCTTCAGTAAATGTTAAAAGAAAATTAGCTAAACATCAAACATGGGATACCATGGTAATCCCAGCAAATTATTTCTATCCTGGTCACTCATCTCTAAAAACAACAGTTGGAAGATTTCTAGTCAACAAGTATATCTTCCAAGGAGCCAACATCATTGAGCAGACCAAATATCAAGAATTGATTATAGAGAAAAAGAATTTAGGGTTCTTAGATGATTTGATCGGCAGACTATATCTGAACGATAATATCAATCGAGAACAATTTAATCTCTATTTAGATCGAAGAGACAACTTAGGGTTTTGGTTAAATGGAATGCTTACCAAAACAATTAGTCCTAAGATGATCAAGCCGATGAAAGAAGTAGAGCTGAAAAAAGCTGAACTTTTATTAAAACATGGGAAAGAAATAGAGGCTGGTAACATCAGTGTCATGAATCAGGTTGAGAAAGAGCTATTGAGTTATGCTAGGGAATTGTTGAAAGATGATCCTGGGATGGATCTATATCTATCAGGTGAACTGGACTTTGAAAATAATTATAAGAATAATGCTATTCTTAAAGGACCCGTTCTGAATCGAATTACTCGAGAGTATGATTTCATCCCAACCTCTTTGATGAATGGTCTCGAAGTCAAGGATCTGCCAGCTCATGCTAACACAATTGTATCTGGATCATATCCAAGTGCCATCATGACAGCTCAGGCTGGTTATTTAGGTAAGAAATTATTAGCACTATTACAGATGGCCGAAGCTGATGAACCAGGCACTGACTGTGGAACCTTAAACCTAATTCCGATTACAGTAACTAAAACTAACGTAAATGAATTAGTTTATTCCTACTTCAAAGACGGTGTCGGATTAAAACTTTTGTCTCCGGAAAATGCTAATCAGTATATTGGGCAAAAGTTATTGTTCCGATCCCCAATGTCTTGTACGACAACGAAAATATGTTCTAAGTGTGTTGGTGAGTTACCATACAAACTGGAAGCTAGACAGTTAGGGTTGTTTGCCGTAGCCCTCAGCCATTCCGATCTCAACTTGGCACTTAAAAGTAAACACAACACTTCCCTGAATGTCACATACTTAAATCCGAGTAGTATTATTGAAGATCTTTAAGACATTTAAATGGGTGTCCCGGAGTCTCCGGGACACCCATTTACAATTATATATTCTTACTCTGAAAGGAATGGGAGGTAAGATATGGATTCAGGTATTACAAGATTACAAGTTAAGGGAAAATGCTATTTATGTGGAGAAATTATATATTCTGAAAATACTAGTACCGGATATACTAATAGTATGAAACAGTACTATATTGCCCACCGAACCTGTTATAGACTTCACGGATTAGAGAAACATCTTAAGGTAAAAGAACTGGAAGCTTATGAAAAAGGAAAACGGGATGCTATGATTAATCCTCAGCTAGATGAGATCCGGCAAGTTGGTTATAATAGTGGAGTAAATGCTACCAGAAAAGAGCTTGATGATATCCTTAGTGGAGTTGGTATAAAAATAGATTATTTACGATCTAGAGTTACTAAAGAAAAGATTGAAGAATAACATTTACAAAATGGAGATAGGAGTGATTGGATGTCATTTGATGAAAAATTCATAGAGAGAAATATTGCTGAATTAGCTGAAGAATATTCCAAGATACATGGTTCAAATATCAACCTGGCTCGAATAACACCGGAATTAGTGGATGGTTTGAAAGTAGTTCAGCGAAGACTACTATATATCATGTACCTAAAAGATCAAGGTAAAAACTATCGTAAGGTAGCAGCTATAACTGGTGATACTATAGCCCGAATCCACCACCATGGTCCAAGTTCAGTGTATGCCGCTATAGTTAATTTAGCTCAAGCTTGGAATAATAATATTCCACTGATTGATGGAATGGGAAACTATGGATCGGTTAGTGGAGATGAAGCAGGTGCCGATCGATATATAACAGCTAGGTTATCAGAATATACTCAAGCATGTTTCTTTGAAGATTGGAAAGAGTCAGCTGTTGATATGATTATGGGAGCAGATGAAGAAACCAAGGAACCTAAGAATCTCCCAGCCAAGTATCCCAATCTATTGTTGAATGGACTACTGGGAATTGGGTTTGGTATGTCCTCAAATATTCCTCCGTATTGCTTCAAAGAAGTTGTTGAAATCGTAATATCCTTAATGAAAGACCCCAATGCCGCATTCCTCCTAATACCAGACTCTCCCACCGGATGTGATATTGTTGCTGGTAATTTCCCTAAGATGTGTGAAGGTGGGACTGGTGCATATACTATGCGATGTAAATATGAAATAGATTCGGATCAAAACATCGTTATCATTAAAGCATTACCTTATCAAGTGACTGTTAATACGATTAGGGAACGTATAGCTGACATCAAAGAAAAGAATGGTCTTGCCGAATTAATTAACATGCAAGATTATTCTGGTAAGGAAGTTGATCTTCATCTACACGTTCGACATGATGTCAACCCATATAAATTTATCAAAAAACTCATTGAACAGATTGGGGGATTAGAGAAGTCATATCCAGTAAACATCACCGTTACAGATGACTATCGATCATATGATTGGTCTATTCGGCAACTATTGTTGGAGTGGATAAAGTATCGACGGGAACAGAAAAGAGTTGTAGTCAATCACTCTCGAACAACGATCCTGGGAGAACAGCGAACAAACGATGTGAAGATATTCATCATGCAAGGAAACAATCTTGATGAAACAGTTAAAATATTCCGAACATCCCGCAATCGTTCCGAGATTGAGCAACGACTGATTGAGAAATATAAAGATACTTCTATTAAGATGGACTCTCTACAGGCTAGAACATTATCGGATATGAGAATGGTCGAACTCACCGTTGAATCTTATGAAAAATGTCTGAATCGGAGAGATGAACTTGAAAAGGAATTGGAACGAGTAAATACCATATTATCGAACCCGAGTGGTATTGATGACGTAATCACAGAAGAACTTCGGGATGGAGTTAAACGATTTGGAACCGAAAGAAAATCTAGCGTTGTTCCGTATAAGATATCCATTGAAACTGAGATTGAAGGATATTGCATACTTCAACTTTCAGCAGATGGAAATGTTATGAGACGAATGTGTAGTAACGTAGATGAAGAACCAGTTCCAAATGATATCAATGGATTTGCAGTCAAGGTTGAAAATGAGTCATCCTTTGTGGCTATCGATGAAGATGGGTACTTTGCATTCATCCGGGCTAAAGATCTACCAATAGATTCCGAAGTACCACTAAATAGGTTTATTCGAGATAATCTAGGTAAAGTTGTGGCATTGATTCCCTTTGATATCGATAACGATTATCATTGTACTTTAATATCAAAACATGGGATATTGAAGAAGTTTGCTATCAATGAAATGAAACCATCCAAGAAACCATGCATCGAACTAACAAAGGATGATAAGCTTATCAAAGGAATCACTTCAAGAAAGATTACATCTCGGGACATATTGGTGTATACAGATCAGGGATACGGACAACGATTAGATCCGAACATGATCCGAGTAACCTCATACCAAGCCAAAGGAATTAGGGGCTTTAAACTTCCAAAAAATGATGAGATCATTGGATGTTATCTTGTCGACCCTAGAAAACAATATCTCTTATATGTCACCACTCGAGGGAAAGCAAGAATTAATCGCACAGAGTTTCTTCCTGTAAGAGAAGATAAACACGAAGAGATGGTACGTCTCATCGGGCTAGGAGATAGAGATAGTTTGGTTGCCATCATTGGGGTGCAGCGAACTGACAAACTACAAGTATTCTATCAAGATGGCCAAGATGAGACTGTAGACATTTCAAAGATATCAGAAGGTACCATGAGTTCAGCTCCAGAAAAAATAACCAAGGTATCATCTATCAGTAGTCGAATTGTGAAGGTAAAAATTCTATAAAAAAGAGAGAAGGTAGGCGGAATGATTCCGCCTACCTTCTCACACAAACATATTAGTCTTCCGTTACCATATTTTTGAAATAAAGTCGGATGGTAATGATTCGACATTTATTGATTGATGGAATAATTGTAATGCCGGACAATTGAGGATATTCTACCTTTAAGCCATCCACTAAAGTTTTTTCAATGATGTCATATACCAAAGGATGTATCTCTCTTTGCATATGAAATAGATCGGTTATTTCTTTAGGATAATTCAGTCCTTGCCGAGTATCATAGAAATGGGAATTGACAGTTTCAAACCAGCGGACGAATGGTTCCGAATAGTCACTCTCGCTTAATTTGATCTCTGTACACAATGTTTCATGATCCTCAACATTCGTCAACATTTGAAATATGGGATCGGGAAGTTCACGTAGTAGCGTTCTTGTTGCAACATTGATTACGGTTGGAAGCGTGCTTAACCATGATTCGTATCTAACACGATCCTCTTCCATTTTTCGATTGTAGTCTGCTAGTGTCCGGAATTCCTGTTCTAGTAATTCATTGATACTTGCCATTGCATTGATTCCTCCACATATAAATTATTAGACTCTATCTCTCTTATATCTATGATAATAATATAATACTATGATTTCCGGATATACGGATTAAATGATATATTCTAACATTGAAAGGAGCTGAATAGCATGAGCCCAGAAACTATATTGGACATGATTACCTTCAACCAATTAAGTATGAAAGATGCCAAAGTTAAACTCATGGAATCCTCTAATAAAAAACTTCTCAATTATTTTATCAATAGAGATAAGATAACTAAGGAACCAATGAAAGAGTCAGAATTATCTCAGTTGAATAGTATTGTAAACATTCTCCAGGCACTCTATAACTCTGAACACGATAGTCCGATTTCTGATACCGAATATGAAACATTGCAGGAAATGCTAATTGACTCTGGGATTCCTCGACTAGTTTCAGATAATCAAATTAATGATATGAAAAAACAAGAGCACTCATATCAACAGCTTAGAGGTAGTCTTAATAAAATTCACTATCTTACCAAAGGGGAGATAGCAACCAATCCCAGTCGGAAATATCTTGACGATTGGATTAAATCGGCGGAGGCCAAGTATCAGAAAGCCACAGGTAAGTCTATTAATCTGAATGATGAAACAGTTATCTGTCAATGTAAATTCGATGGAGCTAGTGCTGTCTTAGAAATTGATTCCACTGGAAAATGTGTTTGGTTAACTCGTGGGGATACTAACAACAATTTGGCAACAGACGTTACTCATATTCTTCGACAATTCAATGATTTGTATTCTCATCAAACCAATCATGGAATTAAATTTGAAATCATGTGTACAGAAGAAGACAAAGATAAAATCAATGAGCTGTATAGAGAGAAGAACTACCGTAATTCGAGGCAAGTTGTGACAGCGACATTGAACAGCAAGGAAGCTGATTTCAAAGCCAATTACTTGTATCCTGTACCACTTCGGGTAATGAGCAAGGAAGATAATGTGGAACACATTCATCCAGATCTGATGAGAGACTTTCCTAATTTAACTTGCCGATTATCAGATAGGGAAAAGATTAAAGAGTTTGGCCAACAGAATAAAGTCGTCAAGCGTAATGGGTTAAGTTTCAGAACAGATGGTGTTGTAATAACTTTAACTAACCCGGAAGTTCAAAGAATCCTAGCTAGAGAGAATAACATCTCGATGTTTGATGTTGCATTTAAGTTTACAGAAGAAGTTGCATACAGCAGGGTTCGAAGTATAGAATTTGAAACATCTCAATTTGGATTCATTGTGCCAGTATTAGTCATCGATAATGTTATCCTAAAAGGAAATACAATTCAAAGATGTTCCTTATCGAATAAAGAACGCTTTGATGAGCTAGGTCTATGTAGGGATGACATGATTGAGATACGGTATGATATCATTCCTTATGCAACGATAACTGAGAAATGTAAACGTTCAGGAAAATCCCGTATTGAATTCCCTTCCTATTGTCCATCTTGCGGTTCGTTATTGGATTTAGATGTCGTGCAGGTTCAGTGTCATAATAAAGATTGTTTACCTATAGTCATTGGACGAATGTTGAACTGGTGTGAGAATCTAAGAATTCATGATCTTGGGTATCAAACACTTGAGACACTGTATCGAGATGGGTTATTGAAGAATGGAATTCGCTCATTATACAAATTAAAGAATAAGCAATTGGATATGGAAGATCTACCAGGTTTCGGAAGATTAAAAACACGGAAGATCCTCCGGGAGATAGAATCAAAACGTCGATTAAAAGATTTTGAATTCATTGGATCACTTGGGATCGAAGGACTATCTTTGAAAACCTTTGAAACAATATTCCAAGAAATTCCTTATATGACTTTCTTAGAGTTAATGCCATCGAGATCATTGTCAAGTTTGTATGATCTATTAGTTGGAATCAAATCAATTGGGGAAAAGAAAGCAGAACTCCTAGTTGATTATCTAAGAGATGGTGCCAATCGAAAAGAAATCGATAAACTGCGTAATGAACTATCCGTTGAACAAACATTTGGGCAAAAGTTGGGATTGAAACAGATGGCATTCACTGGCATTCGTCCAGATAAACAACTTCAGTTAGAGCTGGAATCCCACGGTTGGTCTTCAGATTATAATCTAACAAAGAAGTCAATGTATCTTGTTGTCCCAGAGGATGGGCATGAATCAAATAAAAATAAAAAAACCCGCCGTTTATTCGGCGGGTTTTGCGCAAGTAATGTTAGTCCTGGGACATGGGCATGAGCGCCCAGCAAAGTATATACAAGATGACGGGCAGTATGAACCAGGTCAGTAAGCCTAAGATCGCCCAAATGATGCGTACGAGAGTGGGGTCCACGTTGAGGAACTCCGCGAAACCCCCGCATACGCCGGCGAACAACTTGTTTTTAGCGGACAGGCATAATTTTTTTCCCATAATTTACACCTCTGCGACGTTATTTGTTTCGTTAACATATACGGCTGTATCGTATATAAGTTTCAAGACGTCCTCGCGGCCTTGCCGGTTCAGGCTGGAAAAAACGCGTACCGGCCCGTCGTTTTGCAAGCCGAGTTTCTTTTTAATGATTGAGATATGCGCGGGCAAAGCGCTCCTCTTGATTTTATCCGC
>Ga0082212_10004521_pt1 | contig 19242 bp, 17 predicted proteins | sample TergutNt197P3_FD_71548 | JGI IMG/M metagenome (GOLD analysis project Ga0082212, IMG submission 71548) | Neocapritermes taracua P3 segment gut microbial communities from Petit-Saut dam, French Guiana - Nt197 P3 | ecosystem: Host-associated > Arthropoda: Insects > Digestive system > Gut ... | reverse complement strand
CTACCGTGACAAGTTCGGGGACTATAACGCCGATGGGCCTCTCGCCATTATTCACGACAAAACCGAAGGCACGGCGACTTATTCCGCGCTGATGTTCATTCCGCAAAAAGCCCCCTTTGATTACTACACCAAGGAATATGAAAAGGGTTTACAACTGTATTCAAGCGGCGTTATGATTATGGAGAAATGCAGTGACCTCCTGCCTGACCATTTTTCGTTCGTGCGGGGTCTGGTGGACTCTGAAGACTTATCGCTGAATATTTCCCGCGAAATGTTACAGCATGACCGCCAACTCAAAGTCATGGCGAAAAGCATTGACCGTTCGATTCGCAGTGAGCTGAAGAAAATGTTGACGAATGACCGCGACAAATATACCGAGTTTTGGAGTGCGTTCGGGACGCAGTTGAAATTCGGCGTGTATAACGGATTCGGGCAAAACTCCGAAACACTCAAAGACTTGTTGATGTTCCACAGCTCAAGCGAGGGCAAACTCACCACGTTGGACGAATACGTGACGCGTATGCAGGAAAGCCAAGACAATATCTACTACGCGGCGGGCGATTCGGTGAGCCGTATTGACTCGTTGCCGCAAGTCGAAGGGCTCAAAGACAAGGGCTACGAAGTGTTATACCTCACCGACAACGTGGACGAGTTCTGCTTGCAAATGTTGGCAGGATACAAAGACAAGACGTTTAAGTCAGTACAAAGCGCGGACGTTGACGTGGCAGACGACAGTGAAAAAGAAGAAGTCGCCAAAGCCAACGCCGACAGTAAAGACTTGTTGGCGGAAATGAAAAAAGCGTTGGGCGAAAACGTAGCCGACGTGAAAGTGTCCAAGCGGCTCAAGTCACACCCTGTTTGCTTGACGAGTAGCGGGTTGTTGTCCACCCAAATGGAGAAAGTCCTCAGCCAAATGCCCACCGATAACACGGCAAAAGCCGATAAAGTCCTCGAAATAAACGCAGGGCACCCCATATTCGATAAACTGCAGTTCCTGTACGACAACGACAAAGAAAAGTTGGCGACTTACGCCGACGTGCTGTATAATCAAGCACTGTTGATTGAAGGAATCGCCATCGAAAATCCGTCTGAGTTTGCGCGTAAAATGTGTGAGTTGATGGTGTAAGCAAAAATCCCCCTCATGAGGGGGATTTTTTATTCATGTCAAGCTATCAGCCCTTGTTTTGCCGCATCGTCAGGCTGCGGATTGGCAAAGCCAATCCTAAAGCCCTTGTTTTGCCGCATCGTCAGGCTGCGGATTGGCAAAGCCAATCCTAAAGCCCTTGTTTTGCCGCATCGTCAGGCTGCGGATTGGCAAAGCCAATCCTAAAGCCCTTGTTTTGCTTTACCATTCCACAATAGACGAGTTCTCATCAAAGGGCGGAATCTCATAAAACATCGAGCCGCCCGCGTGACCGCACCCGCCGTTCACTTTCTTAGTCGCCGCTTTCCACTCGCCCACGACTGCGCCATCGTCGGTGACTGTCGTGACAATCCACACACCCTCAACGCCGCAACCCTCGTGGTCACACACTAACGTGACTTTCTCGCGCGATACAATCACCTCACCCGGAGGAGGGGGCGGTATGTCTTCGTCGTCGCAGGTACATTCAGTCGCGCACGTTCCGCAACAACCGAACTCAATAACCGTAATGCTGTTCACGTTGAAATCGTCCGTTCCGTTCGTACGAATACGGATTCTGAAATCGCCTTGTCCGTCGGGAGTAATACCGTTGAATTTCGTTGAGACTTCGCCCTCTTTGCCTGTTACTATGCCCGAATCCCACGGATCGTCGTCAAGCGGAAAAGTCAACTGCAATTGATTAGTCACGCCGACGCCGCTCACAATCATTTGATACTGTTTGTCGGGCGAGGTTATACCGCCTAACATCACATCAATACTGTTCCAACTATCGGTACGTCCGCCGACACGAATTCCGTCAGGTGTAAGCGTGATTGTCGGCGAACCTGCGCGTTGAATCCCGTTTGAAGCTCCTGCGCTGTTGATTTCGTCAATTACAGCCTGTGTAAACTCTGCTTTGTAGACTTGTGTTTTCGGTTGTTTGTCGGCGTCGCACTTACACTCCGCAGGTGCAGGTTTACACAACGCGCAGTTGCCGCAAACGTAGCCGTTTTCACCGCAGACGGGCGGCGCAATCGTGCCGTCACAATGCGAACAGCCGTTTTGCGTACAGATTCGATTAGTGCCGTACTTAATGCACAGCCGTTCCATACTGCCCTTGCCTGAACTGCGTGTATCGCCGCCGAATCCCTCAAAAAGCATAGACACTTCATACAAACTCGCCGTTGAGGAATCAAACTTAGACGTGACACCCTTAAACGTCTGCGCTGGGATTTTGTCCCACGCCGCAAAATGCGCCGAAACGTCAATCACGCCTTGCGTCGCGTTAGGTTGATTCACCGAGCCGCGGCTGTTTCGGCGAATGCTGAAGATTTGCAAAAACGTCCTACTGCCGTCGATTGAGGGTTGATTATCCCGCCAAGCCGTCACAATGTCGTAGACTCCGCCGTTCGCCTCAACCGTGCCTTGATAGGTATAGTCCCCCGAAGTCGTACCCACGGCAGGTGTTCCCGTAAACCGTGACATAGGGCAATACTCGAGCCACTTGTCAACGATGTACCATTCGATAAGCGGATTGCGCGTCCAGCCGTACACCGTCAGGTAAGTCGCGCCGCGGTTACTGGTGAACTCCGTCGCGCTGTACGCGAGGGAGATGTCCCCTGCGCCTGCCACGGTGGTAGTGTTCCCGAACCGCCGCCCTACGCGAAAAAGCGTGTTGTAGGTATTGTTCCACGTCCCGACGAATGTGCCGTCATTGTTAATTTCCATTTTGAAACCTTCCGAGCCGCGGTCGTCCGTCCAGGACTCGTAGTCAAACCCGTTAATGCGTTCGTTTGAGCCGTTCGTCTTGTTACCCGTCAGCACGATTGCGCCAACCTGTGTAAACGGAATAATCGTGACTGCCGTAACCATTGCCAAAACCACCGATAGAACTCGTTTCATAATAAAATCCCCCTTTATAAATCGTTCCAATTGTGCCATACGTTTTGCACGTCGTCATTGTCCTCAAGCAAGTCTAACAGTTGCGTCATCTTCTTGATGTGTTCCTCGTCTGTCAATTCGCTGTACGTTGAGGGGAGTTTCTCGTTCTGCGCTGAAAGAATCTTGTACCCCGCTTGTTCCAACGCCTCACTCACCGCAGTGACCGCGCCTGCCGCTGTATCGGTGTACACCTCAATCACGCCGTCGTCGAATGAATAATCATGCGCCCCCGATTCAATGACGCGCTCAGCGAACTCGTCCTCGCCAATGTAATCCTCTTCGTTATCCACGGCGACTACGCCTTTCTCCTCAAACATGAACGCCACGCACCCACTCGTCCCGAGGTTGCCGCCACACTTGCTGAAAAAATGCCGCATTTCCCCTGCTGTCCGATTACGGTTATCGGTCAAACAATCCACAATCACGGCAATCCCGCCCGGGCCGTACCCCTCGTAGACGCAGAAATCATAATCGTTCTTCTCGCCACCTGCCGCTTTTTTAAGAAGTCTGTCGATATTATCCCCGGGAATGTTGTTGGACTTTGCTTTGGAAATCAAGTCTTTTAGCCGCCCGTTTACCGCAGGGTCAGCACTGCCGTTCTCGCGGATACACACTAAAATCTCCCGCGAAATCTTAGTGAAAACTTTTGCGCGCGCCGTGTCTTTAACGCCTTTTTTCCGCTTAATATTGTTCCACTTTGAATGCCCCGCCACACACTCACCTCCCTATGCGTTTTTCACAACATCTTCAACCATTTTAACATCTTCGGGTTCCATTGCCGCTTGGTGCTGACGAATGGCGTCGTCTAACGTCCCACCTAATTTGCGGACTGTCAGCATAGAAGATAAAACTTTTCTGTTTGAATCACGAATTTCTGCCGCTGTCTGTGCCATACTCATTCACCTCCCTTACGACCAGCCGTAGTCGTCATAATCTTCCCACTTCTTGCGATACGTGCTTGCCTGCGCTAACTTGTACAAGAGATACACCGCCGCCGTAATCACGATGACAGTCGCGCTGATTGCCGGGATTAACCATTTCGCTTTTTTCATTGTTCATTCTCCTTTATCAACCCTCTTTAGGGTATTTATTCACTTTTACTCGCTTAGGCGGCTTAGCCGCGCCCTCCACGATAATGACATATTCGCCGCGCGGCGTCTTGCTCTCATACCGCGCAATCACTTCCGACAACGCCCCAAGCTCCACTTCTTCGTACAGCTTCGTCAACTCCCGACACAGCGCGACGCGCCTGTCGCCGAGATGTTCGCGTAAGTCAGCCAACGTACGTTTGAGCTTGTGAGGAGCCTCGTAAAAAACCAACGTATGCGGCAAGCATTTCAGCGGCTCAAGCCGCGCCGCGCGCTTATTCGGAGGCAAGAACCCCTCAAACGTGTACCGCACCGCCGACATTCCCGAAACCGCCAACGCCGTAGTAACCGCGCACGCCCCCGGCACCGCGTACACCGCCACGCCGACTTCGCGGCACCGCCGCACCAACACCTCACCAGGGTCAGATATGCAGGGCATACCCGCGTCAGTGACAATGGCGCAAGACTCGCCACCCTGAATCCGCCGCACAAGTTCGTCTGTTTTAGCTGCGACGTTATGCTCATGATAAGACACCAACACACCCGCACGGCTCTCGCAAACCTTGCTCAGTAACAGCCCCGTCACCCGCGTATCTTCGGCGGCAATGAAGTCCACACTGCTCAACACATGAACGGCGCGCGCGCTAATATCGCCGAGGTTGCCAATAGGTGTCCCGACTACGTATAGTCCGTTCACTTCCATGTCGTGATTACTCCTGCTTTACCGCCCTTTTTCCCGCTAATGAGGAACAGCCGCGCTTTATTGGTCTTCTGCGCGCCAATCAAGACGATTTCTTTAGGTTCAATGCCGCGCGCCTGCATAATGCCGATACACTCCGCTAACCGCGCCGCCGCCATACACATCTTGAGCGTTCCGCCAAACTTGAGCAGATACGCCGCCGCCGCCACAACGTCCGTGAGCGTACAATCCCCGTCATACCGTGCGGACTTCTGCGTGGGTGAACCCCGCTCAAACCCGCTGCCCTGTGTAAAATACGGAGGATTCGCCGTGACTAAATCGACAGCTTCCCGCCCGATTCGCGCCAACGTCTGTTCCTCCCGCAAATCGCCTTGTATGACGCGCACGTCTAATCCGTGAGCGCGGTTCGTCCGCTCAATCAGCTCCACTGCGTCAGTCAAAAGCTCCACCGCGTACAGACGCGCCGCGCCCGACTCACACAGCATAAACGAAACAATCCCGCAACCCGCACACAAGTCAACGGCTGTCTTATTCTTGAGCGACGACGCTAAAGCAAAATCGCTGAGTAAAATCGAATCGGTACCGTATCGGTGTTCACGGGAAATGGCGACTTCATATTTCATACAGCCGTATCCGAATCGTGCAATCGGTTAATCTGCAACCGCTCATAAGGCAGACACACCGCCGCCGAATAAACCGTACCATACAGCGTAATCGCCGCAATCAACGCCGCAACAATGCGCGTTCGCTGACGCCCACCGCAACTGACGAACACAATCAACAGTGCCATAACGCTGAACACAATTGACACGTTCATAAACAAACTGTCAAAAGTAATGGGCGCGTTTGCCGCCTCGCCGATTCGCAAAGGAAGTATGCCCTGTATTGCCGCCACCTGTGTATTCTCGCCGTTCACGACTTCGCCTGCGGTAAACACGAAAAACGCCGTAAAAATTAACCCGAGAGAAACCGTTGCCGATAAAATCGTACGCAACTCTAACGTGTAGATGAAAATTCCGCACACCGCCGCCAACAATACGAGCGGAATCGCATTTTCCATAAACAAACCTTGTATATAATAACCTTGGGATTGTGTGTACACTAAATCATATGCCGATTCAACCACACTGTAGGCTATGCTGAACAGCAACGCCGAAAACGCGAACGCCGAAAACGTAAGGAATTTTGCGTGCTTCGCTGATTCTTCCGCACTCTGCGCTGTGTCGGACTTCATTTGTACCACATACGCGTGCGTCTTTCGCAAGAAAAGGCACACCCCCACAATCCCGAGACCCCATGTAGACACCGCAACATAATACAGCCGCCCCGATAAAATCCGCCAAAACTCCCCGCCAAAATCAAAAGAAAATATACGAGACGCGCCGAGAATGTATCCGCCGGGCACCCCTAATACTAACACCAACCCGCCGAGAATCAACAGCGCAATCAGAAACACCTTGAGCGGAACAGGTTCACGCTTCAGCACAAGTTTAGCAAGCACCAACGCCAACACAGCCGCCGCCGCAACACAAATCATAGGCTTATGCGCGAATACCGCCGCCGCAATCGTCACCGCTAACAAAATCGCCTTGAATCCGCGAGATACCGTGCGTTTCGCAGGCGTATCCGCCGCCGAAAGAATAATCAACACCATCAAAAACGGGAACAAAAACGTCAAAGCATTGTGTGCGTATGCCCCGAAATTATTGTATGCGACCGTGGGGTTGGTGTGTATGATTATCGCAGGACTAAAACCGCAGACGAATGCTGCCGCAAGCTTGCGCCGATAACTGCCCACTTGCAGATGTTCGGCGATTTTGTAAGCAATCACCGGCAAAAGCGCGGTAAGCGCAGCAGAGACAGCCAGCAACATCAAATCAAACTCGTCTATTCTATGCGGACGCTCAACATACAAGTTCATCGAAAAATACACGACAAAACTAAATATTAACATCACCCAAATGAGTATACGCTCATACTTTTTGGTGAACAACGCTTTTATATTTGTCATATAGCACTTCCGCTTGATATTCATATTTTTAATTTGCGATAGATTTTTTGTCAGACAAGGCAAAATTTTCGCGAATATACGCTTATATTTAAGAAAATTTTAACGCGGTATGGCGAGAAATATATTGTGAATTATGTGTAAATATCAAGTGGAAGTGCTATAACTGCATCTCAAAAGGCGTAATGCCGAGTGCCCCGACCAACCACACAATGAACACAAATGTAATGACCGACTCCACCACAGCACGAAAAACGCTGGGTTTGCCGCTCGCTTTAAGGAACGAGATATACTCGCCCTCCCCCAAATCGGGCTTGACGCCCTCATACAGCATTCGACACAGCCGAATCTGCACGATACAGTGCCAACGATACACGTAATCGTTGAACAACAACATAACAATCATCAGAGCGAACGAAATGAGCGGCACCGATAAAGTGAATAGCGATATAAACATCAGCGTCAAGCCCATAAACCTCATTCCGCGATAAAACTGATAAAACGGCGACAATAACCCCGCGAACATATTAAAACTCACAACTTTAGGGTTAGCAATCTTGCTCTCATACTCGGGGGAGTGTGGCTCAATGTGCATGAACGCCGCCAGCTCCGCCCTGCTGACCCCCATAAACTCCGGCGTCTCTAACTCCTTGACGCGCTCTTCCTCGTCGCGCAATGCTTGATGGCTCTCATGCTTTTTCAACGCGAGGACTGCCCGCTCCAACACTTCCATGCGCTCATGATTCTCAATATGCACACATCCGCCGTTTTGGGCATAACAATCTCGGTGGTGAGGCGTCCCGCAATCGGGGCACACTACGACATCATCGCCGTCCTTGAACACCTCAACACACGCCGCACACTTAACACCTGCGAATTTTGACACAGAATCCCCCTCCTTTTAACTTCGGGCAAACGAAACCTGCGGCTTCTTGCCCTGCGCGGGTCAGGCAGAGCCTGACTCCTTGCATAACTTCGGGCAAACGAAACCTGCGGCTTCTTGCCCTGCGCGGGTCAGGCAGAGCCTGACTCCTTGCATGATTTTTATATATAGTTATAGTATACCATAAAAAACGCCAAAAATCAAACTACATTTTTTCGTGAATAATCACAAAAATATGTTGACTTTCATATTATTTTATGGTATAATATACAAAAGACCCATGAAACACAGGAATTGTTTGACATTAGTAGACCTGTCCGAGAATTCTGAGCGAGCGAGTTTGCGCGCGGATTTTTCGGTAGACAAGGCAAGTTTTCGCAGTAACGCTTTGTGCATTACAAGAAAACTCAACGCAGTATATCGGAAAATCCGTGTGTAAAATTGCCGCGAACGGATTTTCGGACAGGTCTAATAGCTGAAGGGAGTATGCAAATGTTGCCTGAGCTGTCCGAGATTTTACAGTGTCACCCCTGCGTAAGCGTACGGATTGACATGACCAAAGACCTGCCCATGACCATTCCCAAAGAATATTTGTCGGGTAAAAAAAGCACCGACTGTATACATTTAGCCGAGGCAGTCAACGCGGAAGACTACTATCCGTTGTTGGCAAAAATAGAAGAGCTGTCCGCGAACGGGGCGACTTCGTTACGCGCGATTTGTCGTTTCCTCCCCGACAACAAGCCCTACTTCGTGTGCTGTGAACGCAGACGCGAAAAAAAGCTGACTAAAACGGTGGACTATCTTGCAGGCACGATTATCGACATCGAGGTTTTGCGCGTGAGCGAGGCGGAAATGCCCACGACTGCTACCGCGACGACTGAACCCCCCGATACGGGCACTCGCCCTGTGAAACTGCCCATTGATTCGTCGGAAGACATCAGCTTGGCGGTCATCTTCGGCAAAGATGAACTTGCGCGGCGGCAACTTCCGTTGGCGCGCTTTAACGGTGTTCACTCCGCCATATTTGATAATAAAAACAACCTTATTTGCACCCACGACCCTCGTGTGGTGAAGTTTGACGTGAAAGACTATAAATACAACAAGCAAATCCAAATCAAAATCAACTACATAGTCTACGCAACGTGGATTATCGCGTCGAATGATGAGGTTTTGTTAGATGCAAGCGCGCTCACACACGAAATATTAGCCGATTGTATGTCCAAAGGCGCGAACATAACCATGTTGCTGCATAACGAGATGGTTAATAATGAACACGCCAACAAACTTCTCGGCGAAACAATCGAGCAACAGATGTTGCTCAATAACATCTACAACCGCGTCCTAAACGAGTATAACTCACAGCATACCGTTCGCGCCGTGATTGACATGACGGGGGATTTCCTGCGGTTAAACCGTATCGCCGTGTGTGAAGATGTACCCGAATCGCAAAGCTACCGCATTATGCACGAATGGTTCGCGCGAACAAGCATTGCCGAGATTAACCCCGACAAAAACTGCAAAACAACCACCGCCATTTCCGACACTTCCGACACGTTAATGGGGGGGAGTTTCAACCCCGTCGTGAATAACTTTAACTATGACCAATACCCCGAGCTTTTAGAGGAGTTGAAACACTACGAAACGTATTTCTCAAGCAACCCCGAGCATAACGTATTAGGGTTGGATTTCTCCTCCTACGTCGCGTCAAACCTGCCCGGCGAAGGCGGCAAAAAATACGGCATTATCGTCTACATTATCAACGACGCTCAACGTGTGTTGACCTATGCCGAAAAACGCCTGTTACGGAGCGTTTCGCAAATTATCGCCGCCGTAATTATGCGCTGTAAAGACAATAACGAGCTGAAACGAATCAATCAGGAGTTAGAACAGTCCAACAAACTTTTGGACAAACGCACTTTCTATGACACTGCGTTTAACATCAAGAACCGCAACTCGTTGGAAAAAGAACTGTCGGAGGCGTTGGACAGCGGCAAAGGCGGCGCGATTGTCGCGTTCAAAATCCCCGCACTCAACGTGTTTGACAACTACACCAAGTTTTCACGTAATAACGAAACCGCTGACGACGCATCAAACAATGCAGAATCAGTGCGTGAACTTCTGTCGGGTATCGAGCAATTCGCCAAGGAAGACACTGAACTATACCGCTTTTCGGAAGACGTTTTCGTGGCAATCATGCACCATGCAGACAAGAAAAAATCAAAAGCGTTTTGTGAGAAACTTAAAGCGCGGCTCAAGAATAATCACCACCTTGAAGTGACGTTAGGCGTCGCGCATTACTCTAAATCGGGAGACACGTTTGACACAGTAATCCGCTCCGCATTGCTCCACTTACTTGAATCAGAGGCAACTAAGAGCGTGTGTTCATAGCCTGAGCGAGCGAAATTTTACAGCGAATTTTTTGTCAGACAAGGCAAAATTTTTCGTAATGCTTTGTGCCTTGCGTAAAATTTTAACGAAGTATGGCGAAAAATTCGCCAAAATGCCGCCGTGAACGGCTATGAACACACGCTCTAACTCAATAGTGCCCCAATCACCTGATTAGACACCAAGAATCCGCGCGCAGTGAGCGACACGTTGAACTCCTCCCCCACGTGCGTAATGTTCAACAGTTCGGGGGGAATCGCGCGCGCGCGCTCCAACAACTGCGAATCGGCAGTCACCCCCTCACACAGGCGCAACCCTAACATGAGCCGCTCATCACGCGTACACGCCTGCGGTTCGGTCACGAAAGTTTCCTGAATCGGCGCGCGTATGAACAAATCCACGTCGTCGGGCACAGCAAAACGCCTGCCGCCATAACAGGAATGTGCAGACGGCCCAATCCCGACATACTCCTCACACCGCCAATACTTGAGGTTGTGGCGGCATTTTGAGTCCGCGAAATAGTCGAAATTGCTGATTTCATACTGGTAGAACCCCTGTCGTTTCAGATACTCCACCGCCGCAAGATACAACTCCGCGACTTCATCGTCCTCCAACACGTTCGGTTCATAGATGTACGCCGAAATATGCGTGACGGGCAGTTGCCGAACGCTCTCAAGCGTGTCAAGCAGGCTGTCACGGGTTTGCCCGGGAACGCCGAGCATAACATCCACCGACAACGCCCCGAATCGCTTGCTGTCCGCAGCTTGTCGCACAGCCGCGACTGCTGTTCGCGCGTCATGCCGCCGCCCCAACCGCCGCAATTGTGTATCGTCCAACGATTGTACGCCGATTGACAGGCGGTTGACGCCCGCGTCCGCCAACGTCTGCAACATTGATGAATCCACGTCGCAGGGGTTGCACTCGACAGTGACCTCCGCGCCCTCCGTCAACGGAACGTGCCGCATAATGTCGGCGATTTGCGCGTACAGCAGTGACGGCGTACCGCCACCGAAAAAAACAGTATCGTACACCGTATGTTCACGTTTCGTAAAATCAAGAACATTACGAATAACCGCCTCTGCGAAGTTTGAGGCGGCTATTTTATTGTATTCTACCGAATAGAAGCGGCAATAAGCACACTTAATCCTGCAAAACGGAACGTGTACGTACAGCCCGATTGCCCGCGTCACAGAATCACCGTGAGGAGAGAGTCGCCGCCGTATCGCGTAATCGAAACTTGAGGCGCGTCGGCGTAGTCATTAAGGAAACCGAGTTCGTCCATCGCCAAATCCCACGCGCATAAGACTTCCAATGCGCCGCCGCCATTAATGCGGTACAGATTACCAAAAATCGCAACTAATTCATTATGCGTAGAGGCGTTTGTACCGCTATAGTGATAATAATTCAACCGCTTAGAAGTAGCCGATGGGTACAAATCCCGCTCCCAACGGTGCGACGCGCCGAGAACAATGTCGTTGACGTTAAAGAATCGGTTGGACGCGCCGTCCTCGCGGTCGTTCCACGTCACGTCAACGTGGTACCATTCGTCGGAGTTTCGCGAGCCGTAGTTGACCAAGTTCCACGCGTGATTCTCGCCGCCTGCCGTCCCTGTCACCATAATGTTTTCAATCCCCGCAAAGTGCAGTAACACGCGATATGCTTGCGCGTAACCCTGACACACCGCCTTGCGGTCAATCAGCGCGCCGTAGATGTTGAACGCGTCGGGATTGTCGTCGTAGTTCTTGTCGTAGGTGATGCTGTCACGCAAATAGACGTGGAGCGCGTGAGACGTCGCCCATGTTGTGTTTGCTTTATTGGCGTCAACAGTGCGTTTCGCCGCGTCATACACCTGACGTTCGCGGTCATCGAGAATGTCGGTATCGCCGACTTCGTACGCGATAATGGCTTTCATGAACATTTCATACTGCGGAAAAATCTCCGCATGAATCACGTTACCGACTTCGCGGTAACTGATTTCCATACCCGCCACGCCGCGCATGATGAATATGTCGGGGTTGCTCTCGTAATACGCGCCGAGCTGTTCCCACACCTTGATGTTGCTCATACGCACGCTCGCGCTCATGAAGAAGTTCTCGCTCATATGCGCGACGATTTCGTCCAACTTCTCCACCGTCTCGGCGACTTCATCGTTGACATACTCCAACTCGGCGGGTTCGCGATTGTCGAACCAGTCACAACCTGCAAGCGACAACGCAATCGCCGCCGCTGATAATAAAGAGATAATTCGTTTCATAACACCTCGTCAAAAAAATTTGCGGCAGGCGAAAGTTCGCCTGCCGCAAAGCCTGATTATGATTAGTTAGGGATATTTGCGTTTGTCATAGAGGAACAGTTAGTGCAAGTTCCGCCTACTTCAATCAAGACACCCCAAGCCAAGTGACCTGCGTTCCAAGCTGGTTTGCCGTACAAGCAATCTGCACAGATTTTACAGCTATTGCACAGAGGTGCAGTACAACCTGAACCTGCTTCTTGGCAAACACCTGTTGACAATCCCGGAGGATATGGTGCCGAGTTGCCCGGTCCGCATTTACAGCAAGACGGAGATTGTGCAGGGTCAAGGCAGTTGAAGCACATCGCGCAGAAACCGATGCCTGCATTAGCCGCACATTCACTACCCAAACGACATTCTTTACATTGTACCGTGCCGTACCAGTACCAGTCACACTCTTTACAGTAGCCACAAGCTCTGCAAGTGTTGTCGCCCGCGCCTGCTGCCAAGCATTTCGGAGCAGGGGTTTCGTTTTTACAAGCTCCACCCGGAATGTCAGACGGCAACGTAGCTGTATTGGATTGCGTTCCGGTTGTAGTGGTAGGTCCGGTGCCTGTCGGGTCGCCTGTACCTGTCGGGTCGCCTGTACCTGTCGGGTCGCCTGTACCTGTCGGGTCGCCTGTACCTGTCGGGTCACCTGTACCTGTCGGGTCGCCTGTACCTGTCGGGTCTCCTGTACCTGTCGGGTCACCTGTTGTCGGAGTTGTTGTATCCGAGAGATTCACGTTAATCACAAACGAACCTGTGTCGAACGGACCGCCTTTTTTGAACGTAACGGTGTACGAACCTGTTGTAAGTGTTGCGGGTGCAGTATCCAACAACGTGATTTCAAACGTGCTTCCGATTGCTTGAATTTGCAACCAAGGAGGGAGGTCGTGATTCGCCTCGGTGATTGACGCTTGCTCATCACCGCCTGTAATAGTCACAACAACAGGAGTTGTGTTCGCTCTTGTGATGCTGACCGGGTTAGGGTTAGCAACAATAGGGATTAAATCAATGCCTATGGGAGCAACCGCAACAGAAACAGTAACTGTTCTTGTAAAGTCGCCGCGTGTGAACGTAACTTCGTAACTTCCTACGAGCCCGTCATCGGGGATTTCCTCGCCTGATTTTACTCTGATACCCACAGTAGTGCCGTCAACGTACGCTTCAAGCCATGAAGGTAAATTGCCTTGTGTCGCGGTGATTGTGAGGTTGTCGGGGTTACCGCCTGTTGTAGTCACAGTAGACGGCAGATTTGCTCTGGTTACTTGAATTACATTAGGCACGTTGAACTCATGTAAAGGCGGGTTGACATCAGCGCAGTTACAAGTCAACTTGTACCACATACCTGTGAACGATTTCGCATCTTTCTTGTCGGCTGAGAAATCAGGTGCGTACTCTACCCAAGTAGGTCTCGCGCCGCAACCTTCGCTGCCTGCCGCGCGTGTAACTTGGTTGAACTCGTTACAAGTACGGCGTTTGCAGTTGTTGCTGAGTTTAACCACATTACGCAGGAGTTGAAGAGCGTCCGACATACCCAATCCCGATTCTTTGTCCATCAACTCATACTCCCAAAAACCATTGGGCGTGAAATCGGCTGACGAGTTAGGTCTCACAACCGACGACAGTTTAACCAAATACCTAAGTACCTGCAAAGCCTCAGCTATGGGGTAATTCTCTTCGTCGGAAATAGCATAAGCACTAATGCCCGAAATTCCGTCGTTAGCGTTTACACGCCTGTCCAAGTCCGCAGCCGAAACTGTGTTCACCGGAACCATGGTGACAACCATAACTGCCGCCAACAAAACCGCCAACAACTTCTTCTTCATGTGTTTCATAAGTGTTCTCCTTTAAATAATTTTATTTTAATTTCTCGCAAAATTAAATGCCGTAAACTTTGGTGTCGCGTTTTGCAACAGTTCTGAACACTGTCACTCTGTCGTTTTTTTATCACTTGCGTTTCCGCACACCGTACGGCTCCTACCGTACTTTGATGTTCGCCTCGCGCAATTGCAGTTCGCTGACTTCCCCCGGCGCGCCGAGCAAAACGTCCTGCGCGCTTGAGTTCAGCGGGAAAGCGATTGTCTCGCGTACGTTTTCCTCGCCGAGCAAAAGCATCAGCAACCTGTCAACTCCGAACGCCATCCCGGCGTGCGGCGGTGCCCCGAACTTAAACGCCGAATACAAAGCCCCAAACTTCTCCGCGACGTCATGTTCCGAGAATCCCGCAATCTCAAACGCTTTCACCATGATTTCGGGGTTATGGTTCCGCACTGCCCCCGACGCTAATTCCACGCCGTTCAGCACGAAGTCATATTGTTCCGCCAAAATCTCCAACGGATTTTGATTAGTGAGCGCGTCAAGTTCCCCCTGCGGCATTGAGAAAGGATTATGCCCGAACCGCGGCTGCCCGCGTTCGTCTCCTTCATAAAACGGAAAATCAGTAATCCAACAAGCCTTATACGACTTGTGTGCCACCACCTCCAAGCGTTGTGCAACTTCTGTGCGAATCTGCCCTGCATACTTTGCGGCAATGCTCTCGTCGCCTTCCGCGACAAAATAGAGGACATCACCCGCCGTAAGCGCGGCGCGTTCGCGTATTGCACTACGCGACTCATCAGTCAAGAATTTATCTATCGGGCCGAGATACTCGCCCGACTCATCGACTTTTACGTACCCCAAGCCCTTCATGCCGATTGACACGGCGAAGTCTTCCATGGATTTGTAAAAAGTCTTTGATGCCTTAGGATTGCCTGCCATTCCCGGTACGCGAATCCCGCGCACTGTCTTACCCGCGAAAGGCTTGAACTCGCTGTTTGTGAACAAATCAGAGAGGTCAATTATAAAGAGCGGATTACGCAAATCAGGCTTATCCGTGCCGTATTTGAGCAGCGCGTCCTTATACGAAATATGCGGAATCTCACCCAATTCGCACTCAGCGAACCGCCGAATCAACGTGGTGATGACTTCCTCGCCCACCGCAAACACGTCTTCCTGTTCGGCAAACGCCATCTCAAGGTCGAGTTGGTAAAATTCGCCTGCGGTGCGGTCAGCCCGTGCGTCCTCATCACGGAAACAGGGCGCAATCTGGTAATATCGCTCAAACCCCGACACCATCAGCAGTTGCTTGAAAATCTGCGGTGCTTGAGGCAGTGCGTAAAACTTGCCTTTGTGACGGCGACTGGGTACCAAAAAGTCCCGCGCGCCCTCAGGCGACGATGCCGACAAAATCGGCGTCTGCATTTCCAAAAACGACATTCCGTCCATCAACTCGCGCATTGCCGAAATCACGCGTGAACGCAAAATCAGCGCGTCCTGCATGGACTTGTTGCGTAAATCAAGAAAACGATATTTCAGCCGCACATCTTCGCCCGACTCACGGGACACAGACGGCTCAAACGGCAGATTTTCATACACCTGCCCGCATATATTAAGAGTAGCGGCGACTATTTCAATCTCGCCCGTTGCAATCTTAGGGTTAAATGTAGTTTCGTCACGGCGAACAACCTCACCGCTGATACTGACCGCCGACTCCCTGCGAACTCCCTCTAACAACGCCTCATTCTGCATTACAACCTGCACTGTCCCGCGCGAATCTCGCAAGTCAATGAACATAACGCCGCCGTGGTCACGAATATTCTCCACCCATCCCGCAACGCTGACAACCTGCCCAATCTGCTCATTTGAGAGCGCGTCGGTGACGTGAGAACGATATTTATTACTGCCGATTATACGATTTGTCATACTTAGCTATAATATTCCTTAAAGTATAGTGTTTGCGACGCAAACCCAAAATCGCCGCAAAACCACTATATATAGCGTTTCACTGCCGCAATAAACACAAAAACAAGCGGCTCCGGAATTTTTGGGTGTACTAATATTTGTATTATAACACATTCTTTTTACAAAGTCAACAATAATTTTGAAATTTATTCAGATTTTTTTGCAAAACGAGAGCGGAGGTGTTGGCGGCTCTGCCGTCAAGCAGTCCGCTTGAAGTTTTGCAAAACGAGAGCGGAGGTGTTGGCGGCTCTGCCGTCAAACCAAAACGCAACCAAAACAAAAAATATTTTCCTTGACAAACTCGCTTTATCATGATAAACTATATCACATGAATATTAAAAAGAACAAAGTAAAAATCCCCCCAATCCCCGACGCGCCGTACGCCGAGGAGTTGTTTCAGACGCTTTTACAGCTTGACAATGCCGACGATTTGCGTGCTTTTATGTGTGACGTCTGCACTCCGCGTGAGATTGGCGCGATTTCACAGCGATTGCACGTAGCGCGGCTGTTGGACGGCAAGCACGTCTACAACGACATCGTGAAAATGACGGGCGCGTCAACGGCGACAATCAGCCGTGTCAACCGCTCACTTCAGGCAGGGAGCGGCGGATACGACATTGTGTTCAAGAAAAAATCGCCATGAGAACAGATTCTTACAGTGTTTTTGCCGACTTCTACGACGAGTTGATGAGCGAGGTTGACTATCCCGCATTAGCCGATTATTTCGACGCGCTGATTCACCAAAACGGTGTAACGAGCGGCATTTTGTTAGACTTAGCCTGCGGCACGGGCACGTTGTCGGCGTTATTGGCGCAGCGCGGGTGGGACGTAATCGGCGCGGACGTTTCTGCCGAAATGCTGTCCCACTCTAAACCGCACGGCAACCTTTCGTACATTCGGCAGGACATGACCGAGTTAGACTTGTTCGGCACAATCGACGCGGCGGTCTGCGCGTTGGACGGCTTGAACCACCTCACGGACGAGTCGGAGTTGGCAGAGGCGTTACGCCGCGTGTCGCTGTTCATGAACGCGGGCGGCGTATTCGTGTTTGACGTGAATACCCTTTATAAGCATGAAACAATCCTTAGCAATCATACTTTTATAAAGGAGACCCCCAACCTATACTGTGTGTGGGACAATCATTACAGCGAAGGCGGCACGGTTGACATAGAGCTGAACATATTCGCAAGACGTAACAACGCGTATTCGCGCCACATTGAGGTAATCACCGAGCGCGCCTACGATTTGTACAGGATTCGCGCGTTATGTGAACAAATGGGGTTTTCCGTCATACACGAGTATGACTTCCTCGCGCACGAACCCCCTCAAAAAACATCAGAAAAGGTAGTATTTGTATGCAGAAAAGTTGTATAATCCTCGCTGCGGGCGACGGAACACGAATGAAGTCATCTAAACCGAAAGTCCTCATGGAAGTCGCGTTTGAGCCTATGATTGACTGGGTGATGAACGCCGTAATCGAGACGGAAGTCATACGCAAGAACATCGCCGTGATTTATTCGGCAGAGTCGGTACGTTCTCACATAGAGAAGAAATATCCCAGAGTGAACACGTTCGCGCAGACAGAGCGTAAAGGCACGGGTCACGCCGTGATGCAGGCGGAGTCGTTCCTGCAAGAGCGCGGGGGAGATGTGTTGGTATTATGCGGTGACGCGCCGTTTATCGACACCGAAACCATCAACGAGTCCTACGAGTTGCACAAAGCCCACGCCAACACCGTCACGGTAATTACGGCGGACGTTGACGCGCCGTTCGGGTACGGGCGGATTATTCGGCATGGGGACACTGTTACGGGCATTGTTGAAGAGAAAGACTGTACCGACGAACAGCGCGCTCTCACTGAGGTAAATTCGGGCGCGTACTGGTTCAACGCCGAGGCATTGCTCAAGGCGTTACCGCGCCTCACGACGGCGAATCAAAACGGCGAGTATTACCTCACCGACACCGTGAAGCTGTTGCAAAATGACGCAGGGGCGTATAAATCCACACACAGCGAAATTACGCAGGGGGCGAATGACCGTCGCGGTCTGCGCGCGCTCAATGACATTGCGTTCCGTGCGAATATCGACCGCCACAGCGACAACGGCGTGGACGTTATCGGGGAATGTTACATCGCCCGCAACGTCACGATTGGACAGGACACGACGATTCTGCCGGGCACGGTTATCCGCGATAACGTAACAATCGGCAAGAACTGCACTGTCGGGCCGTTCGCGCACTTGCGCCCTAATACACGGCTTGCCGACGGCGTGAAAGTGGGCGATTTCGTGGAAGTCAAGAACGCGAATATCGGCGAGAAAACGTCCATCGCGCACTTGACGTACGTGGGCGACTCTGACATCGGAAAAGGCGTCAACTTTGGTTGCGGTTGCGTGACCGTCAACTACGACGGCGTGAATAAAGCGCGCACTGTCGTGGAGGATAACGCGTTCATCGGGTGTAACACCAACCTGATTGCGCCGGTACGCGTGGGCGAAAACGCCATGACTGCCGCCGGTTCAACGGTGAACAAAGACGTGCCTGCGGGCGCATTGGCAGTGGAACGCGCCGAGTTGCGTATGCGGGATAGTTTCAAGCTGAATATACAAAGAAAGTATAAGAAGAAATGAGTGTATCGGATATAAAAAATGCCTTTATGCCTGTATTCATACAGCACGGAATCAGCAAAGCCGTGCTGTACGGCTCTTATGCACAGGGTTGCGCGAACGAGCATAGCGACGTCGATTTATTGGTTGACAGCGGCTTACGTGGATTCGCATTCACGGGATTGCTGGAGGATTTGTTTGAGAGAATCAACAAACCCATAGATGTAATTGATGTTTCGCATATCGCCAAAAAATCAAAAATCGCAGGGGAAATCCAACGAACAGGTATAGTCATTTATGAAAAATAAGATAATCGTAGAAAAGATAGCAAAATATAGCAGTTCCGCTTGACATTTGCGTTTTATTCGCAGATAAATTTTGTGTTATACAAGGCGAAAATTTCGCGAATATACGCTTATATTTAAGAAATTTTCAACGCAGTATAACGCAAAATTT
>Ga0082212_10004520_pt1 | contig 19246 bp, 18 predicted proteins | sample TergutNt197P3_FD_71548 | JGI IMG/M metagenome (GOLD analysis project Ga0082212, IMG submission 71548) | Neocapritermes taracua P3 segment gut microbial communities from Petit-Saut dam, French Guiana - Nt197 P3 | ecosystem: Host-associated > Arthropoda: Insects > Digestive system > Gut ... | reverse complement strand
GGTCGAGCTGTCCGAGGCCGCAGGCCTGTCGTATACCGACTCCCAAAGGCGCCGAGTTCATGCCGAAGTCGGGCCGTTTGAGACCTGCCCGGTCGGGTTCTCCTTCTACCTCAATCCCCCCGTCGAAGGCGGGAAGACCGCCGAGACGTGCAAGGCTGCCGAACCGAAGATCAGCGCAGTTATTGAGAAGATGCTCGAAGGCAAGGCCCGGGCAACGGTAGAAGTGGAGTCCGGAGACTCGGCCCGCGTCACCGTCCACCTGTACGACCCCCTGGACGAGTCAGTTCATCTGGGTGGCTCGGACGAGTTAGGCAAGTGGTATGGCGGCGACGGTCATGCGTTACGACCTTTACACCTGTTACGAGTGTTGGCGCGTGTTCTACGACGTGTATAGCCAGTGGGCGGGCAAGTGTCCCGCGTGCACCAACGCTGAGGCCGACCGGTGACGGATCGAACGATTCCGTTCGCGGTGGGGGTCGATGGCAGCAAGATCGCCATTGACCCCCACTGGGGGCACTGCATCACAGTCGGCGCCACCCGCTCTGGAAAGTCCTGCACCTGCTACTCGCTACTGGCGGGCGTCGCGCGCGATCAGTCAATCGCGGTGGTCGGTTGTGACCCGTCGTCGGTGCTGCTTGGCCCATTCGCCGACGCCGCACCCGACGGCAACCCGCACATCTTCCTGGGCACCTCCGAGGCCACGCTACTGGCGTTCCTAGAGTTCCTGGCATACCTGCTGGCCGTGATGGATTGGCGCATTGCGAAACTGCGCAGGATCGGACGGGACAAACTGCGCCCGTCGCCCGGCCTGCCAACAGTGCTACTCGTCTTGGAGGAGTATGCCGGTCTGCTGGCCGCGTTCGATGTGTACGACGCCACGCGGAAACCAGCCGACCGGTTGAAGCCGCTCGTGCTCGGGTACATCGGTCGGCTGCTGCGTGAGGGCGCCAAAGTGCAGATGCTCGTCTGGTGCATTCTGCAACGGCCCGACGCTGCGATCATCGGCGGTGCCGACCGGTCGCAATACTCCCGTCGCATCACGCATCGGCTCGACAACGCCGACGGTGTGCGGATGCTCAACTAAGTCGCCGACCCCGAGACCATCAGACGGCTAATGAATGCCGCACCAGGCGTCGGCCTACTCAACCTACGCGGCCTACGTCCGCAACAACTACCAGCCCCGGGCCTTCGCGCTCGATAACGCGACCAAGGAGGTTGCCAACCATGACTATCATCGCTGAGAACCGGCTGTTCCTGACCGAGCGCGAGATTGCCGACGTGCTAGGGGTCACGCGCTCTACCTTGTGTCGCCTCGCTGCTGCGGGGAAGTCTCCGGTCGAGCCGGTCTATGTGACCCCGACGACCCGCCGCTACCCGCGTGCGCTGGTTGAACGCCTGGCGGGATTGCCCGCCAATGGCTAGCGCCATCACGCACAAGTTGCCCTCGGGCCGCTGGAACACCCGCATCCGGCAGCATTCGGTCCACGTAGTGAGTCGAGTGACGGACACCAAGACCGAGGGCCAAGCCTGGGGTCGTGACCAGCTTGCGAAACTCTCGGGTGGTCACGACCTCAAGGCCGGGCGGGTGCTCGTCGGTGATCAGTTGCCGAAATGGGTTGAGCACCGTACGGCCACGGTTGCTTTCAAGACGGTTCAGGCTGACCGTAACTCGTTGGCCTGGGTGCCCAAGTCGATGCGCCGATTGCAGGTGGATCAGGTGACTAAGGGTCAGGTGTCCGACCTGCTGGCCACGCTCGCCCGGAAGGGTTACGCGCGCTCATCGCTGACCCGGTTCCGCGCCACGTTGCGGGCCTTCGTCGGCTGGTGTGTCACCCACGGGTTGATCCGAGACAACCCCGTCGTTGGGGTGGCGGTGCCCAAGTCGGCAACGCCCGCTAAGGAGATCAACCCGTTCACTCGCACCGAGATTGAGGAACGGATCGCGCACTGGCGCGCCCTCAATGAGGACGCGGCGGGGCTGGTCGAGTTCATCGTGGCCACGGGCCTGCGCGGCGAGGAATGGCGAATCCTGACCCCTGCTGACATTCAGTGGGGCGATCACCCCGCCGTCATCGTCAGCCGCGCGCAACCCGAAGGCGCCCCAATGAAGGGCACCAAGAGCGGCAAGACCCGCCGCGTGCCGCTGCCCGATCATGTGATCCCGTGGGTGAAGTCCCGAATGGGGTACAAATGGATTGCGCCGTATCGGACCGTGGCCACCGTGTCCCGCAAACTCGACTGGGCGAACACGGCAGGCGGGCGCACGTTCCACGAACTGCGACACACCGCGATCACCCTCTGGCTGTCCGAAGGCATCGACATGCCCACGGCGAAATCATGGAGCGGGCACCGCGACCTGTCCACATTGAGCCGGTACACCAACTGGCTTGGCATCGCCGCCGACGCCGCTGCCGTTGCGCTGCTCAACAAGACCCGCGCCGACCGGCTCGCGCAAGAGGCCGAAAAGGTCGAATCAGGTCCGAATGACGAGGTACACAACGGGTACACAATCGAAGAAAAGGAGGATGCCTGACTATGTGCCAAAGGCCCGAAATCGTTGAAATTCCGGGCCTTTTGAGCGGAGCCGTCCGCGGGAATCGAACCCGCGACCTATTCATTACGAGTACTCTTGACAAGCCGTTTTTCGCGCTGACCAGCCGGTTTGGTGATGCTCTGGTTGCCCTGAGTGCAGGGATTGAGCGGTTCTGGTTGCCTCTCGGGTGCCCGGTTTCATGTCCTCCGATCTTGTTCTCGACTCTGCCCGCGCCGTCGTTTCGCGCGAGTGCTCCAGGCCCTTCGATGTTGGCGACGGACATTACGTTCGCTGCGGTTCGCGGCTCAAGTCGCGCTGTCCTGGCTGCTCTGATCTTGCGGTCAAGGATTGGTCGGCGATCATGCGCTCGGGTATCTTCGACGCCCCGCCCGATGCGCGGTTTCTGATGTTGACGTTGACGGCTCCGTCGTTCGGACGGACTCACCGAGTGCCCGTCGACGGTGGGCGCGTTCTCTTGTGTGGGTGTGGTGTTTGTCACGGTGCCTCCGATGCCTCCCTATTGGGCGTTCCCATCGATCTGGACGGCTACGACTACGCGGGCGCCGTCCGCTGGAACTACGGCTCCGGGGTGCTGTTCCGGTCGCTGGTGCGTTCGCTTCGCGGCCGCTACGAGACCCTGCGGTACGTCGTCGTGCGCGAGTGGCAGTCACGCGGCCTGCTGCACCTTCACGCGCTGCTTCGGATCGACGCCTCGGAGATGCCGTCCTCCGTGGTGATCGAGGAATTGGCTCGCGCTATCTCCGCAACGACGGTCGATGGCCGCGTGATCCGGTTCGGGCGCCAGGTGCGGGCCGAGTCCATCCGCGCCGACGGCAACATCGCCAAGGCGGTCTGGTATCTGACCAAGTCCGTCGGCTATATCGTGAAGGACGTGGCCGACGACGCGACTGTTGTTGCGGCTGAGGCTCGCGAGCATTTCCGCCGAATGGCCGCTGCTGCTCGGCGTCGCCTGCTCTGCGAACGATGTCCTGACGACGGACGCCCCTGCCATCGCCGTCCACATCGCCAATGGGGCGCCCGCTCCCATGTTGTCTCTCAATCGCGCGGCAAGCGGGCCTGGTCGCTGACAGGCTTGACCCGCAAGGCCCAGCGTGAGCAGCGGATCGAATGGGCGGCTGCCAACTCGAAGACGAATGCCCCGGCTGGCGTAGGTTCGGCCATGCTGTCCGAGCGCGCCGGCTGCTTGCGGGACAACCGCTTGCCGGGTCCTGGGTCTACGTGTCAGCCAGGGCACCGCCCGCCGAGGTGACTCTGTTCTAGCGATCACCGACGGCGACGGTCAACTGAGACCGTCGCCGCTTCGCCATGCCCGGAGACAGTGGAGACGAGCAAATCGACGATGTGACCTGCCCTCTTCATCCATCCTGGCGCTCTGGAGTGCCGCTGATGGTGGATGCGGCTCGGTGAACCTGTGATCTCGACCGCCTCCGTCGTCCTGATGCGGCCCGACGAGTGGCGCGAAGCGACAACGCGGTCAGGCAGGGCCGCCCGCAGGGCGGCCCCTTGAACTAGTAAAGAAAGTTCGGGGAGACGCAGCGTGCCGGTGATCACAGCCGAGGCCGAGTAGACTTCAGCCAACCTCCCCGGATGCTTCGGCTGCCGGCTAGAAGGCCTCGCTTCGGCGGGGTCTTCGGATAATCTGGCGGCAAACCATAGCCAGAGCGCAACTCCCGTGGTATGTTGTTCTTGCTGCGACCACTCGGGTCGTTAGAAGTGAGCCCAGGATCCTTCCGGACGGTCGGAGTCCTGGGCTTCGCGCTTCCCGGCTAGGCATCGGAGATGATCTCGCCGACCAGGGCGCTCGCAGTTGCTTTCCAGGTGTCGCCTTTGGCGAATGACCAGGCCAGAGCGTCGGCGACCCAGAGCAGTTCGTCCTCGTGACGGCTGCGGAACGAGTAGTCGATGGCAGCGGGATCAAACTCTCTGCTGATGATCTTGCGGTCGCGGCGTTCCTGGGTCGCATCACGGTCGAGTCGAACCGACGCCGCCTTGGCTTCACGAATTACTCGCGACAACGCCCGCAGGCAGATCTCGCGTGGCGGCTCTGCGCTGGCGCCCTTGTGGGCGAGCGCCACCACCGCCGCCACCCTGTGTTCGGCCAGGATGGCGAGCACTGCCTTGCGAACAGCATCGCGCTCTTTGGTGAAGTGCAGCGACCGTTGACCTTTGCGTAGCTTCCGGCGTAGGGCGGCACGAAGCGCGCTGACCTCGCCGGGCGGGATGAACGCGGCGACCATCGTGTACGGCTGGTTCGGCCGCTTCGACTCGTCGATGGCGACGAGACAGCGGGGCTCAACGTTCAAGGGCACCCACTGATTCTGCCAGATGTCACTGACATCAGTCCGCAGATCGACCACGATCTCGATACTCACGCCGCATAGCGTCGAAGTCGGCTTCGCTGGTGTTCACGAAGAGATTCAGTGCATCCCCAGACCAGACCCACGAGGCTCCATTGCTGTGCTTCCATGCATACCTCGGCTGATCACGCAGTTTCTGCTTCCAACAGATGACCGTGAAGTCGCGGGAGTTGAGCGCCCGACCGGTTCGCCTTTCATTGGCCTTCGCGAGTAGGTCAGACATGCTGAAAGGGTGAGTTTGGTTCGGATCAGTCTTGCGCACAACAACCTTGGCGTCGGCACCCGGGGAAACTGCGACGACAAGATCAGCACTTGTTACTTTCTTGACCGACTGCATGTTGATGTCGTAGATCGTCGCGACGCGCGCCGTATCTCCGCCGGATGCCTGAACATCATCGAGCAGTCTTCGTAGATCGCCGATGAAGCGCTGAACTTCAGCCGGAGCCTTCACCGTCATGTCGATGTTCAGAAAGCGAACGGCGTCGGCAGGCGGCGTCGACCCGAGAGGCAGCAACTGCCATGTGATCGAAGCAGCCAGGTCTCTGCCGAACATCTCAAACACGAAGTCGCGGAAGTTCAGGACGTTCTGTTGCATGAAGGGATAGATCACCGCTCCGAGCCCGGGCGCATTGTACAAGTGGATCGCTCGATCCCGGTAGTCGGCCAAGGCCCTGACATTGGCGGTTGTCGCCCCACCCGCAACAGAGTCCGGCCAAAGGTTCCGGGCCGTCACACGGGCTAGCGCATCGTCAAGGCCGATTGAGCGATACTTCTCGCCCCGGCGCTTAGGGTAGTAGATCGGGTGATTGGCCTTGCGCAAGGCAGCCTTCAGGGCCAGCTCCCATGCGTTGACCGCGAGGGTGACAGTGATCTCGTCCCGATAGGCGATCTGAGGCTTGTTGTAGATCTCGATTGCGGCGAGCATCGCTGCCAATGCGTTTTCGACCAATCGTCGAACCGACACGTACGGAGCACCCATCGCCTAGACCTCGTGCGCTCGGCAGGAAGTGCTGGTCGGCCATCGGGACCCACCGTGGTTCGCCTGGATGTCGGCGCCTGGTAACCCCAGTATCCCCGTCAAGTGGCCGCCCACTAGTGCCAGTCCTCCGGGTCATCGCAGGGGTGTCGGCTCGTCTTGGCGAGGCAGGCATCACAGTAGAAGTCTTCCTCGCCGCGTGAGGTGTCCATCATCCCCGGCTCGGCGTCATCCCAGGCATACCGCTTGCCGCAGGCTCGGCACTCCCAGGTGCTGTCCTCATCGTCGTCGAGGATGTCATCGTCGGGAAGGTCTGGCAGCGTCGGGTCGGCGGCCACCAGCGCCCGAAGCTGTTCGTACTGCTCCGACGACAACTCGTCCATCCACTCCTGCATGTTGCCGGGTTGGCTTGCCTGGTTCATGTTTACTCGCTTTCGGTTCGTCGATTGTCCGTGTGCAGTTTCTGGGTGGTTCTAACGAGTAGGACCGTCGCCTGCGCTGCTGCGAATGCATCGATATCGTCGACGGTTCCATGGGTTACCTTTTGGGCAAGATCCCAGGACTTGCGCATCAGGGCCCGGAGTTCACGGCGGCTCTGCTCGCCTCCATGATGATTGAGAACAAGATCAAACCACGCGCGAGCATCCGCCGCCTTTGGCGCGTCCTGGCCGTTTGGCACAATGTCAGGATCGGCAATGAGTTTGCCGAGGTCGATCAGGATCTCACGGCTTCTGCGTCCGACATCTTGCCAAGAATCTAGATCTCGGGCACTGGTGTACTCGTCGATCAAGCCCCGAACCCTCAGGTCTATCCCGCTCCAGCCGTCATTAGATACGCCCGCTGGATCATGGACCACCGTGCCTGCCGTCTTCATCTCGATCTGCGTCAAAGCATCGTTTTTCAACGTGGCGATGTACTGACGCCGACTGGCATAGGTCGACAGATTTTGCGAGTAGTAACCGTGCCACTCCCAGAGTGACCGCCAGGGGAAGGGGGGAACAACTTGCAGGGTCGCTAGGCGTCGACAAACGGATTGGTCAAGGCCTTTGTACTCCGTCTCGAAATCAGCGAACTGCCCTCCGCCGGTCCCAGTCGTTACCAGGATGCCCGCCTGTCGCTCGATAAGGTCTTCGATGTTTGCGTTCGCTGTCATCACTTCGCCCTCGTGCCATGCACGGCCTGCCAGGCGATTAGGCGGACCTCGTGGAGTTCGATGGGCGGCAGTGGCTTGGCCGGGGGCGGCTCGACGATGCCTGCGTCGTCCAGCACCTTCGTGGCGAGGGTGATCATTTCTTCGGCCGTGCGTCCATCGTTGAGGGCGCTTCGCATGGCACGCGCGACCTTGACCGGAGGAACGGAGCGCAGGCGCCGCAAGAGGCTCGTTTGCTGCTCGCGACCCAGATACCCACCGGATTGGACTATCAGTACGTGGGCGTCGCGGAAGGACTTTGGCAGGTCAGGCAGGAATGCATTGGGGTCAGTCATGGCATCGCGTTGCTGCCAGACCGACTGTTGCGCGATCTGCCAGGCGTCGAAGGCCTTGTCGTAGACCTCTTCGGGCAGCCAGCGGGCCTGATCGGCTGACCCCGGATCGGCAACACGCAGAGCGGTCAAAGTGTCGTCGTAGACCTGCGGCTGACCACCGTCGCCGCGCGGCACGGCCCAGTCGTCATCGGCGACGACGTACCGAAACCACGGCTTGCCGCTGTCGCCGACGCGGATGCAGAAGACGTAAACGTTGCCGTTTATATTCGGTGATTCGTAGCCGCTTCCAGAGCCGTATGGGAGTTGCTGGGCTTCGGCTTTGAGCGCGGTGTCGATGTCGAACGCCCTGAACAGGCGACGACGGTACTCCTCGCCGGATAGCGAGGCCGACGATCCGCCGGTGGCCAGTAGCGTGGTGAAGTCTTCGATGACGGAGGTGTCGTTGAGGTTGATCTCGTGCCCTGGCCCGCGTCCAGGGAGCACTTCGCCGACGCCGACGGCGGCATCGGCTAGGGCGAGTTTGGTTTCGAGTACCTCTTCGAGTCTGAGGTATTCGTCGAGGCGTTCTGCGGGGAAGAACAGCCCGAGTTGGACATAGTCGTGTGCGGAACCAATACGGTCGATGCGGCCATGGCGTTGCACGATGCGCATCGGGTTCCAGGGCAGATCGAAGTTGATCATCTGCCCGGCCTGCTGGAGATTTACGCCTTCAGAGAGCACGTCGGTAGTGAAGAGGATGTCGTAGAGATCTTCGGCCGCTGGTTGCCCGGCGTCGTTGCGTGGCCCGGCGGTCTTGGGAGCGAAACCTGCGATGGTGGTGGCGCGGCCACCTTGGTCTACGCCGCCGGATTCTCCATGAAGGTGGGTGGACTTGTAAGTGCCCATGATAGGCGGCGCGACTCGGCCCCGATAGTCGGCCAGCGCAGAGCCTGCGGGTGCGTTGTCGATGGCTTCAACGACGGCGGCGTGGATGGGAATGACGGTGTCCGCGAAGGCGGAGAAGATGACTACCTTGCGGCGATCTGCGGAACTGACGCCGCGCGGGTCAATACTTCTGGCTTCGTCGGCGATCCTCGCGAGTTCCTCGATCAGCATCGCAGCCTTGGGGCCTGCTCCGCCGTCTGCTTCGTTGACGACGTCGGCAACCATATCTTGCAGGCGACGAAGGAGCTCCATGTCGGAGACGACGTCTGCCCGCAGCGCATCCAGGTGGTAGCGACTGGCGCTGTCAACCTGGGCGTCGGAGTCCAGTTCGGCTACAAGCGCGTCAAGATCGTCGGAGTCCGATGAGGCCCATTCCGCGAGGGCGTCACCGGCAAGCACATAACCCTGATCGAGGGCGGTGAGGAATGCCTCGTGTGAGGCGAGCATCCGCCCAAGCGATGCATGGAGAGCGTAGGTGGACGATTCCAGACGCTTCAGCAAGCCCGAGCGGAGCAGCCCTGCGTTGGAGACCTGGTACTTGGCCAGGTCGTTATCTAGCGTGTACATGCTGGACATGTACCGAGCGAGCATCAGCCGGTCTGGGTCTTCGACGCGCTCGGCCCAAGCATTCGGCACCGTCGGGTCGGTCGGGTCGCCGAGGGCGTAGATCATCGCGTCGATGAGCGCTAGCCCGGCGAGACCAACCTGGTAGTCGATCCGGCGGGGCTTGGGCTGCGGAAACTTCAGGGTAGTCAGTTGCCCATCTGGCCCCGTGATCAGATCTCGGGAGTAGAACTCCGTGACGAAACGTCGCGTCCGCCGCACCGCAACCTGGTCCATCAGGTCGAACAAGTGCTCAGGTGTGAGGTTGGCCGGGTCGATATCCCGAGCCCGTTGGATGTACGCCTTGATCGATGGGATACCGGCCGAGGCGAAGCGGGCGTCATCGCGGATGAAATACCGGATCAACGTCTCCAGGTCAGTCAGTGAGTTGTTGACCGGGGTTGCGGTGAGCAACACCACCTTCTTCGGGTTGACTCCGACGGTGATTATGGAGTCGACGGCGGCCGAGCGCTGCGCCCCAGAGTTCCTGAGGTTGTGGGCCTCGTCTACGACGATCAGGGATGCGTCGTCCACGTCCCGCATGAACTCGACATGATCGGGGTCGGCCGGGTCTAGTCGGTTACGGGCCACCTCGTACGAGTACACGGTGACGCGGCGACTGAACCCCTTCTCCTTCAGGAACGGCTCCCACATTGATTTGACGAGGGCGGCCGGGGCGATGATGAGTACGCGCTGCCGGTTGATCATCGAGGTCTTGTGAATCACCTCACCGGCAAGATACGTCTTCCCGAGGCCGACCTCGTCGGCCACCAAGACGCCACCATGCTCTTCGAGCAGCCGCTCCATCCGGGCGACCCCGTCGGTTTGGAACTGCGTTAGGCCGAGCCCGCTGGACCTAGAAGGCTCCTCCTCGTCGATGTGTGCGCCGTAGAGTTCCCAGAGCATCCGCAGGTACACGGCCCACGGCGAATGGGGATCCCAGAGACGACCGTAGAGTTCGGCGAGGTCGTACTCGTCGGAGGCGGCCCAGAACCGCTCAAACCACTCCGACACCTTGCGGGCCGCGTGGGTGCCGCCGCCGGTTCCTAGGTTCAGTTCGGCATTCAGAGCCAGGCCAGCGAACGTCATGTTCGACGAGCCAGCCAGCGCAGCTGGTTCCGCGCCGTCTTCAACGATGTACGTCTTCCCGTGCAGAAACCCCTGAGCGTAACGGCGCACCTCGACATCGTGTTCTTCGAGCCAGCGCACCATGCGCTTCGCCTCGGCCGACGGCTTGCGCTCAAAGCCCATCGCGTCCCGCTCGGCCTCCAGCCAACGCTGATGATCAGAAAGTGCGGCCTCGCGCCGGACATCCTGGTCGGCATCGCCTTGGCCGACGGCTCGAACCTTCTCTGCGTCCGGCTCAGCGCCCAGCAGCAGCCGCACCCTCGGCGCCTGCTCCAACTCATCAGCCAGCAGCGCGAACCCGGCCGGATTGATGTATGCGGTAGCAATGGCGACGGGCGGTGCCTCTACCCGGTTCTGCCGCTTCAACTCCAGAAGCCTGTTGACCTGCATGGCGACGGTCTCGCCCGCCTCCTCACCAGAGGAGATGTTGGTCGCGAAGTCGGGCAAACCACTCATGGTGCCTCCTCCAGAGTCGATTCATCAACCCACCGAGCGAGCACACTCAGCGCTGCGAGACACTCCAGCGCCACCTGCTCATCGAGGTCTGTTGGGTCGGCATGACCAAGCGGATTGCGGATGCCCTTGTAGATGCCCTGCGCTAGAGCGATAGCGCCCTCCTGCATCGACCTGAAGGTGTCCGACCCGTCGTCCTTCCTTCGGCGCAGCCGAGGCTTGGACGGCTCAGGCAGCTTTGCGCTGAATGCTTCCTGGAAGAGCGCGCTCTCGCTCACATCACGGCGATCAATCTTGTTTTGAGTATCGGCGTTCACCTTCTTCAAAGCATCTTCGACAGCCGAACGAAAGTGCCGAGATGCCCACAGCGACCTGGCTCCATCCCATACCCAAGGGTGCAGTTGGCCTGCTGATATCTGAGGTGCGCCGTCTCCGAGTTTCTCTTGAATCTCGGCTTGTCGTCCCAGTGCCGCAATACCCCGTGCAGACCAGTTCCTGAGGTGGTTCCATCTGGCGTTGTGCCGCACCTCGTTAGGACGGTCATTGGCCGTGCGCCACTCGGGAAGCACGCGATCCAGAACCTGCTCCGCGACGTAGGCGAGCGTGGCGGCTTCTGAGTCAGGCTTGCGCTGCACCGTTCCAACAAAGACGACCCCGCTGCTGTTGCCAGGGTGAACCCGATCCGTGGCATGGATGAAAGCCTGAAGCGCCTGGGTTGCCCAGCCAATGTCGATTCCAGTCATGCTCTTGGCCTCCACTCGCGATAGTGGCTGAGAACCGCGTCGAGGCGTGACTGGTAGTCCCATCCTCTATGGAATGTGGCGAAGACGTGGGCGACCTGCTCCTCACTCAAGCCGTAGAGGAGGCTCACCAAGCCGTCCAACTCGGCGATCAAGTCGTCCTTCTCGGCCTGCGTCTTCACCGACCCGACTGGAACTCCGACCTCGGCAGCCCAGTCGTCGTAGCGCCTGTCGACTGCCGCAAGTCGTCCAGAAATTTCGACAACGCGAATGCACAAAACACTGCCCTCGCCGTACAGTGGCACATTAAGGTCATTGAGGATTTCGAAGGTGAAGTTCAACTCCACCGACAGGCGCGCGAGCCAATCGAACGGAATGGAGCACAACACACCTAGCAGAAACGCTTCTGCGCGTTCATCGCCTTGACGGCGCACCAGGATCGGTGCCGCGTTTGTCGCTGCAACTCCAGGGGGGATCAAGCAAGCGCGCATCGTTCGCGTGTCGGTTGCACGAGTCACCCACCGATATGCAACTCTTGGATAATCCATTGGGATGGAACCTGCTGGAAGCGAAAGCCCAAGATAGGCTGACCGCGTGAACGAAGCGCCTTTGGCGAAGCGCCTACTCAACTCCCTTCTCAACTCAGCCGGGTCTCCGAAAGCGAACGGTGCGCTGAAGTCTGGCTCCCATATCTCAAAAGACGCTCCAGCAAAGATTGGAATCATGCCTGTTTCGCGCCTCGGCTCGAAGTTGAAGAGCTGTCTGTCATTGGTGGCGTCCAACTCGCGGATCATCCTGAACTCCCAGCCGAGCCTCTGCTCGACGAAACGGGGTGACTGCTTCATCCGCCGCAGCACCTCAGTTGACCTCGCTCCGTCTGTCAAGGGGATGCTGATCGTCGAGTTCCAGCCCAAGAACTCGTCCACCGGAACCTCCGCAAGTTGACCGGAACCTAAACGGAACTCACTCTCGCTAGCGAAGGTTCCGCACCAGCGAATCACGTGCTTGTCGCTGCGTTCAATGACAGTCAAGCTGATGGTGTATTGCGGATGAACCTCCGGGAACACCCAATTCTGATTGTTAAGCAGGAAGCAAACATCCGTGAAAGCGCCTTCACAAAGAATCTCTCTGCGCCATTGCTGAAGGCTTGAGGCGGAAAGAGCCATGCGCGGCAACACTTGGGCCGTCAGCCCATCAGCCCGAACAAGCCGCCAAGCGCGCCAGGCGAACGCTTGATATAGGTCAGGGTCACCTCCCTTGCCAATATCTGGGAAAGGACCCCTAACCAAGGCGGCACGGTACAGGGCTGCTTGTGCAAGGCTGGCGGCATACTCGGCGCACAAGTCTTTACGTGAAACCTGGATCGAGTCCAGCGTTTCACGCTTAGCCTTCTGCGTCATTGAGCGAAGCCCTGGAACTCTCAGCCCCCACCAGTGCCACTCCTCCACCTTCACCTTCTCCCACGGCGGATTACCGAGCAGAACATCGAAGCCTGGATTCTCGCGGAGGAACACCTCTGGGAACAGCACTGGCATGTGGGCCGGGCGGAGACTCTTCGCAGTCTCGGCGACCTTCGGGCTGACAATCGCGGTGCGCAGGGAGGCCTCGTCGAGAATGGCCCTACCGTCAACCTCGCCTAGCCTGGCGGCCACGGCCACATCGAAGATCCCGCTGGCCGTCTTTGCAGCGGCTTTCGCGTCAGCGAGCAGCCGAACTCCGGCGTCGATCTCGGCCTTACTGGCCTCGGATGCGGCTGCGAGGTCGATCAGCAGTGTCTTGGCGGACGCCAGGGAGTCGAGGATCACATCGTCGAAGAATGTAGATGCCCCGGGGGCGCGATCTGGCACAAGCGCATCGAGAGCCTCGTCGACGGTTCCGATGCCTGTCAGTGAGTTCGCGCAGACTAGGCCGTGGTCGAGACTCGACATGGGCAGGCCGGGCACGAAGGTGTGAATCCAGAGTGCGAGCCGGGTGAGTTCGACGGCCATGTCGTTGATGTCTAGGCCGTAGATGCATCGTCTGGCGATCTGGCGGCGTAGCAGAGCAACCTCTTCGACCTCGCTCTTGGCGACCTCGTCGGCTCCTAGCGCGGTCTTGGCGACGGCTGCGAGGCGGAGAAGTTCTTCGGTGACTCCAAGTACGTTGTGCTCGGTGAGGAAGTCCCTCATCATGGCCTCGATCTTGTCGATGGCGGCCACGAGGAAGTGACCAGAACCCATTGCAAGGTCGGCGACCCTGAAGTCGAAGAAGGCGCGATTCGCTGCGGCCGCGTCTCCGGCCTGTAGGTGGGCAGCGATGCCTTCGAGGTGTCTGCGGAGAGCGGGGACGATGGAGCGTTCAATCAGGTGGTCGACGATGATCTTGGGCGTGAAGTAGGAGCCGGTGGCCTTACGCTCCCCCGAAGCGGAGTGGAAGTAGACGGTCCCTGCCGCCGCGTGCACGGTGTCGCCTTGCTTCGCAGGCACCCAGGCGCCCTTGCCGTCGACGGTGAGATCCTGAGGTGCGAGTGACAGCGAGGACTCCAGCAGACCTTCGTAGATTGTGCCGAACTCGCGCACCGATAGTGAACGGAAGTCGACGAGGCCCAGGTCGCCCTCAGCGGTGTTGTCCACGAGCAGTGCTCGAAGCGCCGGACCGAGAACGGAGTCCGGGAGTTCGATGCTCGCGAGGTGTGCGCCTTCAGGTGATCGGGCGGGGTCATTGACGAATAGCCCGCCGTTGTAAGCGGGAACCTGCCACAGCGGCTCACCGTGGTCGATGGCCGCCCAGACCGTCTCCAGCCCCCGCCATAGCACCGGCGCATCGCCAAGGCTAGCATCGGGCTGCTCCATCAAGAGCCGACCCATCGTCTTCAAGGAGTGGGCGTCGAATGCCTCGTTGCGTCCGGCGGGAAGGAGGCCTCGGTCTTCCGCGTACGCCTGGAACAGCAGCCGAAACAGCAGGTGAAGCGTTACCCGATACGCTGTGGATAACCCGTCAGCGTCTAGGGATGCCACACCCCTGCTCATTTCTTGTGCTACGGCAACCGCTAGATCGGGGACGACATCCTCGTAGATTCGGTCGCGGAGCCTCGCGCCCAGTTCGGTGGCAAAACGCGCCGAGTCCGCGAGAAGTTGATCGGTGCTGCCGTCGGGCGCGAGAGCGTCGGCGGAGAAGACTAGCGGCAGGATGCCAGCCCAGTCGCGATCGATGGTGGCCAGATCAACCTCAAAGAATGTGTCGGTCTGGCCCTTGGCACCCACGCCGACGCCGTCTTTCCCGGGATAGAGCCTGATCTTGTCCTTGCGAAGAACAAGCAGCCAAGACACCTCGTGTTGTGCAGCCACCGCGAGGCCGTAGGCCACCGGGGAGAGTTGGAAGCGGCTGCTCTTGGCGTCGAACAGTTCGGTCTCCTGGAGGAGAACTGCCACCGCCCTGCTCTCGCCCCCACGATCCGAGAGCAGGCTCGCCCCCGAAGTGGCCTGGGTCGCGGTGAAGCCGAGGGAACGAATCAGACCCTGGCCACGCTCGTTGAGGAGGGTACATCCACGCTGTCCGAGGGCAGCCCAATCCTGACGTTTGGGCAGCGATACCTGAAGGTGATGGGTGGCAAACAGTCCCGAGTTGGAGAACCCCGAAGTGGTCGAATCGAGCGCTTTCCGCAGGCTGCTCAGCCGGTCTATAGCCGCGAGTAAATCCGGCTCGTCAAGAACCGACTGGAGGTGACGCTCAGCCAGTTCGCTTGGCAGTACCACGGGCTGCATCTGCGGGTCAGGTCCGAAGAGGTGAGTCTCGCCGCCGTGGGCCACCGCGACCACGAGCGTGATCGCGGTCTTGCCCTGCCGGGCAGTGAACAACTGCCGCAAGGTCGACCTGGCAGGTGGCTGACTGGATGAGGCTGTTGCAACTTGGACCGCTCCAAGGCCGTCGGAATCGGGGCCGAAGTAGACGCTGTCCAAAGTGACGCCTTCAGGGGTGGCGTCCATGGCCCAGGAACGGGTGGCGGTTGCCCGTAGCCTCATGTGTCGTTTCCTCTCAGCCGAGTGGCCCCAGTGTAGTTGTGGCCAAGGGTTATGGTCTGAATGAGGTGATCTGCACGGCGTGCTCATTCCAGCGGAGCAGCACCGGGTCTCCGGGTCCTTGCACAGTGCGTTGGACTCCGAGCTGCTTCTCGATCCAGCGGGCACGGGGCTCCAGATCTTCGATGGCTGACAAGACCTGTTGTGCCTCGATGGCCGTCTTGTACGCGCTGCTCTCATCCCACTTGGTAGGAGTGAAGTTTCCGGGGTGTAGCAGTCGTCGATAGTCAGCGATGGCCTGTAACTCGGCTGTGTAGCGGTCACGCCGCCCAGGTGACCACGGCTCACAGAGGGCAGGCAGAAGTGGTTCACCGAACTCGGGCCACCAGTCGTCCACCTGTTTCAGGAGATCTCGCGCTTGCTGGATGATGCCCTCGCGCATTTCTACTAGGTCACCCTGTCTCATGTAGCGGAGGTACTCAGGCTGATCGAACAGGAACTCTGGGGAGCCGTCTGGAAGCAGAGTGAGGAAGCAGGGATCGCAGGTCATGGTGACGTTGGCGCTGGCCTCGCTCGTCCTGCCGTCAGGAACCAGCCGCAGCGGATAGCGCTTGCCGGTTGCCCACTGCCAGACTTCCTCGAACGGAAGCGACTGGTTGGCTCCCGAGACCATGGCATCGCCGAGTGGGGGTTGGTGCTCACGCATCGCGTCGGGCGTGATTGGGTCAGGCCAGGGCAGTAGCAGGACGAGTGGGCTCACCCGTAGGGCCAGCGCCAGGGCCATGAGGTCGTCAATGGTGGCTCGGCGTACTCCGGCTTCGATCTTGCCCAGTTTGTTGGCGTCGAGTAGCCCGCGTGACTCAGGCGGGATGGCCGAGATCACGTCTCGGATTGACAGGCCGGTGTTGCGTCGCAGACGTGCCAGATTGGTCGCCACGGTCGTGGTCGATGGGCCAACACTCGCTTGCACCGAGCCAGTCTACGGCAGCCCCGAGGCGTGGGAGCACGCCCCTGGGGTCGATGATGCCTGGCGTGTATTTTCGGTTATCGACTGTCACAACGTGCGATTATCGCACGTTGTGTTATCGTCATCCATGGATGCTCCCTGCATCCGCCACTACAACGAAGGGAGTTGGCAATGGCCAGCCGCATTTCCATCAAGTACCCGGGCGCGTCTATCAAGTTCGTGCCCGTGGCCACCGAGAGCCGCGCGAAGGCGGTGTACGAGAACGGGCAGCGCACGGACCGCACGCAGGTCGATGACAAGGGTCGGGCGTTGTACGGCTTCGAGGCCACGGTCGAGATTGCCGGGGATAGGTTCGCTGCACAGATCACTTCGCCGGTTCAGTTGCCGGACGCGGTGCCGCTCGGGGTCGTGTTCGAGGGCGCGGGCGCTGCCGTGCTGAACGTGTCCAACCAGCGAGACGCCTTCGACCTTCGGGTCGGGATCGCGCTGGAGAACTACGCGCCGGTCAAGGCGTGATCGAATTGGGTGACGGGGGCCGATGACTTTTCGACGGTACTCGACCCCCGTCGCTCCTTCTCTCAGGAAGGAAGAATCTAGTGAACACCAAACTGCCCCACTGGGCAAAGGTTCTCATCTCTGCCGTTGTCGTCCTGATCGCGCTGAATGTCGCGTTTCGGGCTCTCATTGCGACCCGCTTCGTTCTTGCATTGAGCGTGCTCGTCGTTGCCGGGGCCGTTGTGCTCGTGCTGCATTGGGCGGCGATCTACCTATCGCTGCGGCTGCACCGAGTCTGGGACGGCGCCAACGTCACCGTCACCACTCGACGCACCAAGGCAGATGGGACCGAAGTCACCGAACGGCGTCGTCCACAGATTGTCGACGCCACCTACCACCGGCACCTCCGCCGGTACGACGCCACGATTCGGGTGCGCGACGGCATCACCGTCGATGCGGTCACCAACGCTGCCGATGCCATCGAGAGCCATCTGCGCGCGGCAGTCGTCACCGTCGATAAAGGCAAACGGGCCGGGACTGTGTTGATGACGATCCACATGCGTGATCCCCTTGCGGATTCTGCCGAAGTCGATCCGACCTCCGAAGCGCCGTCGGGGTGGTTGCCGTGAAACACCGTCCGAAGCCGTCGATCGGCCACCTGCAAATCGGCGGGTTGGCGACGTGGACGCCGCACAAGCACCACACCCTCGTCGTTGGCGCTACGGGTTCGGGCAAGACGGTGCTGACCTACTCAATGTTGGCGTCGATCGCGGCCGACCCGTGTGTGCAGATCATCGGGTGTGATCCGTCGTCGCTGACGCTCGCGCCATTCGAGCGCGACGAGTTCCCGGAACGGATTGCGCTCGGGACTTCGGACATGAGTCGTCACGCCGAGGTTCTGGAGCGCGCGGTAGCCCTGATGGACCGACGGATCGCCGCGCTGTTTCGCGCTGGCATCGACAAGTGGCAGACGAGCCCACATGCGCCGACCATCGTCACCGTCCTCGAAGAGTACGCGGGCCTGCTTGCAGCCGCAGAGGCAGAGGACTCTCTGACTCCACATGGGACTCCGAGCGTGAAGAAGCGCATACTCGCCGCCGCCGGACGCTTGCTGCGTGAGTCCCGTAAGGCTGGACTCACGGTGGTGACCATCATCCAGCGGCCCGATGCGACAGTGATGGGTGGCGGGGACCGTGCGCAGTATTCGCGTCGTATTGCTATGCGAATGGACAACGCGGACGGCGTCCGGATGGTCTTTGAGGGTATTGACGCGCCGACCGTTGAGGCGTTGACCGTCGCCAAGCCTGGAGTCGGGCTGATTCAGGAACCCGGCCAGCCCGCCGAATGGTTCCGCGCCTATCACCTGGCCCCGTACTCCCGGTACAGCCAGTACGTCCGAAACACCTATGAGGCCCGACCTGTCGACGGCTTCGACCACCAGGAAGGACACTGACATGACCGCCACCGTCGCCGAGAGGCTGTTCTACACCGAGCGCGAACTCGCCGAAGTGCTCGGCGTCACCTCCTCGACCCTCTGCCGCCTAGCCCACGCGGGCAAATCGCCAGTCGAGCCGATCTACGTGACGCCCTCCACCCGCCGCTATCCGTGTGCAGAGGTTGAGCGGCTCGCGGGAGTCAGCAATGAGCGTCAACAAACGGCCTAACGGCAAGTGGCGCGTCCAGATCAAGCAGCACGGCTCGTACCTGCCTGGCCTTGGACGCACCACCTTCGACACCAAGAAGGAGGCCGAGGCAGCCGAGCGTAGGTTCCTCGCCTCTCTTGCGGGCGGCATCGACCCGCGCTCCGGGCAAATCGCCGTCGGTGAACTCGTCCCCGAATGGATAAGGCATCGCGAGACCACCGTCGCGTTCAAGACCGCACAGGGCGACCGGAACTCCTTCATCTGGCTCTCACCACTGATCGAGAAACTCGGCGTCGGCCAGGTCACCACAGGGCAAATCGCGGAGAACTTCGGCGCTATGGCTCGCGATGGTAAGGCCCGAGCGACGATCACCCGCTTCCGGGCCACCTTGCGATCCTTCTTCGGCTGGTGTGTCGACAACAAGTACATCGCCACCAACCCCGTGATCGGCGTGAAGGTGCCCAAGGTTGCCCGGGCGTCGAAGGAGATGCGCCCCTACTCGCGCGCCGAACTGCAACGACACCTCGTCGCCTGGCGGGAACTCGATGAGGAGTGCGCCAACATGGTCGCCTTCATGGCCGCAACCGGCCTCCGCTGGTCAGAGATGCGAGAACTCAAGCCGTCTGATGTGCGCCTACTCCCCTACCCGGTGCTGATCGTCTCGCGCGCCCAACCCGAGAACGCACCGGTCAAAGGCACCAAGTCGGGCAAGAGCCGCCGCGTCCCCGTCGCCATAGACGTGCTGCACTGGCTCGGCCACGACGCAGACCTTGCCGCGCTGGAACGCCTCAACGCCGCGCGGTTGCCTGAAAGTTGCCCAAACGGCCGAAGGGAGGATGCGCCCGAGTGAGAGGAAACCCAGGAAGCCAACTGTGACCTGGGGTTTTACAGGGAGCCGCCCAGGGGACAAGTCACGCCGCCCA
>Ga0082212_10004519_pt1 | contig 19248 bp, 17 predicted proteins | sample TergutNt197P3_FD_71548 | JGI IMG/M metagenome (GOLD analysis project Ga0082212, IMG submission 71548) | Neocapritermes taracua P3 segment gut microbial communities from Petit-Saut dam, French Guiana - Nt197 P3 | ecosystem: Host-associated > Arthropoda: Insects > Digestive system > Gut ... | reverse complement strand
TCATAATTTCGGAACATCTCTCGCTAACAGACTATTTTTTTACTTTTATTCATGTGGATTGAAATTCTCCAAAAATCAACTATCTTTGCGCCCGCAAAAAGGAGAGATGGGTGAGCGGTTTAAACCGGCAGTCTTGAAAACTGTTGTACCGTAAGGTACCGGGGGTTCGAATCCCTCTCTCTCCGCTGAAAGCCAACGACAAGAGGCGACAAAGGTAAGAAAGTCCCTTCAAATTCACCGAATATGAAGGGATTTTTTATTTTAAAACTTGTGTATAAAATATTATATTATTTCCTATCTTTGCCCCATGCTTAACATGGATAAAACAAAGAAAACAGTATCCTTTTTGCTCGTGGCGCTTTTCATAAGTTACCACGCAGGTATTACTTTGTTTTCTCATACACACACTATCAGCGGGGCGACCATCGTTCATTCCCATATTCACGCTAATTCACATCACGACACTAATAGCGGCGGTCATACAGAGCACTGCATCACATTTATTGCCAAAATATCGCAATTTCAGTATATTGATTTCTTGTGCGGTTATGTTCCAACTCCGTTACAATTCCCGCTACACAAGGGTAAATTCGTTGAAACTACACATTATGTAGCATCTACATATCTCGAAAATCTCTCACTTCGCGCCCCTCCGGTTGTATAGTTACCATTGTTGAAGTGCGGTTGCCCGCATTTCCATTTGATAATTCAGGTTTAACAACGCCAATGCTTCGCTTACGAAATGATGCATGGCTGGCTGGATTTAGATTTTTATATTATTATTTTATAATCATTTTAAAAATAAATGTATGAGTATTAAAGGAACACAAACCGAGAAAAACCTGTTAAAGTCGTTTGCCGGAGAAGCGCAGGCACGCAACAGGTACACATTTTTTGCAAGCAAAGCCCGCAAGGACGGCTTTGAACAGATTGCCGCCTTTTTTGAGGAAACGGCAGCGCAGGAGAAGGAGCACGCCAAACTTTTCTTCAAATTTCTCGAAGGCGGAATGGTTGAGATCACCGCTTCGTTTCCTGCCGGAGTCATCGGTAACACTGCCGACAACCTGCTTGCCTCAGCCGACGGCGAACACGAAGAATGGGATTTGCTCTATCCCGAATTTGCCCGCATCGCTGAGGAAGAAGGATTCGGAAATATTGCCGAAGCCTTTAAATTGGTGGCTACCGTTGAAAAAAGGCACGAAGAACGTTATCGCAAGTTGTTACAGAACATCGAAAACGACGAGGTTTTCAAACGTTCGGGAAAGATGGTATGGGCATGCCGTAACTGCGGTTTCATACACTATGGCGAAAAAGCGCCCGATAGTTGCCCTTGCTGCCAACATCCTCAGGCTTATTTCGAATTGCAGGCGGAAAATTTTTAATGCGGTGCAATTGACTTCGCCGAGGATTGCGCCGTTCAAGTTACCTTCGGTGCGATCGCTTCGATAAGTTGTCGCAAAGATTTTTCCTGCCGGGTCTTCCATATCCGGCAGGTTTTTTTTTATCCGTAACTCCACCCAGTACTATGCAAGCGCAAAGGGACAGAACTATTCTGCATAACGGCAGGAAACCCTGCTCTATTTTTTACCGGACAGTAGTAAAAAAATAAAAAAATCACAATTTTTTTTTGCAAAATAAAAAAAAGGATGTATATTTGTTGCCGTAAATACACACGTGTGCATCGCGATTTATTAGTGAATATCAAATAATTATGTAATTTATATGACAAACAAATGACAAAAATCAAGCAAACATGTATGATTTGTACCCGGATATTTCTTTATCTTCTATTTTGCGCTCTGGGGCAGTAAAATCAGGAGATGAGGAATATCTGTTCATACCATTGCTGGTGGTTTTGAGCATTTACAGAACAATAATACATCATATATTTCGTCTATGAAAAAAACCAGTACTTTTGTGGCGACGTTTTAAATGTCAAACCGGCAGACAAAAAAATAGAATTGCGGAAATATGATGAATAAATACATCGAAATCATGGACACCACCCTGCGTGACGGGGAACAGACGTCGGGCGTGGCTTATACGGCGTCCGAAAAGTTGCACATATCGCGCTTGTTGCTTGAGGAAGTGAAGGTCGACCGAATTGAGGTAGCGTCGGCACGGGTGTCGGCAGGAGAACTGGAGGCCGTGAAGCGCATCACCGAATGGGCGGCAAAAACCGGACGGATAGAGCAGGTGGAAGTGCTTGCTTTCATCGACGGTACACAATCCGTCGACTGGATACGTCATGCAGGCGCTAAAACGGTTAATCTACTGAGTAAAGGGTCGTTGAAGCATCTCAAAGGGCAATTGCGTAAATCGCCGGAGGAACATCTGTCCGACATCCGGCAAATCATCGACAACATGACGCAGTCGGGTATGCAGGCTAATCTTTATTTGGAAGACTGGAGCAACGGGATGCGCCATTCCAAAGAGTATGTATTCTATTTGGTAGACCACCTCAAGGACACGCCGCTGCAACGGATCATGCTGCCCGATACATTGGGTATCCTGTCGCCCGGCGAGGTCCTGCGCTTCTGCAAAGAGATGTGCGAGCGCTACCCCGACGTCAGGTTCGATTTTCACGCGCACAACGATTATGATTTGGCGGTTGCCAATTCGCTGGCTGCCGTCAATGCGGGAATACGCGGGATTCATACTACCGTCAACGGCTTGGGCGAACGCGCAGGAAACACGCCGTTAGCAAGTATTGCGGCTGTGCTGAAAGACCATACCGACGCCGGACTCCGCATCAGCGAAGAAAAACTGGCCTTGCTCAGCAAAATGGTGGAAACTTTTTCGGGCGTCCGTATTCCGGCCAACAAACCCGTTGTAGGCGAAAATGTCTTTACGCAGGCGTGCGGCGTACATGCCGACGGAGACAAAAAAGACAAACTCTATTTCAACGACCTGCTTCCCGAACGTTTCGGACGTGTCCGCAAATATGCGCTGGGAAAAACATCCGGCAAATCGAATATTGCTAAAAATCTTGAAGAACTTGGCATCCAACTCGATCCGGAAGCCATGCAGCGTATCACCCGCCGCGTGATCGAACTCGGCGACCGCAAGGAAAACGTTACTGCCGAAGATCTTCCGTACATTATTTCAGATGTGCTGCAAAGCGAAGGTATCGATCAACACATCAAGGTGCGTAACTATTCGCTCAACGTGGCTCACGGATTGAAATCGTCGGCTACGCTCAGCCTCGAAGTCGACGACAAATGTTACGAAGAGACTGCATCCGGCGACGGACAGTACGACGCATTCATGAATGCTTTGCAAAAAATTTATGCGCCGCTCAACAGAAGCCTCCCAAAATTAACAGATTACGTGGTAACCATCCCGCCCGGCGGACGAACCGATGCGCTGGTGGAAACGGTCATTACATGGCAAACCGCTGATGGTCGCGAGTTCAAAACACGCGGATTGGAACCCGATCAAACGATAGCGGCTATCAAAGCAACGGTGAAAATGCTGAACATGGTGAAATAATAAGAGTTTTCTGCCAGACACTATTCAAAATGTCTACCCCAGTTCAATATTCGGATCCCAGAAATGTTTGTCAAAATCGACCACCCTGTTGTTTTTGATTTTGATACCTTCCGCTTCGAGTAGTTGTTGCATGTCGTCGCCGCCGAAATGACGCTTTCCCGTGAGCAGCCCCTGCCGGTTGATAACGCGATGAGCCGGTACATGCCGGTGACAGGCATTCATAGCCCAACCCACCATCCGCGCCGATTGCGCCGATCCGAGATACCGTGCAATGGCGCCGTAAGTGGTCACCCTTCCGTAAGGCACGAGGCACACGACCTGATAAACATGTTCAAAACTAAACGATTCCAAAATTCCAAAATTCAACGATTCGGTTACTCGGTTACTCAATGATTTGTAATTGATGTTCGCAGTCTGTTTGCAGTAATATTCCTTCGATATGTTCGCGGCCGGTATCGGTAATGAAAACCTGACCGAACTGCTCGCCGGCAACTAAGCGGATGATATGGCTCACGCGCCGGGCGTCGAATTTATCGAAAATATCGTCGAGCAGAAGAATCGGCATGATGTTGCAGCGTTTTCGGATAAAGTCGTAGTTGGCCAATTTCAGTGCAACGAGGAATGATTTTTGTTGTCCCTGCGAACCCGATTTTTTGATGGGATAACCGTTCATCTGCAACAGGAGGTCGTCTTTGTGAGGGCCGGCGGTGGTGAATTGCAGCAACCGGTCTTTTTCGGCCGATTCGCGGAGCAGCGCGGCGAAATCTTTTTCCTGCAATTGCGAACGATACGCTAATTCCACCTCTTCCCTGCCGCCCGATACCTCGCGGTAATAATGCCGAAAAACGGGGATGAGTTCCTGACAGTATTTCGTGCGGTATTCGTAAATTTTGTTTCCGCAGACGGCTAACTGTTCGTTCCAGACTTCGAGTACTTCGGCGTCGAAAGTGCGGTTTCCGGCAAATGACTTCAGCAGGGCGTTGCGTTGTTCGAGCGCACGGTTGTAGTACATCATGTCGTGCAGGTAACTGTGGTCGTATTGCGAAATGATTTCGTTCATCAGTTTGCGCCGCTCCTCGCTTCCGCCGGTGATGATGCGTCCGTCGGCAGGCGAAACCATGACGACCGGCAATAGCCCGATGTGTTCCGACAAGCGTTCGTAATCTTTCCTGTTGCGGCGGAAAACCTTTTTCTGTCCGCGTTTCATCCCGCAATAAATACTTTCGGACGTTCCTTTCCGGTCGTACTCTCCCTGTATCACAAAAAAATCCTGTTCGTAACGGATGTTTTGCGAATCGGCCGGATTGAAACAGCTTTTGGTCATCGAAAGGTAGTAAACCGCATCCAGCACATTGGTTTTGCCTGCGCCGTTGTTGCCTGCCAGACAATTAATTTTCGGACAAAAACTAAAATCGGCCTGGTCATAGTTTTTGAAATTGACTAATGAAAGCGAATTTATTTGACAATTATCCATTATTTTGGCAAAACTTTCTGCTTCACGTCTTTTGCTATGTCTTTTCCTCTTAACTGCGACAGCAGTTCCAGCGCAAATTCGAGCGTATAGCCCGCCGCCCTGCCGGTGGTGATATTTCCGTCGACCGTCACGGGAGCGCCGGTTACATAAGCGCCGGCTAAGTATTGTTCGTAACCCGGGTAACAGGTTGCTTTCCTGCAGTTGAGCAGACCAAGTTCGCCAAGTACCATTGGCGCGGCGCATATTGCCGCTATGGGTTTACCCTGCGCGGCAAACGCTGAAATCTCGCGTTTCAGGCCGTCGTGTTCATTAATTTTAACTGTCCCGCCGGGAAGAATCAACATTTGGGCGTTCGCAAAATCGGCTTCTTCAAACAGACAATCGGCAACTACCGGAATCTGGTGTCCGCCGACCACTGTCCTGTCGCCGGCGAGCGATACCGATTGAACGCCCGCGCCGCCGCGCCGCAGAATGTCCATAATAGTCAGCGCTTCAATTTCCTCGAATCCTGCGACTAAAAAAATAAGACTGTGATTCATTTGATAGATAGGGTTTTTGAATGATGATTTATTTGAATCATGGAATTTCCAGATTTCCCATGCCTGATCGGCTTGCAGATGCAACATGCGTTTGCCGTTGTGCACCGATGCGCCCATCGCAAGTCCTTTGCGCATGAATAACGTTTCTTCGGGATTGTATACCAAATCGTACAGATAGTGTTTTTCCGTCAGATATTGATACGGTATCGCCGGACATTCGCCGGTGTTGGGAAACATCCCCAAAGGCGTCGTATTGACAATCAGAGGATGCACGGCAATATCGCCGGCGTTCAGGCGGTCGTATGTTTTGTATACATCCCCGCGTTCCTTACGCGACGCCAGATGTACGCCAACATTCAGTTGCGCCAGAGCGCAGGCAACAGCCTTCGACGCACCGCCCGTTCCCAATACCAGCGCCTGCACGGGCAACTCTGCATCAACGAAGTTCAACCATTCTTCCAGCGACCTGCTGAATCCGTATACGTCGGTATTGTAGCCTTTCAGATACGTCCTGTTCCCATCGCGCATGACATGTACGGTATTGACGGCGCCCGTTTTCGCGGCAACGCTGTCCGTCTCATCCAAAAAAGGAATGATTTGTTCCTTATAGGGAATAGTCACATTGAATCCGCGTAAATCGGGCTGCTGTTCCAGCAAATCGCCCAGTTCCCGGATGTCGCTTATCGGAAAATTTCTGTACGAATATCCCGCACATCCCTCATTCGCAAATTTCTCGGTAAAATATTGCTGCGAAAAAGAATGCGACAATGGATACCCGATTAAGCCATATACATACATTTTTATCCGTTTTTCCTGTATCGTTTGCCGTAAAAGACATAAATCAACGACACGGCGCCCAGCAGGATAAACATAATGGATGTAACCGAATGCGAGATAGTAGCATAAATCATTCCATCTTCGCGGGTAAGTCCGAGAATGTTCAATCCCATTGAAATAATCAAATGGTAAGCGCCGATACCTCCCTGCACCGGAATCACAAACGAAAATGCGCTAAGAACAAGCGTAAACAATGCATCGCCAAAAGTCAGCGACGAAGTGCTTCCCAATGCAAAAAACATCGTCCAGACCTGCATCAGATACATCCCGAAAATGAGAAAGTTCGTTGCTACGAACCATCCTAAATTCCGTATGCGGCGTACCGATTGGATGCCCTTGCCTACGCCGCCTATCAGGTCTTTGATTTTCCGAAGAGCGCGTATTTTCGACAACTGAGTTCTGAATATCCTGAAAAGTACAAAAAAAGCAAGTATGATCAGGACGGTGATGACCAGAATCCAACCCATGCCGAATACGCCGGACATCATATTGACCGCCGGTTGCAGTATATATTCCCTGATAAAACCTCCCACCACGCTGAATCGCATCAACAGGATGAGACACAGCAGGAAAAAGGCCATCAGCAGGTCGAAAATCCGTTCGACAATGACTGTGCCGAAAAGTTTGTCGACCGGTACATGATCCGTTCGGTTGAGAGCGCCGCAGCGGGTTATTTCGCCGATGCGGGGAAATACAAAATTAGCAATGTAACCGACGTTGATGGCATGAAAGATATGGGTCACCGGAGGGCGCTCGCCCAACGGTTCAATAAGTAAACGCCACCGTAACGATCTGAATACCAATGCTAATATTGCAAAAAGAAGGGATAGCGCTACCCAGCGATAATCGGCCTGCCGGATTTGAAGCATCACTTCGTGCAGATCAATGCCACGAAATGCAAAATAAAGCAGGACAAAACCTGTCAGCAGAAAAAGGATAAACTGAAACGCTTTGGAAAAGTTTAACTTTGTTGAGGGCTGCGCCGTTTCGGGTTTCGGGTTTCGGGTTTCGGGTTCTGGGTTCCGGGTTTTGGATTTCATCAAACTAATCTGTTGGTGATGGTATCAGGAAAAATAAGATGTGGTTTGAACGTTTTGGCTTCTTCAAAATCCATCGAAGCGTAGGACAGAATGATCACAATATCGCCCGCTACTGCTTTGCGGGCAGCCGGCCCGTTGAGGCAAATCACTCCCGTACCACGTCCGCCTTTAATGACATACGTTTCGAATCGCTCGCCATTATTGACATTCACTACCGATACCTTTTCAAATTCTATCAGGTGGGCGGCGTCCATCAGGTCTTCGTCGATGGTAACGCTCCCGACATAACCGAGGTTGGCTTCCGTTACGGTAACCCTGTGTATTTTTGATTTTAAGATTTCTATCTTCATAAATGACTTTTTCTATCTTGCTTTCTTATTATCTTATGGTCTTACAAATAGGCTACATTGTCAATCAGCCTGACAGAGCCTGCATGTACGGCAATACAACCTTGAAGCGCGTTTTCCTTATATTGCGGAACGGATTGCAGCGTATCACGGTCGACAATCTCAAAATATTCGGTCTTCAACTCCGGCGTACTGTCAATCTGGTTGATGACCCACTGTTTCAGTTCATCCAAAGGCATTGCGCCAATCTTTTCCCTGCTTTCAGTCAAGGTTCGGAAAATTACCGCTGCATTTTGCCGCTGTCCGGACGTAAGACGCATATTGCGCGAACTCATTGCTAATCCGTCGGCTTCGCGTACAATGGGGCATCCTGTAATCTGTACGGGATAATTCATCATGGCGACCATACGGCGGATGATGGCTAACTGCTGAAAATCCTTTTCACCGAAACAGGCTCTGTCCGGCTGCACTGCATCGAACAGTTTACTGACAATCTGCGCCACGCCGTTGAAATGCCCCGGCCGGTACGCTCCTTCCATGACCTTGTCGAGCATTCCGAAATCGAACACGCGCGTATCCTCTTCGGGATACATTTCCTCCACCGACGGCGTAAACACAAAGTCGCACCCGACCGAAGACAACTTGTCCAAATCTTCTTCCAATGTACGCGGATAGTTGGCCAGGTCGCTCTTATCATTGAATTGTGCCGGGTTTACAAAAATACTTGCCACAGTAACGCCATTTTCCCTGCGGCATCGTTCCACCAGCGATATGTGCCCCGTATGTAACGCCCCCATAGTAGGCACAAAACCAATGCTGATGCGGCTATCCCGATAATGCCGGAGGGCCCGCGCAAGCATTTTTTTTGTTTCGGTAACTTCCATATTCTTCAAAGCAATTATCGCGGCAAAAGTAACCGAAAAATATTAATATTTTGTATTACAAGTAATAATTTTTACTTTTGCCGACATTTAAAAGTATTACACAAATGGCAATACCCGTAATGATGCCCAAACAGGGGCAGAGTGTTGAAAGCTGTATTATCTCGCAGTGGTTCAAAAAGAAAGGAGATCATGTGAAAGTCGGCGATGTGTTGTTTTCATACGAAACCGACAAAGCGTCGTTTGAAGAAGAAGCCAAAGCTGAGGGCGTTCTTTTAGAAATATTTTATGGCGACGGCGACGAAGTACCCGTTTTATGTAATGTAGCAATTATCGGTCAAGTTGGCGAGTCCGTTGAGGAGTTTAAGCCCCTCCCCAACCCTCCCCAAAGGGGAGAGAGTGATCTGTTCGGTGGCAACGCTGTTCCGGCAGTTGAAATTCCTAAAGAAATATATGGTACATCAATGGAAATTCCGGCCATACAGGAAGTAGTTACACCCGAAGCGCACACTTCCTCCCCTTTGGGTAGGGTTGAGGAGAGGCTTCGAGTATCACCCCGTGCGCGTCTCATTGCCGGCAGGAAAGGTATAGACCTGACAACCGTCAAAGGAACAGGCCCTAAAGGACGTATCATTTCCCGCGATGTGGAAGGAAGCCCCGCCCCTGCCTTCCCCAAAGTGGAGGAGGTAAGCGCTCCGTCTGTGCGGCAGGAAACTCCAAATGCACTTACAGCGCCCGTTACCGAATATAGCGACAGCGAATGTGAAGTGAAAAAACTCACCAATATCCGCAAACTCATCGCCAAGGCAATGTACGAATCGCTGCAAAACAGCGCACAGTTAACGCATCATCTGAGCGCCGACGTCCGTAAACTGCTCGCTTTGCGCGAAGAAATCAAACAGGCGCAAAAAACCGATCCGAATTGCCCGAACATCACGCTCAACGATATGGTTTGCTGGGCGGTGATACGCGCTTTGGAAAAATTTCCCGAAGCCAACAGCCACTTCCTCGGCGACAGCATCAAGACTTTCAGAAAAGTACACCTTGGATTGGCCGTCGATACGCCGCGCGGACTGATGGTGCCGGCGCTCCGAAACGCCAATGACCTTTCGCTCAAAGGCTTGTCGAATAACCTTCGCGCTCTTGCCGACGATTGCCGCAAAGGCAGCATCGACCCCGATTTGCTGCAAGGCACGGCCGGCAGTTTCACCGTATCGAACCTCGGCGCATACGGGGTGGAAATGTTTACGCCGATTATCAATGTACCGCAGGTAGCCATTCTCGGCGTGAACACAATCGTAACGCGTCCGGCTGACATCGGCGGCGGCGTCATGGCGTTTGTTCCGTATATCGGCCTTTCGCTCACGTATGACCACCGCGCCATCGACGGAGGTCCCGCAACATTGTTCCTGAAAGAAATCAAGACACAAATCGAAAACTTTAAATATAATGCCTAAAAGTCAGTTTATCAATCCGAAAGAGGTTCGTAAAGCAGGATTTATCGAATTTGGAAAAATTCCTGTGAACCAATACAGTAAAACATTGGCAGAAGAACGCGCAAACTATACCGACGACGATTTGCTTCGTATCTACCACGATATGGCGGTGATTCGCAATTTCGAGGAAATGATCAATGCCATCAAGATTTCCAACGAATACAACGGCGTGAAATACAATCATCCCGGCCCGGCGCATCTCGGTATCGGACAGGAAGCCGCCGCCGTTGGTATGGCTTATACGTTGGATGTGGAAGATTTCATCTTCGGGTCGCACCGTAGCCATGCCGAAATCCTTGCCAAGGGAATGTCGGCCATTGCCAGATTGAAAGATTATAAGTTGTTGGAAATCATGACGAATTACCAAAGCGGCAATACGTTACGGGTAGTGAAGAAAAGATTCAAAGGGACGATCAAGGAGTTGGCGGTTCAGTTTCTTATTTACGGGACAATGGCCGAAATTTTTGCGCGTTCCACCGGTTTCAACCGCGGATTGGGAGGCTCGATGCACGCCTTCTTCACGCCGTTCGGGGTGTATCCCAACAACGCCATCGTAGGCGGTTCGGGCGACATTGCCGTGGGCGCGGCGCTCTATAAAAAAGTGAACGGCAAAAAGGGTATCGTAGTGTGCAACATCGGCGATGCTTCGATGGCTTGCGGCCCCGTGTGGGAAGGTCTGGCTTTTGCGACGATGGATCAGTACAGGCAACTGTGGGACGCCGCGCATCGCGGAGGACTTCCGTTGATCGTCAATATCATGAACAACCAGTATGGAATGGGCGGGCAAACATCCGGCGAAACAATGGGTTACGGCATGGCTGCACGTATCGGCGCCGGCCTGAATCCTGAAATGATGCACGCCGAACGGGTGGACGGATACAACCCGTTAGCCGTGATCGACGCATATCGCCGCAAACGCGAGGTGTTGGCCGCCAAAAAAGGCCCGGTACTGCTCGATGTGCTGACGTACCGTATCAGCGGACACTCGCCTTCCGACGCTTCGTCGTACCGCACGCCTGAAGAGGTGGATGCGTGGAAACGACACGACAGCATCGTCGCTTTTGGCAAGGAATTGGTAAAGGAAAAAATCACCACTCAGGCGCGTTTGGACGAAATACGCGCTTCTGTTGAACATCAGATTACCGAAATACTGAAAATAGCCATTGACGATAATCGTTCGCCGCTGATCAACCTGAACGCCGATCCCGACGCCATTGGCAGTTCGATGCTTTCAAACGGTTCGATGGATAGCATGGATTCCCGCCGCAAACCCGAAACGCTGACGCCGATGGAGGAAAATCCGCGCGTGAAACAGATCAGGGGTAAGGAACGTTTTTACCTGGATAATACAGGAAAACCGGTGTCGAAAATGAAGATGTTCCAGTTGCGCGACGGTTTGTTTGAAGCCATCATCGACCGGTTCTACAAGGATGCAACGTTAGTGGCCTACGGCGAGGAAAACCGCGACTGGGGCGGCGCTTTTGCCGTATATCGCGGACTGACGGAGGCGCTTCCTTATCACCGGTTATTCAACTCGCCCATTGCCGAAGGCGCTATTGCCGGTACGGCCATCGGTTACGCCATGTGCGGAGGTCGCGCATTGGTCGAAATCATGTACTGCGACTTTCTCGGCCGTTGCGGCGACGAGGTGTTCAACCAGTTACCCAAATGGCAGGCCATGAGCGGTAATGTCATTAAGATGCCGGTTGTGATCCGCGTGTCGGTAGGCTCGAAATACGGAGCGCAGCACTCGCAGGACTGGTCGTCGCTCGTAGCGCATATTCCGGGTTTGAAAGTATGTTTCCCTGCTACGCCTTACGACGCCAAAGGTTTGATGAACGCTGCACTGCAAGGCACCGACCCTGTCATCTTCTTCGAGAGTCAGCGTATCTACGACGTGGGCGAACAGTTCCATCACGGCGGCGTTCCCGAGGGATACTACGAAGTGCCTTTCGGCGAACCGGATGTGAAACGCACAGGCAAGGACGTGACGATCCTCACCATCGGTTCGACGCTCTACACCGCATTGCAGGCCGCCGATGAACTGAAGGAAAAGTACGGCGTGGAAGCCGAAGTGATTGACGCCCGCAGTCTGGTGCCGTTCAATTACGAACCGGTACTGCAATCGGTTTGCAAGACAGGCAACATTGTTCTGGCAAGCGACGCCTCGGTTCGCGGTTCGTTCCTCAACGATATAGCGCAAAATATCACCCAGTTAGCCTTCGACGATCTCGACGCGCCGCCGGTAGTGATAGGTTCGCGCAACTGGATCACCCCGGCATACGAACAGGAAACCTTCTTCTTCCCGCAAAAGGAATGGATCATCGACGCTATCCACGAACGGTTACTCCCGTTGGATGGACATCAACCGACGACGGATTGGACGGATACAGAGGTGTTGAGGAGAAACAGAATGGGAGTCTGAACTGCATGTAATGGTTGGCGGGATTGACTTCGTCGAGTTCTGCGAGGTTCCTCGCTGCGTTCGGAACGACGCCGCCATAATGATGGGTGGGGAATATGCGGACGGCTAATTCTTCAGCAACCCGAAACTACAGCATTCCCTCGTCGGCAAAACTATAATACTCGCTACCGGCTACAATCACGTGATCGACCAGCGTAATATCCAGCAGAGCGCCGCCTTCCTTCACCTTTTGGGTCAATAATATATCGTTTTTACTGGGCGTTATGTTTCCCGAAGGGTGGTTGTGGCAAAGCGCAATCGATGAGGCGAGCTGTTCGATGGCCATTTTCATGATCAGCCGCACATCTACGGAGGCGTTGGCTAATCCGCCGACGCTGAGGCGCTGTACGTCGATATACCGCAAGGATTTGTTCAGGAAAAGAATCCAGAACTCTTCGTGGGGCAAGTCGCTGAGCATCGGGTGGAAAAGATTGAAAATTTCCCCGCTCGACACGATTTTTTTCTTTTTGATGATTTCGCCGGCATTGCGTCTGCGTCCAAGTTCCAGCGCGGCAATGACCCCGATGGCTTTCGCTTCGCCCATGCCCTTGTAGTTTTTGAGTTGCGCCAATGTCGCTTTTCCCAGTTCGCCGAGATTGTTGTCAAAATCAGCCAGTATCTTCCGCGCCAATTCCACTGCATTATCGTCGGACGACCCCGATCGCATAATGACTGCCAGCAACTCGGCATTGCTCAACGATGCAACACCTTTGGCGATAAATTTTTCGCGCGGACGGTCTTCTTCCGCCCATTTGGTTATCGGAAAAACCTGATGTTTATCTGTTTTAGTGTTGTGAATGTTTATGCCAATGTATTAATGTAATGCGAAAGTTTCGACTTGAGGTTGGAAGCCTTGTTCTTATGAATCACATTCTTCTTGGCCAGTTTGTCGAGCATCGAAGCCACTTCGGAGTATTGCGCCGCAGCCGCTTCCTTTTCGTTGGTAGTCCGCAACTTCTTCACCGCGTTACGGGTTGTTCTTGCGTAATACTTATTTTCCAACCTCCGGCTTTCGCTTTGTCTTATTCTTTTGATCGATGATTTATGATTTGCCATGTTTACTTAAAAATGATACCTGTTTTTTTGAGCGTGCAAAGATATACTCTTTATTATTAAATACAAAAAAATTAACCCAGATAACTCTTCAACAGTTTGCTCCGTGAAGTATGACGCAACCTGCGGATCGCCTTTTCTTTGATTTGGCGCACACGTTCCCGCGTCAGCCCGAATTTTTCGCCGATTTCTTCGAGGGTCATTTCCTGAACGCCAATCCCGAAAAACAGTTTGATGATGTCGCGTTCGCGTTCGGTGAGCGTGGCCAATGCACGTTCGATTTCGCGCACTAACGATTCGGCAATCAGCGCGCGGTCGGCAACCGGCGACGATTCGTTCACCAATACGTCGAGCAGGCTGTTATCTTCGCCTTCAACAAACGGAGCGTCCACCGAAACGTGCCGCCCTGACACGCGCATCGTATCGGCGATTTTTTCCTTGGTGATTTCCAACACATCCGCTAATTCTTCGGCGGAAGGAATCCGTTCGTTTTCCTGTTCAAACTTCGAGAATGCTTTATTGATTTTATTCAGCGAGCCGACCTGATTCAGCGGGAGGCGGACAATACGCGACTGTTCGGCCAATGCCTGCAGGATCGACTGGCGAATCCACCACACGGCATACGAGATGAACTTAAAACCGCGCGTTTCATCAAATTTTTCGGCTGCTTTGATCAGTCCCAGATTACCTTCGTTGATCAGATCGGGAAGGCTTAATCCTTGATTTTGATATTGTTTTGCTACAGAAACCACAAATCTCAAATTCGCCCGTGTCAATTTTTCCAACGCCGCACGATCGCCTTTTTTGATCCTTTGCGCCAGCTCCACTTCTTCCTCCACAGTGATCAATTCTTCTTTTCCGATCTCCTGAAGGTATTTATCCAATGAAGCGCTTTCACGGTTAGTTATTGATTTTGTGATTTTTAACTGTCTCATCCTTGATAAAAAATTTTCGCAAAATTACAATAAATTCAGGAGATTTCAAAATATTTTTTATTTTATTTGTAACTCCCTATTTAACAAATACATAATATGTTACTTGACCATTGGGATAGACGCCGCTGATAAGAATTCGTCCTTTGGGTTCTACGGCATTGATAATGGTCTGCATATCTCTTGCCGAATTGACAGGCTTATCATTCACTGCGGTAATGATGAATCCGTTACGGATACCTGCAGCGCTAAACTTCCCGTCTCCCGCATCTTTAACTTTGACGCCTGAATTGATGCCAAGGTTTTGTCTATCCCTTTTGGAAACCTCCTCAAATTTCGCGCCAAAAATATTATTTGACGGGTTTCCGTGCAAAATTTGTGTGGTTCCTTCTATATTACGTAAAGTGACATTAAATTGTTGCGTTTTTTTATCACGTATCGCCGTTACCTCTACCTGATCGTTCGGACGGTACCTGCTGAGTTGCACCTGAAATTCGATGAAAGTGCTGACAGGCATATTGTTAATGGCTGTAATCACATCGCCCTCCCTGATACCTGCAGCCGCAGCGCCAAAATTTTCTTCTACGCTCTTGATGCGAAGTTCTTCAATTTTAGGGTCTTCTGTCCTTTCAGATTCGTTATAAAATTTCACGCCCAACAGTGCGCGTTGCACGTTACCAAATTCTTTCAGGTCGGCAACCACTTTTTGGACAATGGTTACCGGTATGGCAAAGGCATTGCCCGAATAGTCGCCCGTTCGCGAAATAATGGCTGCATTGATTCCTACCAATTCGCCGCGCGTATTCACCAATGCGCCGCCACTGTTACCGGGGTTGACGGCGGCGTCGGTCTGGATAAACGATTCGATACCAAGTTCTTCTGTGATAATACCCAAATAACGCGCTTTAGCGCTCACAATCCCTGCGGTAACCGTAGAGGTAAGATTATAGGGATTTCCCACAGCCAGCACCCATTCGCCCACGCGCAATGCTTCGGCGTCGCCGTATTCGAGATAAGGTAAACCGGATTCTTCCACTTTCAACAAAGCCAGATCGGTATTCGGGTCGGCGCCGATGACTTTTGCAGAGAGTACGCGCTTGTCGTTCAGCGATACTTCTACTTCGTCGGCTCTTTCAATGACGTGGTTGTTGGTGACGATATAACCGTCATCGCTGATAATCACGCCCGAACCGACAAAAGCCTCAACAGGAACCCGTTCCCTGCGGGGGCCATAAAAGAAATCATAAAACGGATTGCCCGATCCGGAATATCTGGTTTGCGTCGATTTTATTTTCACGTGTACCACACAATGAACTGCCTTTTCGGCAGCATACGTGAGATCGGGGTACGATACGTCGCGGATAGTCGGCGATTCCAATGCGGTAAGATGATAGGGGGGCGTTGTCGTTCCAACCGGCAAACCTGCCGGACGTCCGATGATTGCCGTGTACGCAAATACAGCGATGACTCCTCCGCAAACCGCGACTAACAACATTGTTACTAATTTCCTGACTTTCATGATGAAATGCTTTAAAAATTAAAACGATATAACATAATTACAAAATGACAGTATGTCATTGATAAAACACATAACAAAAATAACGCCGTTTTTTCACAAAAGCATCATATTTAATAATTTTTAACGGGAAAAATTTTGTCGGATGTGAATCGCTTTGTCCTCTTTTACGCTTGTATCATCAGGAAAAAATGACAAAAGCAAGGGGGTACTTTCCCTAAATAACTTTCAACTCCCTTCCAATCTTTTCAAAAGCCGCCAATGCTCTGTCAAGATGCGCCTGAGTGTGCGCCGCCGAAAGTTGTACGCGGATACGCGCCTGTTCCTTAGGTACTACCGGATAATAAAATCCGACTACATAAATGCCTTCCTGCAACAATCGTTCCGCAAATTGTTGCGAAAGAGGCGCGTCATAGAGCATCACCGCAACAATGGCCGACTGGCTTGGTTTGATGTCGAAACCCAACTGTTGCATACCGGTCATGAAATATTGAGTGTTTTTCACCAAACTGTCGTGCAATTCAGTCGATGTTTCGAGCAGGTCGAATGCTGCGATACCGGCGCCTGCCACCGATGGCGGAATGGAGTTCGAGAACAGGTACGGGCGCGAACGTTGCCGCAGCATCTGTATGATTTCCCTGCGTCCTGTGGTAAATCCGCCAATACCGCCGCCCAGCGCTTTGCCCAGCGTGCCGGTAATAATGTCCACCTTGCCGCGGACATTGAACAGTTCGGTCACTCCGCGTCCTGTCGCCCCGACCACTCCCGCCGAGTGACATTCGTCGATCATCACCATCGCATCGTACTTTTCGGCTAATTGGCAAATTTTGTCCATTGGAGCAACATTGCCGTCCATAGAGAAAACAGCGTCGGTGACAATGAGACGGAAACGATGTTTCTGCGCTTCTTTGAGCCGCTCTTCCAGATCGGTCATGTCGGCGTTGGCATAACGGTAACGCGCCGCTTTGCATAAACGCACGCCGTCGATGATGGAAGCATGGTTGAGCGAATCGGAGATAATGGCGTCCCCGTCGGTGAGAAGCGGCTCGAACACGCCGCCATTGGCGTCAAAACAGGCGGCATAAAGAATCGTATCTTCCGTACCGAAAAACTGAGCGATACGGGCTTCCAATTCCTTGTGAATATCCTGCGTGCCGCAGATAAACCTCACGGACGACATCCCGAAACCGCGACTGTCCAACGACTCGTGCGCCGCTTTGACAATCGTCGGGTGCGACGACAAACCAAGGTAGTTGTTCGCACAGAAATTCAATACTTCCCTGCCGCTGTCCAAAGCAATATCCACTCCCTGCGGCGAAACGATGACACGTTCGTTTTTGTATAACCCCGCAGTCTTGATATTTTCAAGTTCTTGGGTCAAATGTTGTTGTATCTTTCCATACATATCTTTAAAAATTACGAATGATGAATTACGAATTATTTAAACAAAGTATCAACAAATTCATATTTATTGAACACTAACAAATCTTCCATTTTTTCGCCGACGCCGATGTATCTGACCGGTATTTTGAACTGGTCGGAAATACCGAGTATGACGCCGCCTTTGGCGGTTCCGTCGAGTTTGGTGAGCGCCAGCGCCGTTACTTCGGTAGCCTTGGTGAACTGTTTGGCCTGCTCGAAAGCGTTTTGTCCGGTAGAGCCGTCTAATATCAGCAATACTTCGTGGGGCGCGTCGGGAATCACTTTCTGCATCACCTTTTTGATTTTCGACAGTTCGTTCATCAGGTTCACCTTGTTGTGGAGGCGTCCTGCCGTATCGATAATCACCACGTCGGCGTCGTTGGCTTTGGCGGAACTGATGGCGTCGTAGGCCACCGACGCCGGATCGGCGCCCATCTGCTGTTTGACGATCTCCACATCCACACGTTCCGACCAGATGACCAACTGATCGACGGCCGCAGCCCGGAAGGTATCGGCAGCGCCAAGATACACCTTCTTTCCGGCTTTCTTGAAGTGATAGGCCAATTTGCCAATCGTAGTGGTTTTCCCGACGCCATTAACGCCTACCACCATGATTACGTAAGGTTTAGCGGTGGGAATAGATGCAAAATCGTCGATGTTGCCGGTATTGTTTTCTTCGAGTAGCGCGGCGATTTCCTCTTTCAGGATGACGTTTAACTCGCCGGTATTCATCACTTTGTCGCGTGCCACACGATCTTCAATACGCCTGATGATTTTCAGAGTGGTTTCAACGCCCACATCCGAACTGATCAGTACCTCTTCGAGATTATCCAATACCTCGTCGTCGACCTTCGATTTGCCGGCCACAGCGCGCGCTAATTTTTGAAACAGGCTTTCTTTAGTCTTTTCTACCCCTTTATCGAGGCTATCCTTCTTTTCTTTTGAAAATATTCCGAAAAATGCCATGAGACAATTTTTGATTTTTGATTTACCCGATAACATCTTTATCGGGTTGCAAATATAGATGAAATTTTCTTGAATTTCACACAGACGGATAAAAATTGAGAAACAGCGACCGAAAGAAGTCAATGACAGGTATCTTTGCAGACTTAATTTAAAAAAAAAGATGTGAAGACATGCGGACTTGATGTTCACAAAGACAGCATATTTTGTGCTGTTTACAATGGGAAAATATTAGTGCAAAAAAAGTTATCAACATTCAGCATTGAAAAATGCTCATAAATCCTGTAAATCAAAAATATGAACGTTTCCTGACAGACACTAATTACCTTAGAACCTATGCTGTGGTACCTTATAACGATTTAATTTTTTTTTGTATTCCCAAAATACTGTCCCATTAAAAATATTATCAAAAACAGGGATATTCCACCTCTTGCCTGAATTGAGGGGCGCATCGTTGCGCTCCTTTTTTGTTTGCGTAACAAAATGAAATATAATACGTATATTATATGTTACCTGTTAAAATTTAATATCATGAACAGACAATTTTTTTCACTCGTTATGCTGACCGCAATGCTTGCGGCAGTTGTTACATCCTGCAACAAGGATAAAACGCCGGCATGGTTTACCGACGCTCAAACAAAATTCGGCAACGGACGCTTCGTACCCGAAATGCAGGATATTGTTCCCGCGTCAATGCTTGGCGCTGATGCTTCAACCAAAGCAGTAGCCGGCATTTCTGCCAAAAACGTTGAAGATTACCAAATGCTGCCTTTTTCGGCGATTAAAGGGGCG
>Ga0082212_10004518_pt1 | contig 19251 bp, 15 predicted proteins | sample TergutNt197P3_FD_71548 | JGI IMG/M metagenome (GOLD analysis project Ga0082212, IMG submission 71548) | Neocapritermes taracua P3 segment gut microbial communities from Petit-Saut dam, French Guiana - Nt197 P3 | ecosystem: Host-associated > Arthropoda: Insects > Digestive system > Gut ... | reverse complement strand
TGCCGACGGCAAACGTTACGGCAATGCTCATTGTTCCGTTGCTGGTACACGAGGTGGACATGTAGATCATGTTATCCACACCGTTGAGTGCTTCTTCGAGAGGAATGGCGACGGCGTTGATCACGTCTTGTGCGCTGGCACCGGGATAACTTGCGGAGACGACGATTGTTGGCGGGACGATATCGGGGAGTTGTTCGATGGGCAGCATTGGAATGGCGACGGCACCGAGCAGTGTGATGACAAGACAGACGACGCAGGCGAAAATGGGACGGTCAATGAAAAAGTGAGAAAACATTCTTTCCTTTTGTGTCGGACAGTGTGCGAAATTTTAGAAAATTCTACCATATTTTTTGGAAAAGTCAATTATTGCGGAGCGGTCATTCACGCGGATTGCAAGATTGCCCAAATACTGTCATTCCTTTGCAGTCAGGAATCTAGACGAGAATTTTTTAACCCTGTTTCTCTAGCCCTTTGCCTTCGCAGGGGTAACGTAGAGTGGTTGAAATGACGAAAAAACAGACTTTGCAATTCTCGTGTCAATCCTCCCTCCCGACTTCCATTGTCTCCCCAACTCTGTTACAATGCGTAGAACATTCCTTTAACCCTTATAACACGTATGCTGAAACGACTGCCCCTCTTCCTCTGCCTGCTCCTGTTGCCCACGCTTGTCCTCGCACAAGATTGGAAAATCGCAGGAGACCGAATCACCACCCGATTCGCCAATGATGTCGATCCCAAAAATCCCCTGCCGGAATATCCCCGACCCCAAATGGAAAGAGAAACCTGGCTCAACCTTAACGGACTCTGGGATTATGTGATTACCGACCGCGCAATGTCGGGTGATCCAAGTACGACTGACAATGGCAAAATCCTTGTCCCCTATCCGATTGAATCGGCACTTTCCGGTGTCGGCAAACGAGTCGGCAAAGATAAAACTCTTGTTTACCAACGAAAGTTTTCCGTTCCCAATGATGCTGCTTGGAAGGGCAAACGTATTCTGCTCCATTTCGGGGCGGTCGATTGGGATGCAACCGTTTTCGTTAACGATAAAGAAATCGGCAAGCACGTCGGCGGTTACGCACCATTCAGTTTTGACATTACCGATGCCCTGAAATCCGACGGTGAACAGTTACTTACTGTCCACGTTTGGGACCCGACGACCGACGGTTATCAGCCCATCGGCAAGCAGCACAACAATCCGAACGGGATTTGGTACACGCCTGTAACCGGCATTTGGCAGACCGTTTGGCTCGAACCGGTGCCGGCAACGTCGATTGAAAAACTCAAAATGGTGCCGAATATCCGAAACAACACCTTGACGATCGATGCGACCATCAAAGGGGCGCAGCGCGGCGATCAAGTTCGCGCAAGCATCGTTTCTGAAGAATCGGAACAAGAACAAACTGTCCAGCGGGGAGTTGTACGGCAACGAATTGCCAATCGCCGCTCATCAGCGGTTGTCGAAGGACAGCCCGGCAGACCGCTTGTTTTGCGAGTGCAAAATCCGACGCTCTGGACACCCGACACGCCGCATCTCTACGGCTTGCAGATCGAACTCGTTCGCGGCGGAAGAGTGATTGACACTGTTGATTCCTATTTCGGAATGCGGGAAATCTCGCTCGGCAAAGGAAGCGACGGTATTACTCGAATGATGCTTAACGGCAAGTTCGTTTTCCAACATGGTCCGCTCGACCAGGGTTGGTGGCCCGATGGTCTTTACACCGCTCCGACCGACGAAGCCCTCGCTTATGATATCGAAGTATTGAAAAAACTCGGTTTCAACATGATGCGGAAGCATGTCAAAGTCGAACCGGCACGCTTCTATTATCACTGCGACAGACTCGGTTTGCTCGTCTGGCAGGACATGCCGAGTGGTGATCCACAGCATTACATCGGTGGAAATAGTCCCGATGCGAACCGTTCGCCGGAAGCGAAGGAGAATTTCGAGCGGGAATGGAAGGAAATCATCGAATTCTTGTACAACCAGCCGAGCATCGTCGTTTGGGTGCCGTTCAACGAAGGTTGGGGACAGTACGACACCTGCCGGATTTTGGATTGGACGAAAAAACTTGATCCGACTCGGCTTGTCGATGGTCCCAGCGGTTGGACGGATCGCGGTTGCGGCGATATGCATGACATTCACGCTTATCGGGGACCTGCGATGCCGCAACCGGAAGAGAAGCGTGCGGTCGTTCTTGGCGAATACGGCGGACTCGGTTTGCCCATCGAAGGACATCTTTGGGTACAATCCAACCGAAACTGGGGTTACGGCGGCAATCTGAAAGACAAAGATGACCTGCTCGAAACTTATATGCAACTTAATGATAAGATGCACCCGATGATCGGCAAAGGACTTTCTGCCGCCGTCTATACACAGACAACCGACGTGGAAGTCGAAGTCAACGGTTTGATGACTTACGACCGGATTATCAAGGTTGATGTCGAAAAATTCAAGGCATCGAACGATGCGTTGCGTTTGGAGCCGCCGACGTACAAGACGGTGATGCCGACGGCGCGGGAAAAAGCCTCCGAGTGGTCGTACACGACGGAAAAGCCTGCCGACGGTTGGGAAAAAGCCGATTTCGATGTTTCGTCATGGAAAAAAGGTCAATCCGGTTTTGGTCAGGGTGCTCCGAACACGACGAACAGAACGGAATGGCGAACCGACAACATTTGGATTCGTAAGTCGTTCGAGTTGTCCGCCGAAGATGCCGCCTCGGAACTCGTTTTTGACCTTTATCATGACGAGGATTGTGAAATTTACATCAACGGCGTGAAGGTATTGGAAACGAAGGGTTACACTACGGATTATCTTCAATTTCCGATGAGTCATGCGAAGGAAGCGGTCAAGCCGGGTACGAATGTCATTGCGATTCACTGTTATCAAACGACGGGCGGACAGTACATTGATGCGGGAATCTCCAAAAAGGTTCCTCCGAAAGACCCGACGAAGCGGGTTTGGTAGGTTGAGCCGATACTCCGGTGCACGAGATTCAACAAACAATGGCATATACCGAACTCATCAATAAATTGGAACAGAACATTGCTCTGGCGGTCTTCGGCAAGCAATTGCTTGTTCGTCGTTGCTTGACGGCACTGTTTGCGGCGGAGCACGTCTTGCTTGAAGACGTGCCGGGTGTGGGCAAAACACTCATCGCCCAAGCCATTGCGAAGAGCATTTCGGGTGACTTCCACCGGATTCAGTTCACGCCGGACTTGCTTCCCGCCGACATTACCGGCAGCAGTATCTACGATGCCGGTTCGCAAAAATTTCACTTTGTTCGCGGAGCCATTTTTGCGAACATCGTTTTGGCAGATGAAATCAACCGCACCACTCCACGAACCCAAAGTGCGATGCTCGAAGCGATGAATGAACGGCAAGTGTCGGCGGATGGAACGACCTATCCGTTGCCGAATCCGTTTATGGTCATTGCTACGGAAAATCCGATGGAATTTGAAGGCACGTATCCGTTGCCGGAGAGTCAACTCGACCGGTTTTTGCTCCGCGTTTCGGTGGGCTATCCTGATCGGCAAAGCGAGATCAACGTGTTGAAAACACATCAAACGTCCCGACCGATTGATGCGTTGCAGCCGGTGTTGACGAGTGCACAGATCGTCGAAATTCAGCAGGCGGTATCGGCAATCCGCGTGGATGATTCGATCAACCAGTACATTCTCGACATTGTGGAAGCCACTCGTAACCACGAGGATTTGCTCGTCGGTGTGAGTACACGAGGAGCGATTGCGTTGAGTCGGGCGGTACAATCGCAGGCATTATTGGAGGGACGTACGTTTGCCGTGCCGGACGATGTAAAGGCACTTGCCGTAGCGGTGTTGGCACATCGTATTGTTCCGAAGTCGATTTTACACAGCAATCAGCGGCAAATGGAAGAATCGCTCATCGAGCGGATTCTCGAAACGATTCCTGTGCCGGTGGCGTAAAGTTTCAATTGAGCCGGTGTTCCGGCATCCCCTCATGTTACCGATAGAGCAGGTTTTTTATCAGGTTCGTTTGCAAACCGGCAACTGGACCGCCCGGAAAACGGCGGTAACAGCGTCCGTCCATCATGCCGACCTGGATGAAGTTGCCGATTGGTTTACCGGTCCTGAAAATGATATTGCCATTCGATGCGATCCCTTCAATCTTTTCTTTCATCCTCTCCCCAGCGGACACCATGCGCTCGGTGTCATCTATCCCGCCCAGCGGAGTTTCTTTTCGTTGTTGAAACAACCCCAGGCACTCAACGTTCGAGTATTAATTCTTCCTCCGCAATCCCTACTTGAATTTGGAAATCATCCGATTGTATTCTTTGAAACGTTGCGGCAGCGGCATCAGTTCCCGCTTGTTTCTCAACCTCCGAAACACCTTTCTCCACTGGCTCCGGCAGTTTCATCTTTCCAATTCAACTCACCTTTGCTCACGGCTTTGGCAAAACGGCTCGGAGCCATGTCCCTTGCCCAGTTGACGCAGTCCCTGTTCAATGCGGAGAGTACGCTCTTCACTTCCCGATCCGTCTCCGCTCTCTCGGTTTTGTCAGCACTGTTTGACATGTTGCCGATTCCTTATCGACCCGAATTGACATTTTCAAGCGACTTTTTCTTTTCGATAAAAAATTCCTTTCGGCTCTCCGGTTTCAGTCAATTACAGCAAAAAACTGTCCGGTTGATGAAGCAGTGGGGCGTGCCGGTCATTTCACTCGAACAAGACAACAAAGGTTCGATGGAAACACTTGATCCGTGGTCCCGGTTTGTCTATCAACTTTTGCAGTCGCAGAATTTCGGTTTTTTGGAGCGGTTTTGGGGTATCGAACATCGCCGGGCAATGCTTTCGCCAATGGACTGGCAACCGATTGTCTGGGACAACCTGCATGATGTCGGTGTTTCGTTGAGCAGGGCGATGCTGTCAGGAGGATTACCGGATAAGCACATTTCGGCAACGGAGTTTTCGAGCCATACATTAGAAGAACTGCGTTGTGTTGCAGCCGTCGACCAGATGCTCCCGATGTTGACTGTTCCGCAGCCAAATAATACGGGACAAACCAGCGACCGGCGGTTGGGAGATCGTTTTCCGCAATTCCGGGAGGAACTTTCGGAATTGGAAGTCTATCTTGTACGCGGCATTTTCGGCGACGAGTCCGCATTGCCGCACATCAAACGAATTTGGTCATTGCTGTTGCCGAAATGCGATATGGAAACGAGCGAAACCATTCAGGAAGCGGTGATTGCGATGATTCATGCGGTTCTCGTGTCGCTGGAAGGCAATGCCGGTCAACGAGTGCTGCGCAGTTCACAACTATTGGAATTGATGATGTTTTTCCTCTGTCGTGAGCCGGATTAGGGACATGGCATCGCTCTTTTTCTTCCACTCCCTGTCGCAAAAATCTTGCCGATTCCTCCGAAAAAAGAGGTTGACTCCGCGAAATTCCCGTGTTACGCTGGGGGAAACCGGTGAAGAGTCAAGCCCTCACCCAGCCCGTGTACGAACGTACCTCCCAGAGAGAGAAGGGGCAAACTTAAAACAGGTAGAAAACTTTCAGGCAAAAACCTGACAATTCCGTTCTACGCGGATTTTTTCGATCCGACGGCGGGTAACGGCGATGACGGTCAGGCGGACTTTTTTGCCGTCATGCTCAAAATCGACCGATTCTCCCGCTTCGGGTATGTGTCCCAGTGTCGAAAAGATAAAGCCGGCGACTGTGTCATAATCTTCCTCTTCCGGCAAATGCAAATCCAGTTGTTCGTTCAGTTCGTCAATGCGGACTTTGCCCTGCACATCAAATACATCGGGACTCAACTCCACGATCTCCTCGGTTGCGGCAATCGTATCATGCTCATCTGTAATTTCACCGACAATTTCTTCCAAAATGTCTTCAAGCGTAATAATTCCTGCCACGCCGCCGTATTCGTCCAACACAATGGCTAAATGTCCCTTGAGCCGATCTTCCGAACCGATCATCGAAGACTGAACATTTTGGAATTCCTGCAACAATGTATCGATGGGCTTTGTTTCAGGAATGAAAAGGGGTTCCGACATCAATTCCGTCCAAGGGCAACGTTCACCGGAGTTGTGCAGTGCCAATTCGCGAAGCAAATTTTTTATATGAAGGACACCGATAATATCATCCCGGGTTTCCTTATAGATCGGAATTCGTGAATGGGACGAGGAAATCACGAATTGGAGCATTTCTTCCCACGAGAGGGCATCGGATAGACACTTCATATCCGTTCGTGGCGTCATAATTTCGGAGACGGTCACGTCTTGTAATTCGATGACCCCTTCGATCATTTCGCGGGCATCTTCTTCGAGCAAACCTTCCCGGTGTCCTTCGGTAACGATGTGCCGGATTTCTTCTTCAAAGGCATCATCGTCTTCGGTATAACCGGCAAGACGGCAAAAAAACAGGGTGGTAACGCGGTCAACCAGAAGGAGTGGATAGAGTAACGTTGCCGGAATTCCCCAAAGAATCCAACCATAATAGACGAAATAAGTTCCCCAAAGTTTTGCGAGTGCGCGGGGCAGCCAAAAATCGACAAACACAATCGAAAAGACGGCGGCAACAAGAGCAGTGATGCGCGAATTTGTATCATCAAGCGGCAGTACGTTGTAAAAAACGAAACCGATCAGAAAAAGTGAAAGAGTCAGAATTCGGGCAAGGCTCACTGCCGGTGCAATATCTTCGTGTTGTTTGAGAATGACGGCAAGACACTTTTCGGCATTCTTCCGCCGACAAAACTCTTCTAATTTATGCCGGGAAAACGATTTGAGAGACCGGGCTCCCAGCGAAAAAACAAAAATGATCAACAATCCCAAAGGGATAAGGTAGAACATCCGGCTCCAAAGTATAGCGTAACAACTTTCCCGATTCTACACGGAATGAATTTATACGTCAAGCCGCGCGAATTACGAGTCAAGGATTTCGGGTGCATCAGAATTTTTTAGGCAACCTCCTGCTATCAGAGAGTTGTCCAACTTGTGGGCACCTCTAAAAACCCATCGTGTTTACATTTTATGGATTGTATTTTATGGATTGTTTTTTTCTCTGCGCACTTTGCGTAAACCTTTGCGTTCGTTGCGTTTAAGATTTTACCGCAGAGGACGCAAGGAAAACGCAAAGGGCGCAATGGAAGTTTTTCGAGGTTCCCTTGTCCAAATCCCGTGGGGGATCATGGAAATGTCTTTTGAACAAGTGCCAAAAGATGCCCTATCGAAACATTTCCAAAATCTGCACCGCTCTCATCGTTCCAACACAATCGCAAACGCTCTGCCCATCCGAGTTTGATTCATTTTTAGAACGGCAGTCGCTTTCAGCGGACTCGGTTTTCCGTGAATGACATGGATCGGACAATCGGCAGCAGTTTTTTCATGATTCCGCGTCGGCGGGATCATGCCGGTCTGCATTGCCAAGACGGCGGCAGCAAGTTCCACTGCTCCTGTTCCACTACCGAGATCGCCGAAATTCCCCTTCGTTGCCGAAACAGGAACATCGCCCAAAATTGCCTGAATCGCTTCCGCCTCGATCCGATCATCGTGATCAGAACCCAAACCGTCAGGATTGACCAATCCGATGTCCGACGGTTTCAGATCGGCACGTTGCAGTGCCGATAGAATCGATTGCCGGATCGCTCTTCCGGTTGGTCGAGTATCGTGAAGTGTCGGTTCATTCGTTTGGGCGAATCCCTTAACCGTTGCGTAAATTGTTGCCCCGCGTGCTTCGGCGAACTCCCTGCTTTCGAGAACAAACGCTCCCGAACCTTCCCCTAGAACACTTCCACAGCGGTCTGTATCGAACGGGCGCGGCAGACTTGCCGGATCATTTCGGCGGGGAGCGGTGAAGTACGATTTTGTCCGTGTTTGGAAATCCTGGTTGACCCGGTTGCCGCATCCGCCGCCGATCATGACATCGGCACTGCCCCGCTCGATGGTTCTGACCGCCTCGATGATCGCCGCCAAACTGGAGCATCGGCACAGCGTGATAGAATTACTCGGTCCCCTGGCATCGAGACCGATGGAAATTTGACAGGCGGGCATATTGGGGAGAAATTTCAGCATCCAAAGGGGAAAGATTTCCTTCATCGCATCGGTTCCCCATTTGGAAGCGTCGTATTGCCCATTGGCGATACCGGCTCGAAACGTACCGAGCAGCATATCGACTTCCGCTCCGATCAAATCGGAACCAAATATCACTCCAAATCGGTCCGGTTCGACATTGCGGCTGTCTCCTTCGGTGATGAGACCGGCATCTTGGCAAGCGAGGCAAGCGGAAACAAACGCCAACTGGATGTCCCGACTCATGATTTTGATGTTTTTCTTGGGTTTCACGTAATTTTTTGCGTGAAAGTCCGGTACTTCGCTCCCCATCGGACGAAGCGAATCGTCGGCGGTTTCGATATTGAGGAAACCGATGCCGCTCTTGCCGTTCAGAAGCGCATCCCAGAACGCGGCTTTGTCGATACCGATAGAAGTAAGGACCCCAAGACCTGTAAGGACGACCTCTCTTTTTTGCATAACCGTACATTCTACCGAAAAATGGGGTGGTGGTTAAGTAGTCCCCCGCAGGTTGCCGCTCTCTTGCCAAATAGTACAAATTAGGGTATTATCGACCGCAGTATTGGTCTTTTACCGAAAACTGATGCCCTCAAAAATCCTCATTGCCGACGATAATCTGCCGAATGTCGAACTGCTCGATGCCTATCTTTCAGGTCTCGACTACGAAATCGAAACGGCAGAAGACGGTGCGGATACATTGGAGAAAGTCCAATCGTTTGCGCCCGACCTGATTTTGCTCGACATCATGATGCCGAAATTGAGCGGTTTTGAAGTTTGCGAAAAACTTAAATCTGATCCGCAAACGAAAGGAATCATGATCCTGATGGTAACGGCACTGAGCGAACTCGGCGACATTGAGCGGGCAGTCAACGCCGGTTGCGACGATTATTTAAGCAAACCCGTCAATAAATTTGAACTGCTCAAACGCGTCGATAATATGCTCCGGTTGCGCTCCGTTACGGATGAACTTGAACGGCTCAAACGATACATTGACGCAATGGATAAATGAGTTTTTCCAAAGAGCCGGGGAAGTAACGCAGCACAATCACTGGATTCCCTGCCCCTTCGACTGTCGATACCAATACTCAATCGTCTGAATCACAATTTTCGGATCAACCGGTTTGTTGCAATAGGCATCCATACCGGCATCGAGACACTTTTTTTCGTCTCCCACCACGGCATTGGCGGTCAACGCAATGATCGGAATTCGTTGCCGGTTTTGCTCCCGCTCCCACTTGCGGATCAGGTCGGTCGCTTCGTATCCATCCATTTCCGGCATTTGGCAATCCATCAAGATTACGTCGAAATGACGTGTCATCGCAAGATGCAGGGCTTCGTGACCGTTGTTGGCAAGCACACACGTCTGTCCCGCTTTGAGCAACACGTTCTGAATGACAATTTGGTTGACTCGGTTATCCTCGGCGACAAGAATGTGCATCGGTTCAGTCAACTTGGGTACCTCGGTCTCCGAAGGCGGAGGAAAATGTGCTGCCGGTTCGGTTTTGGAAACCCGGAATATCAGGTTGATAACCGTATCGAACAATACAGACGCAAAGACCGGTTTTCTGATGTACTCGACGGAATGTTTCGTGAACAATTCCTGATTGAGGTCTGCCGACAGCGGCTGCATCAAAATAATGGGGAGACTCTTCGTTTCCGGCGTTTCCCTGACCCGTTGGATTAAATCCTCGCCGATGTTGTTTCGTTCGTAGGAACTCTGTCCGATGATCAACAGGGAATAGGGACGCTGTTCCTTTTCCGCCCGTACCAGTTTTTCGAGAACATCGCTGGGAGACGTTGCCGATTCGGACTGTATTCCCCAAATCGTCAACTGTTCTTCGAGTGTTTTACGCATGAATTCGTGGGCATCGATCATCAATACTCGGATTTCTTTCGGCCGGCGTTCCTTGCTGATCCGGCGGCATTCGGCACCGAAACAAAAATACTGACCGCTGTCTTCGTCAACGTCCACATGAGTGAGAATACACGTTTTGCTCGAATGTTGGATGTTGCCGAACACGAGAGGATCACAACTAAAAGGAATGGAGAATCGAAATGTCGAACCTTGACCGGGAGTGCTTTCGACTCCGATCTCTCCGTGCATCAATTTGACCAACTGCAAGGAGATTGCCAAACCGAGTCCGGTTCCGCTGTGCGCCCGCGCAGACGTGGCATTGACCTGCGAAAATGCCTCGAAAAGACGACCGATCTGCCCTTGCGGAATGCCGATTCCCGTATCCTGAACGGTAAAACGTACTAAAATTTGATCGTCCAGATATTCTTCGATGGCAACACGGATGCAGACTCCGCCGCGTTCGGTGAATTTCACGGCGTTCGCTGTCAAATTGATCAGAATTTGCCGCAATCGTCCTGCATCGCCGATCAACCGCCGCGGCAGGTCGGCTTCAAACAAGGTGCACAACTCGATATTCTTTTCGTCCGTCCGAGCGGCAAGGGTGCCGACGACCGATTCGACCATTGCCAGCAAATCAAACTCTTCGGAGTCCAACTCTAACTTACCTGCCTCGATTTTGGAAAAGTCGAGAATGTCGTTGATCAAAAACAGCAAGGATTGTCCCGATGTCTTAATCAGTTGAATATATCCTTGCTGCTTCTGGTCCAGTTTGGTGTCAATGAGCAGGTCGGACAATCCGATGACTCCGCTGATCGGCGTTCGGATTTCGTGGGACATCTTGGCAAGAAAATCGCTTTTGGCTTTCGAGGCGACGAGTGCATTCTGACTGGCAATCTGCAAATTTGCATTCAGTTCGCGGGATTGGAGCAGTGCATGCCGAAGTTGGGCAAACAGAACGATTCCCAAAAAGAGGAGCAAACAGGTGGCGTTCATCAGTGCCAGCGATCTGCCGCGCAGTTCTCCCGTGTGGGCATCCCACTGATCGACACTGAAATCAACACCAAGGATGGCTTCGATTTCTCCTTTTGCATTGTACAAAGGGGAAACGGCGGTTACAGAGCGGCCGTAGTCTGTGGAATCCACTTCTGTATCCAAGGCGGTTTTCCCTTCAAATCCTTGGGCGTAAATGTCATACCAAGCGTACTCGTCGTCCTCAATGTAGTGACTGAACGGTTCCTCCCTTTCTTCCAGCGGACCTTCAATTTTACCATCTCGGTTCATGTCAGAATCACCGTCGCAGATAAATTGGACTTGATTCGGACCAACCAGACGGAGGGTATAAACATAGTTGATGATACGTTCCCGGCACCAAATCGTGTAGAGTTCGGTAATGCGTCCGTAAATTTCTTGAACCTCTTGAAAATTCTCGGGTCGGATTTCGTTGTGTCCCAGTGATTGCGTTGTTTGAGCAAATGCTTGGGTCATGTCGCACAGATATTCTTCCCACATTGCCAGATGAGCGTTGTCTTCTTGTACCAAACGGTCGTAACCGACCGCAAGAACTGCCAAAAAGAGTACCCAAGAAGCGGCGATAAAAATCCATTTGTCTTTTTTGAGAATCAACCAGGCGGAAATCCCGATCATGGTGAGAACAGCAACAATGATCGAAAGGACCGCAAGTGGACCGTGAGAAAAATAATGGATGTAGCCGTCCATATAGGTTTGGAATAGCAAACTGGATCACATCTTACCGTAAGCGCGGGGAAATTGCAAGGGGAAATCCGAAACCAACGAATGGGACGCTCCCAACATCGCTCATACGAAATCCGTTGTCCGTTGTGGGTTCACGAAGGCGGTGTATTCCTGTTCGGACAGACCGAGGTGTTTGAAAGCCAACCGGCGGAAGAGGCGTTGGACAATCCGCTCCCGCTCCGGTTCGGTTGCCGGTGATGCCGATGTGTTTTGGACTTCCGTTTTCAGTGTATCCCGAATCGTTTCCAGAATTGTTTGAACTTGTGTTGATCCGACAAGATCGAGGATCGCCCTGATGATACCGATGATTTGCGGAGCCTTGACCAAAATTTGCCAAAGGTTGGATAAAAGTGCCATGGGAGTAGGTGAGGTTAGAATGAAGCGGATGCCGCTGTTCGGAAGAGAGTGTAACATACCGTTCACTTGGAAGCGTCAGAAGATTTGCTGACGTTTATTAACGGAGCCGCAATCACAGAACAACACAGATGTCTGCTATCGAAAGCAAATACAATCGGCGATAATGAACGTGTGAATTCGTTGGCTCTTCAACCTAAGGCTATCGGCAACAACGCAATGAAAGAGGGCGTTTTCCGTGAGTCAGATCAGAGCAAATAGCCGGAAACGGCTAATTATTGGACACGGCGGACTCCACCGGCTTTTCGGCTTCTTTCTCCTTCCGCTCTTTTGCCTCTCGTTTCTTGCGGAGAGATTCTTGGGTTTCCTGCTTAAACTTTTCGTAGTTCTTTTGAAACGCCCGTTCGCCAGCCTGTGTCAACGTGTCTTCTTTTGATATGGTACTCATCTTATATCTCCTGATTCGGGGTTAGTGTTTTCGTCCTCATCATGCCATAGCAAAATAGCGTATGATTGCTCTTCGGAAAATCGGGTAAACCGAGTGATGGTTGTGTGTCTTTCGTACACGGTACAACTTTTTCGTTGTAGTGGTGTTCTGCGATATAACGGTCTCCCGTTATAAAACGTTCGTACGTAACCGGATCAATTACTTCGTAGGTAATATCAAAATGTGTTTCCGTTTTGTCTTCTCTTTGTTAGGGTCGATACTTCCCACGCCGGCATGATACGGAAAATTGTTAACGCTTGCAGCCGGCAATGGCAATCTCCGTGGAAAGTGGTCTTTACCGCTTGACTTGATTGATGTCATGGAGTACAATGCAAAACGTCAGACCGGATAGGAGAAATTCGCGGAATTTTCGTCCGGCTACAGTACTAAATAACTTTACATTCATTCACCATGCCTGACATCGACGGTAATAAAGACGGAAAAAACTACGGCATCGGTACGGCACAACGTTCCGATGGCTTTTATCTCAAAGGTTGTTCCCACCTCGACTGGGGAATGAAAAGCCGATTGGCGCAAATCTTTTCCCCAAAATCGGGAAAGACCGTCATGCTGGCGTTCGATCACGGTTACATCATGGGACCCACTTCGGGACTCGAACGGATGGATTTGACCATCGTGCCGCTCATCGAATACGCCGACTGCATCATGTGTACCCGCGGGGCACTGCGGAGCATCGTGCCGCCGGAATGTAACAAACCGCTGGGACTCCGGTACTCCGCCGGTTCAACAATCCTGACATACCTGAACGACGAGTGCATTATGGACATCGACGAAGCCGTTCGGATGAATGCGACGATCCTCGCCGTGATGGTTGCCGTCGGCGATCAAAAGCACGAAGCACTGACGATCCGCAACTTAACGCAAACGATTGATCTGGGTATGAAATACTCGATCCCCACGATGGGCGTAACGGCTGTCGGCAAAGAATTAGTGCGGGATGCCAGATACCTCGGAATGGCAAGCCGGGTCTGTGCAGAAAATGGTGCGCACGTCATCAAAACGTACTACTGCGAGAAGGATTTCGAGCAGGTGGTCAATGCGGTGCCGGTGCCGATTGTCATCGCAGGAGGCAAAAAACTGCCGGAGAAGGAGGCTCTCGAAATGGCGTACTGTGCCATCAATGACGGAGCGGCAGGAGTCGATATGGGACGCAACATTTTCCAATCGGACTGTCCGACGGCAATGATTCAGGCGGTTCGTGAGGTCGTTCACAATGGAGCGAAGCCGGACAAAGCATTCAAAATGTACGGAGAATTGAAAAAGAAAAAGTAAGCAGAACCGCAATCGAAAGTTTTGCGTTCATGGTACAACACCCTTAAAAGGAGAAAACATTATGGCAATGAATCGAAATGAATTACTTTCCATCCTGAACAAAGGGGAGGGCATCCTGTCCCTTGCGCCCACTTGGGTTCCCCGACCGTTTAACCGACCGGGAAAGCGGTTGCGGTTGCATCCCGACGACACCTACGCCTTTGGCATGAAACGCGGTGCCATTGTGGAACGTTGGTTTTCCTCCGTTACAAAAGTGGAAACACCGGGAGGCGGTCCGCATGAAGGATTGAGTCACGTCAACGTGGACGGCAATCCTGATCACACGGTCCTCTTCAAGGAATTCGTGGACGAATTGGGTGCCGACCTGTTCGGACAGACACTCATGGACAAATATGGTACCTGGCCTATGTACTCCAAACTCTATGATTACAACGAGCCGTTGTTCCATCATGTGCACCACGGAGAAGCGGCATGTGCACGAGTCGGTGTCACTCCCAAGCATGAGCATTACTTCTTTCCCAAGCAGTACAATAATCACTTGGGGATGCGTCCGACCACCTTTTTTGGATTCGATCCTTCCGTTACGAAGGAAGAGGTCAAGGCACGGTTGGCAATGCATGAAGTCCGCGATTCAAAGATTTTAGAACTCTCACGTGCCTTTGCGATCCAGTTGGGAACAGGTTGGTTCACCCCCGCCGGTGTGGTTCACGCTCCCGGTTCGTTGTGTACTTACGAACCCCAGTGGAACAGCGACGTGATGGCACTCTGGGAGAACGTCGTCGGTTCCGGTGAGTATTTCGACTATCCCTGGCTATGCGGTTATCTGCCGCCGGGAAAAGAACGCGATCTCGATGCCATTTTGGACGTGGCGGACTGGGAACTCAACATGTTGCCCAACTATCGGGAGAAATTTTTCCGGCCGCCCGTTGCCGATGAGAAAGGGAATGGTTACGTACAAGATTGGATTTGCTACGGAAACAATTTTGTTGCTGCCAAGGAATTGACCATTGAGCCTGGTGCAAGCGTGACGATCAAGGACAAGGCGGCTTACGGATGTTTGGTCGTGCAAGGAAGAGGCATGTTCGGAAACTTCATCTGCGAATCTCCGACGCTGATTCGTTATGGAGCCCTCACGGCAGACGAATTTTACGTCTGCAACAAGAAGGCGAAGGAAGGTGTTGTGATCAAAAACACGTCGCCGGTAGAACCGTTGGTTATCCTGAAGCATTTTGGACCGGACTGCGGAATGCCGTAGTCGAGGACACAAGCCGGAATGGAGCGCACGCAATGACGGTATCACGTCAACGTTCCGTCCGGCTATTGTGATTGTGCCTCTTGCCTCTGTAATTGTCCTATTCTGCCGGTATAATGATCGCCATGGTAGAAACCCTGCCGTTTCATCATCGTGATCCTTTTGACCGCCTTTTAGCGGCAGCCGCTCTGGTGGAAAACATGTCTATCCTGACGGCAGATGAGAATATTTTCACATACGATGTGCCGTCTGTGTGGTGATCCGGCCGCTCCATTTCGTAGCACTCCCGGCTTGCATGCATTCATGGAATTTTGTTGGCAAACTCTTGACAGCCGATAAACCGTATCGTACAATAACGCTTTGAATTTCGCAAAATATAGTGGGAGAAAACAATGGCAAAGATGAAGGTACAGAATTTTTACGAACCGCTCGTCATGAAAATGGAGGAGCACGACATTCCTGAAATTGCAGATAACGAAGTCTTGGTCAAAGTCAAGGCGGTCGGCATCTGTGGTTCGGACGTGTCCTACTACTTTGGGCACAGTCCACTGGGCACTGCTAACGGGAAGGGACCGCTGTACCTTGGTCACGAGGCAAGCGGTCTCGTCGCCAAGATGGGGGCAATCCCTGAGCGGTTGGGACTATTCAAGGACGGAGACCGGGTCGGAATCAATGCCGTACAGCAGTGCAACGCTTGTCCGGCTTGCATGCGGGGAGAATTCAATACATGCGGAAACCTAGAAGTGCTCGGGGTTACAGTTAACGGTTGTTTCGCCGAGTACGTCAAGGTAAAATACACCCACGTGTACAAAATTCCCGACGAAGTGAGTTTTGAAGCGGCGGCACTGGCGGAACCATTGGCATGTGCAACGCACGGTGTCAAAAGATTGGATATTCAGTTAGGGCAAACGGTGGTCGTGTACGGCTTGGGCGGCATCGGGCTACTGATGGTGCAACTTGCCAAGGCATCCGGTGCGGGAAAGGTGATCGCCATCGACGTTCGGGATTTTTCTCTGGAAAAGGCGAAACAACTCGGAGCGACGTATGTCATCAACACGCTCGACAAGAAATCGAAATACTATGCCGAATCAGCATCGGCAAAGGTGGAGGCATACAACGGCGGTCAAAAGGCACCGCGGTGTATCGTCGCCACAAGCCACATGGACGCTTTGCAGGATGCACTTGTTGTTACCGGTGCGTGTTCCACTATCGTCTATTTCGGACTGCCTTCCCCGGAAGACCGGCTCCAAGTTCCTGTGCTCGACGCAATTCAATCGGAACGCACGATCAAATTCTCTTGGTTGGCACCGCTGGTATGGGACAACGTTTTTGCCGCCGTCGCATCGGGACAGGTTAAAGTCGAACCGATTATCACGCATAAATTCTCACTTGCCGAAGCAGAGACGGGCGTCAAGTTTATGAAGGAAGGGAAAGAAGACAAAATCAAAGGGGTCGTGGTGGTCGAAGCCTAACCGCAACGCGCCGACAAACTGACGTTTTTGAGAATGTAGTGTGCGAACGCAGTGGGAGAACAACAATGACAACTTTTCGTTTCCAAACTCAAGTATCGGGAAGCGGAGTGATTACGCTTCCGCCGGAGTATTACAACCGAAAGGTTGTGGTAATAGTGGAAGAGGAACAAGAAGACGGAACGGGAAAAAAATATGGAATAAACCAGTCGCTGGATGATGGTTGGCGACCCGACCCGACGGCGGTGCGCAAACTGATCGAAAACCGAACGTTTACAGTGGATATATCGGATGAGGAGGTTGAACGGATCAGATACGAACGTTTGCAAAGAATAGTAGCAGGGCAAGCAAAAATCGAAAACCAAACGTCGGAAGAGTGGCAGGTCGCGGTTAATGACTTTTTAACATCCTGGAAAGGTTGCTTGAAGGATGTGCCGCACATGACGGCAAAAGAAATCCGTGCCGAACGCTTGGAAAAGAAATATGGACAACATGGACATGGAGGAAAAGAATGATTTCCGTATTGATCGACACGAATGTTGTCTTGGATTATGCCGAGGAACGTGAAGGTTTCCATGAGGCGGCGCGAAAGGTTTTCGAAATAGTAGGACAAAGAAAGGTAATCGGTTGTGTTTCTGCTTCGGCGGTAACGGACATTTTTTATTTTCTACTGAAACGATATAAAGACACCGACTTTGTCATATCGTTATTGAAAAAAATGATCCGAATCCTCAAAATCCTTACGGTGGACCGTAGAACGATTGAAATTGCCATTGATTTAGGCATGACGGATTTCGAGGATGCCGTCCAAGCCGCCGCAGCGAAGGATTTCGGCATCGACATTGTCGTAACACGAGATAAAACTGGTTTCCTCGACTCCGGCTTGCGAGTCTATGCACCGGAAGAATTTTTGGAGACGTTATAATATGAGGAGAACAACATGCGATACATCGGTTTGGACGTAGGGACATCGGGATGCAAGGCGACCGTGGCGGATAAGGACGGGAAAATCTATTCCAGTGCGGTCAGGGAATATGCGCCCGCATCGCCCCTGCCGGGCTACATGGAAATTGATGCCCGCATCGTCATGGATGCCGTCATGCAAGTGCTTCGTGAAGTCGCATGTCCAGAAATAACCGCTCTCTCCATTGCTTCCTTTGGAGAGGCGGTGGTCATGCTCGATAGCCAGGATCGGGTTCTCGGTCCCAGTATCTATTACTCGGACATTCGTGGTAGCGAAGAAGTCGCGGACATCCTTGCCGCAATGGATCAAAAGCGTTGCCGGCAAATCACGGGAATGCCAGCGAATCCCATGTTCAGTGCCAATAAGTTGCTGTGGATTAAAAAACATCAACCCGATGTCTTTGCTGCTACGAAACGCACCTTGCTCTTTGGTGATTACGTCGCCTATATGCTCACAGGGGAACGTATGATTGATTATTCGCTTGCTTCCCGCACGATGCTGTTGGATATACACAACAACTGCTGGTCGGAAGAAGTCGCCAGTGCCGTCGGGTTGCCCACTGACGGCTTTTCCAAGCCGGTCAGGATGGGAACTCCCATCGGAAAACTGCTTCAGCAAGTGGCAAAAGAATCGGGACTGAATGAAAATGTGCTGGTGGTTGCCGGCGGACATGATCAGGCACTGGCGGCATTGGGAAGCGGAGCAACGCAAGTCGGAAATTCCGTGGACGGTATGGGTTCGAGCGAATGTATCACACTCGTTTTGGGTAAAAACGATATTGTGGATCGAATGGCGGATTTCAGTTTCTGCGCAGAACCTTACGTGTTTGAAGACACCTACATCACTTTGGCGTTCAATGCGTCTGCCGGCACGGCAATCCGCTGGTTCCGTGATTGTTTCGGTGCCGAACTCGATAAACAGGCACAAGCAAGCGGAGAAAACGTCTATCAAATCATGGATCGTGAATGTTCGCCGGAACCTTCGGAGATTCTTTTTTTACCTTATGTGGCGGGTTCGGGAACTCCCTACTTGGATTCGGAGATCGGCGGATCATTCATCGGCTTGCGGATGGCAACAACGCGGAGTGAACTCTACCGGTCGGTTTTGCAGGGAATCTGCTATGACATGCAAATGAATATGGAACTGCTCGCAGAATGCGGTATTTCGCTCAATGCGGTTACGGCGGCTGGCGGCGGGACACGGTCAGAACTTCTGATGCAAATCAAGGCGGATGTCATGAATCGGGAGATTGCCGTATTGGAAACGTCCGAGGCGGGTGCGCTGGCACTGGCGTTGCTGTGTGCCAAGGCGATGGGAGAGATCGACGACCTTGCGGCGGCTGCCCGAAGTGCAGCGAAACGGTCGAAGGTGTTTGTTCCTGACCCCAATCGTGCCGCCGCTTATGCGTCACTGATGAAACGTTACCGACGAGTGTATCCTGCTTTGCAAACAATTTTCGAGAAATAAAAACTGTTGCCTAACCCAGTTTTCCCCTCTCGGCGAAATGTTTGATCCTCTCCGGCAGTCCCGGCATCTTTGCGGCGGTCTCCTTTGAAAACATTCCGTCCTCCTGCCGCAATGTTGCCGCCTTCTCGTGACCAATCAACGCCCAGGTCGCCGTGATCAAATGCTTGAATTCCGGCTTTTCTAGTGCCTCACAAATAAAAGGCTGGAACGGCGAGTTGATATCTTCGCCGGAAACTTGAAACAGCCCATGCTTGTCGCACAGATTCATCAGCCGAGTGATCTGAGCGTAAGTGTTACGAGTGGGTGTGTAA
>Ga0082212_10004517_pt1 | contig 19260 bp, 14 predicted proteins | sample TergutNt197P3_FD_71548 | JGI IMG/M metagenome (GOLD analysis project Ga0082212, IMG submission 71548) | Neocapritermes taracua P3 segment gut microbial communities from Petit-Saut dam, French Guiana - Nt197 P3 | ecosystem: Host-associated > Arthropoda: Insects > Digestive system > Gut ... | reverse complement strand
TTAAGTTTTGATAAATGCCCAGAGCAGTGAACTCAACATCAATGCTTTCAATCCCTGTGTTTCTGGAACTGTCCTGGTTGGGCAAACCGTACTTTATGTTAGGCAACCTCACGCCTGCGCCATTCGCAAGCCCGTACAATGTAAGCCTGAGGCTGTGCTGAAGGTCATCTATGTTGCCCTTTGGCATATGTCTTTCAAGGTCTGCTATGCGGTCACGCCCCGTCTGGAGCCTGTCCAGCATGTCCTGGTATTCGGATAGCTCGCGCATCTGGCGTTCTAAAATTACCTGGGCATCCTGAGCAGATCGTCTCTCTTTTGCTGCCCTGCCTGAGGCATCAGGGAGGAGAAAAATGGCAATAAGAATTGCGAAAATGCCAAAACCGATGCCAAGCCAGAGGCGATGCAGACTTGACTTCATGCCTGGATTCATCTTGCTGCTCCGCTTCTCTGACTGGTATTGCGTTGCTGCGAGGCTGGCTGTTGTCTGGCTGCACTGCTATTACCTGTTGCTGGTGCGGCTGCCCGATTTGTGGCAGACTGAGTGTTGCTTTGGGGTGGATTGGTAAATGCAGTAGATGTAGATACGGGTACCGTGTCTACTGAAGCGGCATTGTCAGAATCGCTTACTTCGCTGCGTGGCCTCCTCCGTGGTGTGCCCGGCTCTGGGCCATACCTTGGCAATGTCTCATATTCAGGCAGTTCTGTACTTAGCTGGAGTGTATAGTCAAATTCCAACCCTCCACGAGTGTTCGTCATTTCTGCTTCGCGCTCCAGGATGACCTGTGCGAAGGAAAAGTTATCCTTGAGGGATTCAATAAAGTCTGTCTCTGCATCCTGCGACCTGGATTCTCCCCTTAATTTAAGTTGTACGCTATGATCGGTGCCTCTGGTGCGCTGGATGCTTTTTATACGCACATCCTGCACGAGGCTGCGTTCTAGCTCTGCGGTAATCCTCGACCAGGGCAGGGCACGCTCCAACAGGATACGTTCTGCCAATCTCCATCTGGGCATTTCATTGTCAACGTTTACTTCCCTTAAATCATTTAAAATCAACGCCTGCTGTCTTTGGGCCGTCCTCGCCTGCTCTGTTATTGCTACAGTTCTCTGTCCTGCCATGTCAGCTTCTCTATAGGCTTTGACGGTGGCTATGATCGAAATACTCAACCCAATTGCGCCAATTGCAAAAACTATCCATGCAATCCTGCTGTGATGCAGTCTCCAGGGCGTTGGTGGTGGCCCGAGGTTTAATTTGATTACCGGAATGCCCATCAGATGGCCTCCTGGTTGGGTATTTCTGATTGAAATACCTTGTGGGGGATAGTTCCAGCAGGCCAATCATCTGGCCCCCATACAAGTATTTCTGAGGGAGTCCTCCCGTCTCTATGAAGATATGCCAGGGTAGGCTCGATGCGGTCTGATGTCCATGACTGAATGTCTGCAGCGTCCGGCCATTGGCGGAGCAGGGTCAACGTCCGGCTCCACGTGGCAATACTGCCGGTGAATTTATTTTCCTCTGTTTGAAAGAGGGAAACCAGCATACCTGGCTTTTCGCGGGTGGATGCTGCCTTGTTGTAGAGCCAAAGCCATCTGGGAACCATCAAGTGAAGAGGGCGGCCCATTTTTGCCGCTATATTTATCCATTTTTCCTGAAGGTCATGGAGAATGCCGGACAATAGCCACCCCTGCTCGCCTAAGGAAAGTCCCTGCACAGCATACGAACCTTCCGTTGCCAGGGATTGTGAAAACTTCCACTTAAAGAACGACTCCCTTGCTTCTGTCCCCTTTGGAACTTCAACAATATCTTTCATTACCATGGAGGGGGCGATGATGTCATCCAATATCCATTTTGTTGGCATGACAGGAAGATGAGTCAACGCCTGGGCCAGTTGGTCTTCATTTGGGAGGCCATTGGTGGCAATCACTTTGCCCCCCGCCATGAGCCTGTTTGGTTCAATCCAGACAACGCTTCCCATGGTGGCTTTGAAGGGAAAAAATTTCATGACGTCCCCTCTGCAGAGCCGCCAAAAGGTATAGCCTGACTGAATCCAGGCATACTGGTCAATTTCTGGCTATACAGGTCAAAGTACAAGGTGACTCCATGAACTGCAAAGAATTTAGTTTAATGCCTCTTGGCCAAATTCCCAAGCAGTAAGGTAAATGTTGTTAGTCCTCCCCACAAATTGGGTCTACGAGTGATAAATGGGAAATATTGGATAAATGTTCCTGACAAAACATCCTCGATTGAAGGATTTTACAGCAAGGCCCAAAATATGTGATTATTTGGACTGGCAATTTGCCTAACGTGGTTGTTTTTGCACTCTGGCAAAAACATCGATCATACTCCTTTCAGCAAAGCCACAAATGCGTCTTATTTCTTTAGAGCTAAATGGATTCAAGTCCTTTGCCGACCTCCAGAGGTTGATATTTCCCGGCGGATTAACGGCAGTGGTCGGCCCCAACGGGTGCGGTAAGTCTAATATTTCTGACGCGTTGGCATGGGTTTTGGGCGAGCAGCGAGTCAGCCTGCTGCGCGGTACCGAAATGGCAGATGTCATATTCGCAGGCACGAGTGAGCGCAAGGCCACCACGATGGCAGAAGTGAAACTTACACTTGAGATGCCTGATTATGCCAATCCCGGGACGGTGTGCGAAACAACGGTTTCGAGGAGACTTTTTCGTGACACTGGCAGTGAATACCGAATTAATGGCCAAGAGTGCCGCCTGAAGGATATTCAGGATTTGCTGATGGATACGGGGATGGGAACCAGGGCCTATTCCTTCATCCAGCAGGGGCAGATAGACCAGATTCTCTCAACGAAGCCAAAAGACCGCAGACAACTACTGGAAGAAGCTGCCGGCATCACAAAGTATAAGGTACGAAGGGCCGAAACAGAGCGGAGGCTGGAAGAGACAAAATCTAACCTTCAGCGGCTGGAGGACATTCTGTTTGAAAAAAGCAAACAACAGGATTCACTCAAGCGTCAGGCCGCCAAGACCAGGAGGGCACTGGAATTAGATAAGGCGATAAAAGACACAAAGAGGATTTTGCTGACAGGCAAGGCTCTGGACTATATGGCCGCCAAAGAGGTTATAGACCTGGGTCTGGATGACATGGAGGCCAAAACGGCATTGCTGACCTCACAGGCAGCAGAAAAAGCATCCGAAGTTGAACACCAGCGGTTGGCTCTCATGAAATTGAGGGAGAGACGCGACAAGCAGTTGAAAAAAATTGAAGAGATTGACCGCTCGCAGGGATTGCTTGTACAGGAGAAGGGTTTTGAACAGGAAAAAAGCGAAAGGGCAAATACTGATGTCAATCAGGCGCGGCAACGCCTTTTGGAACTGGAATCCCGGACAGGGGATTGGACTGCAGAGCTTGATATTCTTTCTGAAAAGCTACTGAATGCCCAAAAAGAACTGGATGAGCATGAATCACAAGTTAAAGGCATCGAAGAAGCAGTCGCTCTGGCAGGAGGGTCGCTCAGAGCCATAGAATCTGATTTGAGAGCTTTGCGGATTAAGCGCGATGATGCAACGGTGGCTGCGGCAGAAAAACAGCGGGCACGCCAGGCCATTATTGGAGAAATAGCTAGGCTGGAAGGGCGTTTGGGGACTCTTAATGATGAAGAAGCGAGGCGTGCGCCTGCGCTGGATGGCCTGAATGAAAATCTGAAGACTGTCACAAAGTCAGTTGAGGGCGCAGAGGAAAGATATACGGAAATTGAAGAAGCTACCTTAGTGCAGGCCAGGATGTGCAGTGAAGCCAAAGAAGCCTTTACTGCCAGCGAGAATGACTTCCGTGGGGCAGAGAGCGACCTTAATGCAAAAGAACTACACATTCATCAGCTATCTGACGCGTTAAGGTCGGCCCATAACGTTGCTGCCTCCGAAAAAGCCATGAAGTGGCTTGCCGAAAAAGGCATCAGCCCCACATCATTAACTGATTCGCTTGAAATTGACGAAGATGCCCGCCCAGACATAGAGCGGGTTCTTGGCAACTGGATTCATACCGTAGCCTGGAAGATTGACAAGCAGACATTAACCCAGTTGCCTGGGCAATTGATCGTATCCACTGAGTATGACAAGACTGATAATGCAATCGAAGCTCCATCCCAATCCAAACCACTATCAGCATCAATCCGCTGGAAGAAGAAGGTTCCCAAAGTACTGGCAGGGCTAATTGCGAGAGTTTTTCGTTGTTCTGATGGTGTATTTAAGGGCTTGGTCGATGCACACCCCGATTTGGCATTTGTTTCGCCGTCCTTTGTCAAGCTGCCCCACGGCCCGATTCAGGTGGGTGTAGCTCCACCAGCAGCATCTCCTATAAAGATTAAGGCAGAGTTAGAAACTTGCCACACGCAGCGCGAAGCCATCATGGATCGCATTGAAACCCTGGAAGCATCAAAAGCATCGTTGGCTCAAAAGGCTGCACAAGCACAGGATCGCTTGAGAGAAATGGAAGATGACCGTACTATCGCGAAGCGTTCCTTGGAAGACTTGATCGGGCAAAAGGGGTCAATATCAAGACAAATAAAAGAAATTGAAGAGGCACAGCAGCGCGCTGATGCACAGTGGGAAACCTTTGAAGAGGAAAAGGCAAAATTATCCGGGCAGTTATCAGAGATTGAAGCAGAGCATCCAGATGGCCTGGAGGAAGCGATCAATAATGAGATAACCGTCACCGAACAAAAACTGACTGCAGCCCAGCGTAAACTAGACGAGCATAGAGAGTACCTGATGAATGCGACCACTGCCAGGGCTTCCGCCTGGTCAGAAAGGGATTCGCTCGACCAGCAGTTCCAGCACAAAAAGCGCGCCGCATACAATTCGGGTGCCGAAAAAAAACGCATTCAGGAAGAGCTGGCCCAGGCCGAGACAAGAAAAAATGCGTCAGACACCCGCTTAGAGGTGGTAGAGCGGGAAATTCAGACACTGTTGAATGAAAGGTCGAAGTCAGCAAAGGTTCAGACTGAAAACCAGCCCAGGGTGGAAGCAGCAGATGAACAACTGAGGCTGCTCGAAAGGGAGGACAGGGAATTACAAGAGGCCCTCAAAAACGCATGGCAAATGCACACTGAGGCCAAGGTGAAGGATGCGGAAGTCAAGGGCAGCGGGGATACGATTGCAAAAGAGGTTGAATTGGCATTGGAGCTTTCGCTCCCTGACTTTCTTAATTCAATAAGCCCCGAGGAGAGAGAAGCATGGGAGCAAGGCGGCTTGGTTCATGAAACGCGCTTGAGTGAACTTGAAAATCGTCGCCATGATTTGGGGGGCGTCAACCCTTTTGCTATTCAAGAGCTGGAAGAAGTCGAGACAGAGCTTGCCTTTAAGAACGAGCAAAGGGCCGATGTCTTAGAGTCGATGGCCGATCTGGAGGCGGCAATCAAGGAATATAATGCAACCAGCGAGGAGCGTTTCAGAGAGGCATTTGACTTCATCAATTTGAAATTCCAGGAGGTATTTCGCCAGGTGTTCGGAGGTGGCAATGCCCACTTAAGCCTCCAGGATCCAAAAGATTTACTGGAGTGCGGAATAGAGATTACCGCCCAGCCACCAGGAAAAACTGCAAAAGTATTAACTCTCCTGTCAGGTGGCGAAAAGGCGTTGACAGCTATTTCGCTGCTATTTGCTATTTTTCATTTCAAACCCAGCCCCTTTTGCGTTCTGGATGAAGTTGACGCACCCCTTGACGAAGCAAACGTAGGTCGTTTTGCTGCACTTGTAAACAACATGAAGGAACATACACAATTCATAGTCATAACACATCAAAAGCCAACAATGGTAGCCGCCGACACACTTTATGGCGTGACGATGGAAGAAAAGGGAATAAGCCGTCTTGTGAGCGTTCAGCTAAAAGATGCAGGACAATTAGTTTGACATATGGTTACAAGTTGTATTGATTCAATACGTTCAGGTTTCACAATTGGGCCAATGAGCATCAAGCCGTCTCTGGCATTGGCTCCGCTGCATGAAATCACTGATAGCGTTTTTCGCGCATTTATCAGGGAAATAGGCAGCATAGGGCTTACGGTATCAGAAATGGTTTCCTGTGAAGCCCTGATACGCAATGCAGCCAGGGCAGAAAAAATGCTACAGGGTGACGGGGGGCATCCGTTTGCGGTGCAGATTGTAGGATCCCGCCCGGAGGCTATGGCTCAGGCGGCGCGCATAGCCGAACAGTCTGGTGCAGACATGATAGACATTAATATGGGATGCCCAGCCTCTAACGTCACCAGTGGGCTGGCAGGGTCGGCCCTGCTGAGGGACTTCAAACTTGCCAAAAGATGTATAGAGTCAGTTGTCAGAGCCGTCAAGGCACCCGTGACGGTTAAGACCCGGGTAGGATGGGACGAATCACAAAAGAGCCAGGGAGATTACCTGGACTTTTTGAAAATGTTTGAAGAAGTGGGCATATCTGCCGTGACAATACATCCCCGCACGAGGGCGCAGCAATATTCAGGCAAGTCAGACTGGAGCTGCATTGCGAGAGCAGTAGAACTCGGGCCTGGCTATCCGATTATTGGCAATGGAGACGTAGTTATCCCCGATGATGCGGAAAGAATGATAGCGGAAACGGGCTGTCAGGGTGTCATGATTGGGAGAGGCGCAATGCGTAATCCGTTTATATTCAGACAAATAATCAACAAAGTTATACATATTTCGCCTATAAACCAAATCGAGATCACGTGCCGCTTTTTTGAAATTGTCATGGAAAAGTGCGACAAAAGGGAAGCACTTCATAAAATCAAAAAATTTACCGGCCTTTTTACAAAGGGGATTCCCGGCGCATCCCTGCTACGCCAGAAGCTGAATGCCCTGAACGATCCTGTGGAAATACTGAGAGAATTGCAGATAATGGCTGAAGGCTGTCATTTGCTGTCTTTGAATTCTGACAATAGTGTCGCATCCGCAAATTAATCACACCAGAGCTGGGAACCATGCGCTTACGAAATGTCACAAACGCAAGGAAAACGCTGGAAGAACATCCAGAGCTGATAATTCTGGAGCCAGGGCAACACAGGGGCCAATGGAGAAAACTCTTTGACAATGACAATCCCATATACCTTGAGATTGGCATGGGCAAAGGGCAATTCATCTGTGGCATGTCCCGGAGACTGCACGATATAAATTTTCTGGGATTGGAAAAATATGACTCTGTTGCCCTCCGTGCCCTGCAAAGACTGATGGCCAGCCCTTGCCGAAACGCGATGTTGATTCGGGGTGAGGCCGAAAACCTCTTGGAGTATTTTTCTGATAGCGAAATTGGCCGTATCTATTTGAATTTTTCTGACCCCTGGCCGAGAAAGGCCAACATTAAAAGACGCTTAACTCATTTTGAATTTGTTGATAGATATAAAAATATTTTAATTGCAGATGGCGAAATCCATCTCAAAACTGATAATAGGCGTTTTTTTGAATTTACTCTGCAACACCTAAACGAATACGGCATGAAGTTCGACCATATTTGTTTAGACCTGCACGCCCAGGAGCCGGAAGATAATGTGAGGACAGAATATGAAGAGTCAAAATCTGCGGTAGGCGCGTTGATTTATCAATTAATTTGCAAATTCCGGTAGGTATAGTCAAAGCCCTTCAAAATCGGAACAACCTGCATTTGTGGGTGGACTGCCAAAGCAACCTACCAATTCCATTGGTGAAAGCGCGAATGCGCTAGACTGCGCCGGTAATGGAGTGAGCCGCCGCCAGGTGGGGAGCGGAATGGGAGGCGTAGGCGATCTGCCCGTGCTGTTACGATTGTAAAGTGCGTTGACTATAACAAACCATCTTCAACGATTCATTTGCTCTGCACGTCACCTGGGAATAAGCTCATTCCAGACCGCTGGCACAAAACTTACATTTTTTTGCCCCGATAGGGATTGTTTCCAGGCAGTATGGACAAGTCTTTGTTGATGGTGCCTCTTCGGGCTTATTCCTGAGATTATTTATATAGCTCAGACCCTTGACCATTACCAGGAATATTGCTATGGATATTAGCAAAAAGTCAACGATAGAGCCAAGCAGCGCACCTACCTGGAAGGGGCCAAGTGCCCACTCGTGCCATTCATTGCTGGGGAGCATGAGACTGATGGCTGGCATGATAATACCCTGAACCAGTGCCGTTACTATCTTGCCAAACGCGCCTCCAATGACAACTGCCACCGCCAGGTCGACAACATTGCCTCGGGTGATGAATGCCTTAAAATCATCTTTGAATGACATAATTTCCCTAATCAAAAACGGGATGCTGGCAGCGGACAAAAGTAAAAGTATCTGTCATGGCCTAACCCCTTCACAAACAGTTTAACATATCAATATGCACGTTTTGAAAACAGCCCCCTTTCCAGTAATTGGCCTTACAGGTGGCATCGCTTCCGGCAAGAGTACTGTGGCGGCTATTCTGGAGGAGCGTGGCTGGACTGTCATTGATGCAGACCAGGTTGCCAGGCATGTGGTTGGGCCTGACACAGCGGGACTGAGTAGTCTGGTTAGGGCGTTTGGAAATGAAATACTCAATGTTGAAGGCAATTTAGACCGCGTTGCTCTTGCCACAAGGGTTTTTTCTGACGCATCCCTGCGAAAAAAGCTGGAAGAAATCATACATCCGCTAATTGAAGATGAAATAGAGCGGCGTGTGATGGCATTACCATCTTCTACTCGTGGTGCGGTGCTTGAAGCAGCCCTCTGGGTCGAAGGCGGCAAGGGTCATGCCTTTGATGCCCTCTGGGTCGTTGATTCCCCCGAAAATTTAAGACTGGCGCGAATCATGGAGCGGGACGGATTGAGCAGTGAAGCTGCCGCCTCCAGGCTTAGTTCACAGGCCACAGGCACAGAAAGGACACTTCACGCCGATTCTATAATTAATGCTGATGGCCGCGACATTTCCATCCAGATTGACAGGGCCGAGGCTGATATTCTGTCAAACTGGAAGTCAAGGCGATTTTCCAGCGGGAGTCATCTCATGTCTTGTCCTTTTGCGGTTGAACAGCTTCAGTCTGTCCTAAACGTTTTACTCTCATGCGGCGGCGACTACGCAGAAGTGTTCGTGGAGCAGCGCAGGGCCTGTGGCCTGGGCATGGATGATGGCCGCATGGAAGACGTGGTAGCTACGGAGACCTTTGGCGTGAGTCTCAGACTGATGGACGGTGAGACTACCCGCTTTGCAGACCTGATTGCCCCCAGTACTGCCGAGCTATTGGATACCGCATCAGACCTTGCTTCTCCAGGTACCGGTGAGGCCATTCAATGCCCTGGTCTGGAGATTATTGAATATCCTACGCCATGTCCTGTTGAGTGTGACCCGGCAAAAGTGCCAATATCCAAAAAGGTATCCATTGTCAGAGAGGCTGAGGCACTGGCCCGAAGCCATGTGGAAATGCTACGTCCTGGTGCCTTGCGCCAGGTTGCCGTAGGCTATGGAGATAGCACCCAATGTATCTGGAACGCCCATGCGGAGATGGCTGGGGATTCATGGCGCGCCCGCCTGACATCTGACTACCGTGTCCAGGGCGTACTCAGGGTAAACGTGACAGCAGGGAAGGATGACCAACTTGAAACGGGGTTTCAGGCACTGGGAGAGGCGCGGGGTTTTGAATTATTTTCCAAAGAGGCGGTCGAGCGCACCGTCAAAGAAGCAGTGCGTCTTGCAGTTCAGGCACTCGATGCACAACCTGCTCCAGCCGGTACCTTTCCGGTAGTCCTTTCTAGTAGCGCAGGCGGTACAATGATTCATGAAGCCTGTGGTCACGGGCTTGAAGCCGACCTCGCACTATCTGGTATGAGTTCCTTTGCTGATAAATTAGGCGAACAAGTCGCAGCCACAGGAGTAACGATTATTGATGACGGCACGTTGCCTAACAAGCGAGGCTCGCAGTCCATTGATGATGAGGGCTTGCCGGTTCAGAGGCTTGTATTGATTGAAAATGGCATCCTGAAAAACTATATCCAGTCCCGCAAAACAGCAAAACGCATGGAAACTGCACCCACAGGCAATGGCCGCCGCGAAAGCTACCGTAATATACCAATACCCAGAATGAGAAATACCTTTCTGGCCCCCGGGAAAGAAGACCCCGAGAGCATCTTAAAGGGTCTGGATAAGGGCCTTCTGGTCAAACATATGGGGGGCGGACAGGTTGATACTGTCACTGGTAACTTTGTATTCCAGGTGATTGAAGGTTACTGGGTCGAAAACGGTAAAATAGCTCACCAGGTTAAAAATGCGACACTTGCCGGATGTGGGCCGGAAGTCCTGAAACAGTTGACCAGAATCGGCAATGACCTTGAACACTTCGACATCGGCACCTGCGGTAAGGATGGCCAGGGAGTCCCCGTTTCAGATGCCCTGCCGACAATTCTCTGCCCCGCCCTGGTGGTGGGGGGAACGGCCTGAGCTTAGAACTTAGACAGTGCAGTCAGCCTCAATCTGTTTCGTACCATGACAATGTACTGCTGGCTGGCCAGCCAAACCTGCGCTGAAGTTTTATTACAACTGCGCTGGCAAAGGCACGGGCCAATTCATCGTTAAGGTAAGAAGGGTCGTATCGCTCACTTTCCCTCAGCGGCCTCATTTCATCAATGACGGATTTACTTGATATTTTTTCGGCATAGACAGGTCTTGGACCGTTGGGATTGCCCATTGTAATCAAACCCTTAATTTTTGGGGGGACATAGCCAAGCATCGTAGACTTGTGCCGCTGGCTGGCCTCCACGTCTGAGGCAACTGCTAATCCCCATAAGAGGCCATCCAACACAGAGATCAGTCCGTCGCCTCTGACTCGGTCACGGCTGGATGCAGCACTTATGACCCCGATTGCCACGCCTGTTGCCGCCCCGACTGCTGCCGGAGAAACATTCGTGCGACTGATACTGTCAATTTCAATTTTCAGGAGCGTGGAGCCAGACGGAGCCGTAACGCCTTCAGGCACTACAGTCACAAGTGATGCCAGCCTAGCCCTCAGAGCAGCAGCAAACTCCCTCTCCAAACCTCCGGCATCCGCACCTGCCCTGATACTGACCAAAACTTCTACTGTTGGCGGAGATTGTTGAAAAGATCTATATTCCGGCGGACGGCATGCAGGCAGAGTCAGCAGTATCGTAGCTACAAATGAGAATGGCATGACTCGCATTGCAATGACCTCCGGTGTATTTATTTTATCAATTATGGCAGTATTTCTCACGGTGTAATGATAGGAGGCAGCAGATTCGCAATTACGTATTAAAATATTTTCTGGAGAAATACCTTATGAGCAGCTCTGCCCGTGTTTCAAGTGCCAACGACCCACTCAGGCTGGCGGGTTTGGACGGCGGGGCTGCCAGGTCGGTGATAGAAGTTCATGGCGTGCCAATAGGCGGCCCTGAATTGGCCATTGCCGGCGGCCCATGCGGAGTTGAGTCCAGAGATCAGGTATTTGCTGTAGCCAGATATATTGCAGAGGCGGGAGTAAGGCTATTCAGAGCCGGAGCCTTCAAGCCCAGGACAAACCCATATAGTTTTCAGGGCCTTGGCCCCGAGGGGCTGGAGCTACTCAGGTTGGTCAAGCAGGAATTTGACCTGGGAATTGTTACTGAAGCGACTGATTTAGATTCATTTACAGACGTAGAGAGAGTGGCAGACTTAATACAGATAGGTGCGCGCAACATGCAGAACTTCGCCCTGCTCCGCCGTGCCGGAAAGTCTGAAAAGCCAATATTGCTCAAGAGAGGGCAGGGGGCTATTGTGGAAGAATGGCTGTCTGCTGCCGAGTATATTCTCTCCGAAGGAAATTCCCGCCTGATCCTCTGTGAGAGGGGCATCAGAACCTGGTCGAATCACGCCCGATACACCTTAGATGTAAGCGCAATTCCAGCCGTGAAAGCCATGAGCCATTTGCCGGTAATCGCAGACCCCAGCCACGCCACCGGTAGGCGGGATTTGGTTATTCCATGCGCCCTGGCGGGGGTTGCGGCGGGTGCAGATGGAATTTTGGTAGAAACCCATTGTCAGCCATCGAACGCACTATCTGATGGGCAACAGGCATTGCTGCCTGATGAATTCCTGGCGTTAGTAAGTCAGGCAAAAAAAATTAAGGGCTATTTACATTCAATGGCGTAAAAATCATAGCTCCCTATAGCTCCAAAGCCATGCTTTTATGCCTATACAGCCTTTCTGTTTTTCCTATAGTCCATCAATATCACTAATCCGTACAGTATTGCCCCGCAGACGATAAAGCTGTCTGCCAGGTTAAATATCCAGTACTCCCAGGAACCAAACCAAAAGTCTAAAAAATCTACCACGTGGCCCCGGATCAGGCGATCCATCCCATTGCCCAGCGCACCCCCTAAAACCAAGCCGAGGGCGCACCGCTGGGTCTTTGTGATGTCTGTCTTGAAAAATTCCCAACCAAAATAGCTCAGTGCTGCAAGGCCAGCGACCAAAAACAACGCAGACCGCAACCAGGAGTTGGCATTTTGCATGATACCAAAAATGGCCCCGGGATTAAAACTGAGCTTCAAGTAGAAAAATCCATTGATTACATTAATTTGTTCGCCATGTTTTATGGTATTAAGAACCCATGCCTTAGAAATCAAATCCAGCGACATTGCTGCCAGCGGCAGTATTAGCCACATAAGTCTATGTTTTATACCAAACCTCTTTTCGGTCATGCCTGGCTTACCTCTTCGTCAAAATTGCCTGGCTGCACCTGGGGCAAAGGTCAGCATCCTCACCGTTGCCAGCACCGCCGGAATGGTTCCAGCACCTTGGGCATCGCGTCCCACCATGCGGCTCAATACCTATTGCCATTGAATCCCCTTCTTTCAGCTCCAGCCCTGAAATGACGAACAGATCTTCAAGACATTCGTTAAGTCCCTGCAATAATTCAAGGTCAACTCGGGGTAGCACCAGAGTCACAAAAGCGTCCAGACTGGTGCCTATCGTCTTTGATGCCCTATGCGGCTCCATGGCAGCCTGCACAGCTTCCCGAATCTCCCAGAACCGCTGCCAGTTATCTAATGCCGGAATATCACCAAAATCAGGGAATCGTTGCTCAAAAACGGACTTTTCCGCCCCTGGCAAGTGTTCCCAAATCTCATCGGCAGTAAAGCAGATGATTGGTGCCAGAAGTATGCACAAGTTATTTGCAAGTTTCCAACACAGCGTCCTGCACGTTTGCCGCCTCAGCGAAGACGAACTGTCGCAGTACAGGCGATCCTTGATTATTTCAAAGTATCTGTTAGAAAGATCCAACTGACAGAAACCCAGGATGGACTGAGTCGCACCAATAAAGTCAAAATTATTATAAGATTGTACAACTTCTTTAGCTAATTTACAGAAAACATTCCATATCCATTTATCCAGCGGTGTCCATCTTTCTTCAGGAACGGCATCTCTGGAAGGATCGAAACCATCAATGGCCCCCAGCATAAAGCGCAATGTATTGCGAAGTTTGCGGTAAGCATCCGAGGTCCGATCCAGTATTTCTCTCGATAGGCTGATGTCGTTATGATAGTCCGCGCTTGCCACCCACAGGCGAAGAATGTCTGCTCCCATCGTCTTGATGATTTCATCAGGAGTGATTGAGTTGCCCTGCGACTTGGACATCTTTTGTCCCTTGCCGTCCAGCAGAAAGCCGTGGGTCACAACTGTGTCATAGGGTTTATTGCCGCTGACTGCCAGATTGAACAACAACGAGCTATGGAACCATCCTCTGTGCTGGTCGGAGCCTTCCAGATAAATAAATCGGCCGTAGTCATCAGGGCGGAGTTCAGGATGGGTTTCTGCCACGATAGTTGCCGAAACGCCCGAATCAATCCATACATCCAATATGTCGGTCTCTTTTTGAAAATTTTTGGATTTACACTTAGAGCAGACTGCACCTGGAGGCAATAAGCTCTCGAGGGACAACTCGCTCCATGCTTCCACGCCTCCTTTTTCAATCGCATCCGCCGCTTTATTGAATATGCTGTTGTCAATCAGCGGCTCGCCGCAGTCAAGGCAGCGCAGGACGGTGATGGGGGTGCCCCAGGCCCGTTGCCTGGAAATGCACCAGTCGGGCCGCCCGGAGATCATTGAGTGAATACGGTTTTTACCCAAAGGAGGAACCCAGGCAGTATTTTCTACTCCGTCCAGGCCAGAGTCCCGTAGACTCATGCCCTCCGGCAACTTGTCGTCCATCGTGATGAACCACTGTTCTGTAGCTCTGAAAAAAATGGGGGTCTTGGTGCGCCAGCAGTGGGGATAGCTGTGTTGGAGCTTTTCTTCATGCAGCAAGGCACCTATCCCGCGCAGTCTGTCTACAATCAATTGATTTGTATCAAAGATGTTTTTCCCTTCCAGTTCGGAGTCATTTGCAGCAGACGAAAAGCGTCCGTCCGGCCCTACTAGTTGAAGCAAACCCAGGTGGCTGGCCGTATTGAAGTCATCAACGCCATGATCCGGTGCGGTATGGACAAGTCCAGTGCCGGTATCGTCAGTCACGTAGTCAGCCAGCAGAACCTGACTGAATCTGTCTATCCAGGCATGTCTGGCCTTTAGGCCCAGAAATGAATTTCCCTTTCGGACTTCCATGGTCTGCAGTTTAGTGCCTATCCTGGCCTGGAAGTATTCAAGCAGGGACACCGCCACGATGTAGTGGCGGTCATCAGCTCGGGCGACTGCATACTCCATGTCGGGGTGCATGGCTATCGCAAGATTGCTGGGCAGAGTCCAGGGAGTCGTAGTCCAGATAGGGAGGTACAGCGGGGCAGGGAGGTTCAGGCTTGAAGCCTCATCTTCGGGAACAGGAAAGGCCACTGTTACAGCATGGCTTGTTTTGTCGGCATATTCAACTTCGGCTTCAGCCAGCGCAGTCCTTGCGCCATAACTCCAATGGACAACCTTTAACTTGCGCGTCACGATGCCACGCTCAAATAGCCTGGCAAACAGACGAACCACCGATGCCTCATATACCGGAGCCATCGTGATATATGGCTCCTGCCACGTTCCAAACACTCCGAGCCTCTGAAATCCTGTCCGCTGTGTGTCTATCCATTTTTGAGCATAAGCACGACACCTGGCCAGAAAATCAGCCCTGCTCATCTCGCGGCGCTTCGGCCCAAGTTCTTTTTCAACGGCGTGTTCTACGGGCAGGCCATGGCAGTCCCAACCAGGGACGTAGGGAGACTCGTAGCCATTCAGCCACAGGCTCTTTACCACAATGTCCTTCAGAACCTTGTTCATCGCATGGCCCATGTGGATGGCACCATTGGCATAAGGAGGGCCGTCATGGAGTATGCGTCTCCCCTTGCCATGCCCTGCAGCGTTGTCCGAGCGGCGCGTTGCTTCGATACGCCTGTATATGTCTTCTGAATTCCACTTCTCCAGACGCTTCGGCTCACGCTGCGGTAAATCTGCCTTCATCGGAAAATCAGTTTTTGGCAGAAAAACAGAGTATTTTTTCTTTTTTGCTTCTGTCATGGCGCCCTCGTGCGCAGGGAAGGACACACCCAAGTGCCTTCAAGTTTAACCAGTTAGTTTCTCATAGGTTTAATGGATGTCCAAGGACTGATTTTGCTGATAAAAATAAACAGTGGAGTACGGAGCCATAGTTTTTGCGCCTTACGCAGCTGCGATGCGAGCGGCTCTGCCACCGCTGGTGCCAAAATGTAGCCAACGAACTCATACCGAGTCGCAATCAAAAGATTGCATCTCGGTATGATGTGACGCGAAAGCGGCACACGCAAATTTTGAAAATGCGGGCTTTGCTCGCGTTTGAAAAATTTTGGCGTTTCGCGTTCAAAGCATTTTGAACGCAATTTGGTATCAGGCAAAGAATTTGAGAAACTTCGAAGGAATATTGTTCGCCTTCAATGAACAACAAAAACGTTAATGGCTATAAGGCTGTTGGCCGACGTGGCTTTAATTAGTCTGTTACTGTTTTAACACCCACTCTGCTATGGTTTTGATGACGTTGGGGTCAACTTTTTGCCCTGGCATAAAGTACTCCAAGCCTGTACTCTTGCCCTCAACAGGCATCAGGATGTGGTTCAGGCTTGGAAAACTCTTGAAAGCAGCTTCGGGAAACCCTTTTTGCCAATTAGCGAAATCTTCCATAGTTACCTGATAGTCGGCTTCGCCTTGGAGAATCAATGCTGGGCGTTTGCAATGTCTTAGCGTTGCAATGGGGTCATATCCCCGCAAGTCGATCCAGTATGAAGCAGGTGTGTTCAATAATTCTTCTTCGGGTGTGTCCGAAGTTAAATCCTCAGACAAAATTTTTGACTTAGCCATTTTTATATGTTCCAGCTGCTTTTCTATAATCTCCTCATCAACCCCCCTGACAGAACCCAGGTAAGCAATTTGTTCGAGGATTGCATCCCATAGTGCCCGCGTTGGGCCTGCCAAAGAGATAAAGCCCGCCGCACTTGGGGCCTTGTTTCCTATGCGGCCAAGTGCGTAGCCGCCTAACGAGTGACCAAGGATAAAAATCTTATCTGCCTTGATTTCCTGAACATGGCCCAACTGACTTACTGCCAGGACGGCGTCTTCAACGGTTTCTTCATTTAGGGTGAAACTACTGGGAAATATATGGGGGTGGACATAAGTACGCTTGTCATAGCGCAGGGTGGCAATACCTTCTTCAGCAAGTCCCCAGGCAATATCTCTGAATGTTCGGCTTGGGCCGATAGATTCATCACGGTCATTGGGGCCGCTTCCATGAACCAGAATTATTGCAGAGAAAGGGCCTTTTCCGTCCGGCAGAGTCAGCGTACCTGGCAATTCAAAGGGAGGTGCCCCAATCGTTATTTCCCTTTCAAACACTCCCTTTGGAGGAAGTGCTTCTTCTATTGGTTTTGCCTCTCCCACGCGCTTTATTTCTAAAGTGGTGGCACTGCCAAACTGAGTAAAATTCCCTTTTATGATGTCGCCGTCGATGCGTCCATCAAATATTGGATTTCCTTTAGCACCTGTTAGCCGGAAAGAAATTTTTGGCAGAGCTATTACAATCCCCTCAAGCCTGGTGTTTTCCCCGCCTTGGGCCGGTGCGAAAAAATAACCGCGAATATCATTGTCGTTTTCACCCTGGATCAGATTAACCTGTATCGCCAGATCCGACCCTCCAGGGATGTGTATTGCGCCTTCCCAGTATCCAGCCACTGTAACTTGCTGGACGGCTTGACCGTCGGCTTCTTTTGTTTGATCCGAACCAGGTTTAGTGTCCCCGACTCTCATTAATTCAAAGGCAAAGTTAAAGCCTCCCTGGCGCAAATTTCCCTTTATGGTGTCTCCCTCTATGCGTCCATTGATCGTGGGGTTGTCCGGGATACCTGAAATTTGACAGGAAATTTCCTGTGGAGAAGTGACGATATTTTCCAGCTTTCTGTCCACTACGCTCTGAGAAGGTATAGAAATGGTTCCCTGCATCTTGCCGTTACCTTCCTGAATCAGGGTCACTTCTATAGCTATGGCCGACCCTGGAACCCGAACGGTACCTTCCCAATAGCCAGTCACAGGCACCGGCTGTGCAGTTTGGACTGCTGGAGGCATCAGTGCAATCTGGGCTGCCAGAATGAGTATGGGGAAAAACATGTCAAGTCTCCTAAAGAGCTATTTTGATTTGTAGTTAGTAGAGGTATTTTCAACCCCCCTGATGCTCGTCCGCGCTAAAGCCGCGTCCGGTTTGACTTTGGAGCGGCTTAGCATCTTCGATGGTTTTCAAAACCTGCAGATCATTCTACCATCCCTGCCTCATTCGGCCACAAATTTGTGCCTGTAGCCGCATAGGTACCCTATGCCTATGGCCATGCCAGCCTGTTGCCTATGCCCGCTAGCTCGGCCATCCTGACAAACTCTTTCTCTTTTTCTGTGAGTGGCCCTAACTCGCTTTCTATGTGTGGAAGTAAATACCGCTGTATACTGTTCATTAGGCTGAAGATGTGCATCTTTTTGTCCTTAAAACTACAATAATAATGCGCTCTTTGGCCGGTTTGTCTCAACAATGGCTATCTATGCCTAATTCTTTCATTGGGGGGGGGGTTGAAAACCATCGGACTATAAAAAAATCTTGCCACAAAAGTAAGGAGAGAATAGAATTTCATTAATCGTTTGAAGAGGAGATATTATGTCATCCGTATCGCTTATCATGCGTACATTTCTGGTAGTTCTATTATTTGCTGGATTTTTTGCGCCGACAGCTTTTGCAACAGGCACGCGCACGCCAATTTATATACATACTACCGGTATATAAATTTGAATTGAAATTATGTTTTACCTGGAAATGGTGAAATGAAATCCATTTTGGCTTCACTTGCTTGCTACGCTCTCTGCTTTGCACAGGAAGAGGAGGGGATCAATCTTAAGAAAGCCAGGAAAAACCAGAGCCATTATGGACTGGTCGTTGGTTTCACAAGCATGACCATTGCAGGGGGAGATTTGGGCTATATGACGGCACAAAACCCGAGCATTGGGTCTTTTGTTGAAATCAGAAATAATCGCTTCGCACGATCTGACACCATAGGGCTTTATTATAAATTGAGGGCATCATTTGATAACTGGGATGAAATAACGATGCCTGGCTTCACCAACAGAGAGAGATCCCAAGTAAAGACCTGACTTTTACACTTATTCCAGGGCAGAGGAGTATAAGTAATGCGATATTGTAGTTTGCATGTAATGAGAGGGGATTTTTTTGTTATGACACAGAGATGGTTTTGAGGAACCTATTGAACACCTCCTGTTTGGGATAGATGCTGTAGAAGTCCGTCCCGAATGTTTCCTGTATAGCCCTGTAGTCCAGGGCTATCTGGTCATCGGCGGAGAACCCAAGCGTCTCCACCAGTTCCCCTTTGGCATTTTTGGTTTTCCTGAAAGCAATGGCACCGCCTACATCGTCCAGATGTACAATGCCGCCCTTGAGTACCTGGCAGGTAGCGGCAGACAGGGCAGCGGCTATCCTATCGGCGGGCAGTGCCCTTTTCCCCATAAGGTGTTGCAGTACCCGCACGACCAGCAGTGCAGTAAAGCAGATAAGAAAGTGCGCACGGATATGTGCGTCAGTCCAAACAAATACTGGACGGGCATAGAGGTCTGACTTAAGAATGCGAAAAGATTGCTCGATGCGCCACAGCCCACCGTAGGCTTCCCTTATCTGTGCTTCACTGTAACTAAGCTCACTGGTGATGAGACAGTAATACCCATCGTATAGCGCATCGTTTTCTGCTTTTTCTCTGTCAACCGACCTTATTTTCCGCACCTTGGATTTTCCGAGTAGCTCCCCTGTATCCTTCAGCACGGAATCTTCCCTGAGG
>Ga0082212_10004516_pt1 | contig 19263 bp, 13 predicted proteins | sample TergutNt197P3_FD_71548 | JGI IMG/M metagenome (GOLD analysis project Ga0082212, IMG submission 71548) | Neocapritermes taracua P3 segment gut microbial communities from Petit-Saut dam, French Guiana - Nt197 P3 | ecosystem: Host-associated > Arthropoda: Insects > Digestive system > Gut ... | reverse complement strand
AATCAAGCAAAACGATCGGAAGATCAACTATTATGATTTTTTGATAAAAGCCGAATACGCAGATTGCAATGCTGCGTGCGCATGGGAAAAGATTCGTAATCAGCACGTGCTATTTTAGCAACTAGGAGGGAACACGCAGTGAGAAACTATGTAAAGCGCGTTCAATCAATCATTCTGACTTTGGCGCTCACAGCAAGCATATTCTGTTTCCCGCTATCGGCAATGGCGCTTGATTCCGCCAGCGCATGGGCGCGTTCCGGCGTCGCGGAGGCAATCGAGAAGGGCTTTGTCCCTTATGATCTGCGCAATAATTACACTAGGGTCATTACCCGCGCCGAATTTTGCCGCATGGCAGTTAAGTATTTGGAATACGCGACAGGAAGATCCGTGAACGCCCTGCTTGCTGAAAAGGGGCTGGCCCGTAATGTTAACGCATTCACCGACACGAACGATCAGGATATATTAGCCGCTCACGCACTCGGGATAACAGGTGGCACAGGCGACCATCAGTTCTCGCCAAATGCCCAATTCTCCCGCGAACAGGCCGCTACTATGATCAGGGCTGTTTGCAGGGTTATCGGCGCGAACATAGGCGCCGACCAAAACGCGCAATACGCGGATATCGACGATGTGTCAAGCTGGGCGTTGGACAGCATCAATTATTGTTATGCCAACAAGATTATGTCAGGGACAAGCACCGATCCGCTGACATTCAGCCCAAAAGCGATAAACACAAGGGAACAGAGCATTGTAATATTCATCAACATTGAAAAAACCAATGTGTTTGAGCAAGCCGGCATCGTAATGGTGCCAAGGTTGGCAAATACGCAGGCGTCGGGTGTGGGAAACTGGGTGCGCGTTTCCTCCGTCCAGCAATTCGCGTACATGGATGAAGGCCTTGCGTACGCGTATGCCGCCGACGGCAAGCTCCACATCACCACTCCAAGCAGGGCGCTTCTTATTGAGGCGAGATACCCATTACTCGGGGATGTGATCTCCGACGACGACGGGAATTTCTATGTGATATGGGGTAAGGCCAACGAAACAAGCAACACTTCGGTCGAGACTATGTTTATCTCAAAACACTCACCGGAAGGCATTCATGTTACGACCACAGGGTTCGCCGCCGATTCTAAATTGCCGTTCAGTTCGGGGAATTGCGCCTCGGCAATCGGCGATGGAAAACTAATGGTGAGCTATGCCCGCGGCATGTACAACGGACATCAGGCTAACGGCGTCATAGGCGTAAACCTTTCGGATATGTCCCGCGCAAGTGGCGGTCCGTACACATCCCACTCTTTCAACCAAAGTTTGATTTGGAGCCATGCCGCAAATAAATTCATTTACGCCGACCACGGCGACGCGTATGATAGAGGATTTATGATCAACGGTTCAATGAGATTGTTTCATTTCTACCTTCAAGCGAACGCGAACTATAATATGTGGATAGTGAACAGGACATTCGCGCAGCTTGGCGGGCTTGCGGAGACAAGTATGGGCGTGGCGCTAGTAGGGGCTTCCGCGTTATCGATCAGTGAAGCTGCGAAAGAGGAAAAGCAAAACCTGTTTGTGCAAATCTTCGACCCCTGCGCTACAACGGTTTCGCAATCTATGTTTGTCGGGGGTGAGACCCGCGCAGGAGCGACGTCGTTTGACATCAATGACAACAGAAACGGGCCGCTTACGTCCGTGACCGACTACGGCATACACTGGCTCACAGATTACACGGACAAGGATGTCGTCGCCCCGCAAGTCGTAGCGGCGGATGATAAAATAGTGATACTGTGGTCGACTAACGACGGCAACTATGAAACAGTGAACGATACATTCTATATGGTGCTGTCCGCAGGCGGCGAGATAATTACCCCGGCGACTTCGCTTCACGGGATACCCTTGAATTCATTTGAACAGCCTGTGTATCACGATGGCCGCGTATTCTGGGCGGAAACCGCGAACGGACGATTGAGGGTCAGGAGCATAGCGGTTTAGCCGCGTCTGTTAGTACACTATCGCCTGTATCAGTTCGTGGGCGCCGTCGCGGGACTCGCGAAACGTGGTTTGGATCGAGTATCCCTCCGAGAAGAAACTGCAATGGTATATACCGTGGGGCAACTCGTTCTCGTCGGCGGGGATATAAATCAGCTCATCATGCGAGTACAGCGCCTCAAGGTCGGGGAACGTAATCGGGCCATGTGTTCCAAATAGGTAGCGCAGACGCCCCTCGTCTAGCATGATCTGCGACAGCGACGCCGGCCCGGACCAGATGATGCCGTGCAGCGGATCGTCTATCCCCACGAATGGCGCGCCCTCCTCCTGGATGATATCGGCGATGCCGAACATGAATTGCACGGGGTATTTCACCGCCTGGTTTCTGTAGTCGAAAATCACGACGTCGCCGCCGCCGTCCCAGTAGTAATTCTCACAACCCTCGCCGTTTAAGGAGAGCAGGGCGGCGTGGTTCTGCCTAAGCAGTCCGAGCAGCTCGTGGTTTAGTATAATGGTCTGCGGCGGCTCTTCATAAACCGTGGGGAGCTGCGATACGCCTATTTGCAGCCAGACTCCATTATCGTTGCACATAAGCATTATGTTGTAGTATGCTGAATATGCTTCGATCTGCCGGGACATCGTCAAATAAAAGTCCTCGCCGCCCGAAAGCGCGGCGCGTATCCTCGATTCGTTGTAACTGTCGCTTGGATACCCCGACTCACGGCCGTTTTCGAATTCTAAATAGACGCTGAACTCAACATCGTAAAAAGCCCGGTTTTCGTCTGCGTACCGCTTCGCCCCATTCAGCGCCGCTATGACCTCATCAGGCGTGAAACTTCGGACGTCGCATGTAAAAAAGACGCCTAGGTATCGAGGCTCTTCCTGGACAGTCACGTTCAAAAACCAGCCCTCGGCGTCGGGGTAGGCTCCCGGCGCTTGTGTGTAGAACCGCACGCCGTCCGGAGCATTGTTTTCGTACTCCATAGGCACAAGCCCGAACGCCGCGTGATCGGAGGTCGTTAAAAAGCCGCGCAGGGAATCCAGCGCTTTGTCGACCGCGCCGAGGCTGCCAATAATTTCATCAAGCGTGTGCTCGGGCCCGCCGCCTTGCTGCGCACCGTCTTGTGTGCCGTCTTGCGCGTCGTTACCGGATACAGCCGGAGCCGCGCCGCTGCCTGTGTTCGAGTCCGGTGCGTAACCGTTCGCGGCGGAACCGGCGCCGGTGTTTGCGTAAAGATCCTCTATGGGCAGCAGATCGGGCACATCCCTCGATGATACCGATAGCAAAGCGTCTTCCGGGACGTTCCCGCCGGTCGGATTTCGCCCGGACAAACCGCCGGACAAACCGCCGGAGAACCCGCCTGACAGCCACAGGAACAATGCCGCGCCGACAACTAAGGCAGCGACAGGGGGTATAACGAGCCACAGCGCGCGCTTGTTGCCTTTACCTTTCGCCGCTGCTGGCGGCGGCGGTGGTGGTGCGGTAGTCTGTGGCGCGATGGGTAGTGATGACGCGGTGGGCATTGGCGCGGGCGGTAGCTGATACGCCGGCGTCGGCTGGGCCGCCGGTACGGGCTGGGCTGCCGGTACGGGTTGCGCCACAGGCTCGCTCAGTTGCCCTCCGCAGTTGAAGCATATAGTTAGCCCATCGGGGAGATTCATATTACAATGCGGACAGTTCATAATCGTTCACCTGTTTCTTCGTCAAAAATCCAAACTTGCTTTGCCTTGCGTCAATATGCCTCTATCAGGCTTATGCATGTATCGTTCCAGCGGTTGCCGGGGTATACGCTTAATATGTAAATGCTAATAAATGTGGTCTTTACCGGCGTATCAAACCGGATATCCTGATAGATGGGGTTTCCCGCGTCAAACACATCGTCCAACGCGGCTCTGAGGTGCGTGTCGTCGGAAAACATGATTGTAATATTCTGCGGGCGGTTGTTGGCATGGTACAGCCAAATGCCCAAATTATCATTGAACCCTGTATAGCCGTTCAGTATCCTTATGCCGGATACGTACTGCTCCGTGTCGGCTCGCAGCTCTATCCAGTGGCCATCGCGGCCCGACACAGCCCAAGTCGTGTCCGTCCGCCCGTCCAATACATTACGGGGATTATAGTTCTTGCTTTCCGACGGCGTTAGCGTACCTGACGCGGTGACCGTCGTGAACACAGGCGCGGGGTAACGCTCCGGCGGTTGTTCCATTGATTCTTCAGAGGCTTCCTCCTCGATTGGCTCGGGATAAGGTTCAATCGGACGTTCTTCAGATTCGCCAATGGCTTCCGTAACTGCTACCGGTTCGTTTGCCGGTTCGTCGGCGGGGGCTGTAATTCCCGGCATGGGCGATGGCTCCGCGACGCCGGGCGGGGTTGCCGAATTGCCGGGGGCAGCCGGAGCGCCCGTGGCGTCGCCGACGATAACGATAGCGCTGATATACCATCCGTAGGGTTCGTACTTTTCCGTATATACCCGCCTCAAGTATGAGCCGTTCTCATCGCCGGGTATACCGAAATAGATGTCTGAAAACCCGCCGCCGGAGTCGCCTATGCGTATGCAGTTTTGGATATAACGCGTACCCTCCATGTCTTGCGCGTCCCACCGCATAGAGCCCTCGTTCATCGGGTTATAGTGGACAAGGCATAACCCGTCAGCCATATCGACCCAGAGATAACCTTCGTCCGGCCCGTCGGGGGTGAGCCTGAACCTGAAGTCCCGGATGAAATCCATGGCTGCTTCGATTTCTTCTTCATTTTGCCCATCAAGATAGTTTTGCCTGTTTGTTTCCAAATAGTCGAGGACTGAGGCAAAAGCCCCCATTAACACATCATCCGCGAATGTGCCCGTCGCATTTCCGCGCCCTCCCGACCCGGAGCCTGAATTTTCATACATATCATCAGCGGGCTGCAAGCTGGGCACATTGTCTGACTCTACCGACAGTGAGCCGTTGTCGGAGTTTCTCCGCCCGGGCTGCCCATCAGATAATCCGCCATTTTGGAACAACGAGAACCCGCCCGCCTGGAAAAAGGCTATACACGCCCCGGCCAGCAGCGCGATCACGGGTATGAGAAAAAGAATGACCGGGGTTTTTTTCTTTTGGGGCGCAGGTGGCGGTGGTGTATGGGGAGTGGGTGGCGGTGGCGCTGGTTGGGGCGCAAATACAGGCGCTGCCTGTGGCGCGTATTGTGGCGCGGTTTGGGGCATTGGCGCGGGTGGTGGAGCGTATTGTGGCGCGGCAGCCCCCTGCGATTGCAGGGGCTTGCCGCAGACAAAACAAACCTGTATGCCATCCGGGAGGTCAGTATAGCAGTGTGGGCAGTTCATATCCTTTTCCTTCTCAATCGTCTACGGTGCAAATGACGTATAGAAATCCGTGAGCATCCCTTCGCCGTCGAACAGCAGAATAAATTCCGTGAAGTCGTTTTCATAATTTTCGACCACCCAGCCGGAGTCGGGCCGTCTTATCGTATATACCCTAGACGTTCGCCCAGCTCACAGCCGCGCTGACTTGCTTAATTAAAAATCAGTCAAGAAGAAAACTTCGAGCAAGTCGTTGTTTACGTCGTAGTTATCGACGACCCAGCCGGTATCGGCCTGCTTGAATGTATAAATCGAGTAGCTCTCATGAGGGTACTTGAGATCACCATAGTCAGCGGGATTACACAAATAGTCAATAAACAATTCAAAGAGCCAATCCATGATTTCCTGCTCGGTCATTGTGGCTAAATCGCAATACGTAAAAAGCAGTTCAAAAATCGTATACTCCATGAAATAATTAAAAGCGAATTCCACCCTTTGAGTTACGGTAATGTTAACATAAGCAGAATCATCGCTTACATATTCAACAGAATCTACAGTATATTCAAACGCTTTGAGCCAATCAATTACAGCATTGAACAAATCCCGTACGAACTGTTGCGACCTCTGACGGTCTACGCCTAACTCGTCGGTCCATTCGTCGGCAAGGTCTTGGGCCATCTCTTCCCGGAAATCATATAATTCAGACATGATTGAGTCGCTGTCATAGTATCTGACCACCGCATCATATTCGCTCCTTGAATAAATAGCGCTGATTTCACGGTTGCTGTAATCCTCTTCCTGCATCATAAGAACCATCGCTCTGAAAGCGCCCTCCGGGGTGCTGTTCGTCTCGCCTCTGCCACCGCCGCCGCCGCCTGTTGGGGGCGGGTCTTCGCCGCCGCCGCCGCCGCCGGGAGGACGTTGACCGCCGCCGCCGGTAGGAGGCGGATCTTCGTCGCCGCCACCGCCGCCGCCGCCGCCGCCGTCCCGGCTTGTGTTGTTCCTGATTTCCGGCTTGGGCGTTGAGCCATACTTCGCGCGGACTATGTAATATGTCCCGTCAGCGGGGGCGGAGCCGTCGTCAATATCGGTTTCGATTTCGATTACGCCCTCTTCTACATATTCAAAGGAAATAGTGCGGGAGCGCTGCTCGTAAAGCGCTGATCTACCGTCTATATCGGCGTTCCCCTCTATTTGAAGCTCGTCCCCGTTTTCCGTCTCCATCGCAAAGAGTTCAAAGACAAAGTAATCCTTCGAGTCCTCATATTCTATGTACAGCACGGCGTCGCCGTCGTCGCGGACGTATTTTCCAGCGAGGAACCGGCTGCTTTCGTTGTCGTTTTCTTTCGGCTCGTCCCAATCGAAGTCGACAGGCTTGTACTTGGTGTTGTCGCGCGGGTCGGAATTCTCGCGCGAGCTTCCGCCGCCTGAGCTGCTTGAGCCGCTGCCGTCATACGAGCCGGCGCTGCCGCCGCCCGTCAGTATCTGGCGCGTCCCGAAGTAACCTCCCACGCCTAATACTGCTGCCAGCGCGATGGATATTATCGTTTTTACAGCCGCTGTTTTCATATCTGTTTTCCTCCTGTCGCGGATGTTTTCTAATTCGACCTACTGAGTCTATCTGGTTATCTGTATTGTATAAACGCTATGACCGCGCCGATTATCAGCCCCAACACCGGAATGATTATATGAATAATTGACAGCTTCTTCGTTGAAGCCGCGTTCATAGGTTGCGGCGGGGGTGGCGGGGGCGGCGGCGCGTACCCGGCTTGCTGCGGATATTGAGGAGCGAACGGCTGCGTTGGCGTCGGTGAAGCCGGTTTTGGTGCGAATTGCTGTGCCGGCACAGGCGCGGGCGCGGCCGGTTGCGGTGCGTATTGTGGCGTCGGTGCAGGCGCGGACGTAGCGGTAGGCACGTCAGGCGTGAAATCCTGCGCGAACTTGCCTGTGTCCGGATAGAACCATGTGGTCCATTGGCCGGGACGACCTGAGCTGTCGTTCCCGCGCGTCTGTTTATAGTACAGCCCGCTGCCCGTGTCGAGCATGAACCCTTCGGGAACAGGGGCTCTATTCTGCATGGGTTGCGCAGCCGATTGGTAGGGCATAGGCTGCGCCGTCTGCGGGTATTGCGCGGGCGCATTACCCTGAGCCGCGATAGCGCCGGCCGAAGCAGGGCAGTCGCAAACAACACCGTTCATTTGTTTGCCGCAATATTCACAAAACTGTGCCATATTATGATACCTCCTCGAAACTTGGGTCGTACGGTAGTCCGTGCATTAGATTTTGCCATTAGATTCTGCGACTCCTCGCTGAATGACGTGGGGAGTTAAAATAGTTGCAATAAGCATATCACAAATTTCTGCATTCTGCATTCTGCATTCTGCATTCTGTATTATGAATTATGAATTATGAATTATGAATTACCCCCGCCGCCATATTCAGGTACAAGCGGGAATGTGAGCGCCACGGTCGTCCCCTTGCCGAAATCGCTTTCGATTTGTACTCCGTAGCTATTTCCGCATTGCAGGCGAATCCGCCTTTGCACATTCATAAGCGCTACTCCGCGCAAACCGGGTTCGGGGAAATCGCGCGGCTCGGCTAATTCAAGGTTTTCCCTGATCGACTTCAGCTTGGCGGGGGGTATTCCCGCCCCGTTGTCTGATATTTCTATGCAAGCTTTACCGTTTTCGATAAACCCTTTAATATACAGACGGGCGTCCTGCTCTTTGTTCCCCAGCCCGTGTTCAAGGGCGTTTTCCACGACCGGCTGCATGATGAACCCGGGCATAAGATAATCGCAAAGCTCTTCAGCGAGGTCGTAATCATATGTATATTTTTCCCCATGCCGGATGTTCATAACCTCTATGTATTTTTGGAGCGCCATAAACTCGTCGAACACATTCACAGGCATGTCGCCTTTGTGCTGGTGCTTGAGTAAATAACCCAGCCCGCCGGCCATCTGCGCCGCCTGTTCGCCGTCACCCCTTTCCGCGAGGTTCTGGATGCCGATGAGTGTGTTTGTCACAAAATGCGCGTCCATCTGCTGCGCCAGCAGACCCATGCGCATTTTTTGCCTCGCCAGCTCGGCTTCATATACCTTTTGCCGTTCCCCCAGTAGTTCGGTATTGTGCTTCTCAGTCCTCTCGAGCATGTCGTTTATGGTAAGCACTAACGATTGGAAATCCGGTTTTCCCAGCACCGGCAGTTCGTGGAGCCTTTTTACTTTCTCTCCGTCAAGCGACTCTACTCCGGCGACTATGCTCGCCATAGGACGTATCATGTCCCTTGATAGATAGTTGTATAGTACAAATATCACAAGGATCATCAACCCTATGAACACAAGCGATGTTACCAGAAACCACCGGCTCCCCGGAAAAAGCTCGCTTATCGGTATGGCCGCTGCTATGGATAGCGGCGTGCCGTCCACTTGCGCCGTCGTAATCATTCCATAGAGCTCCGGGAGCGCGTCGGCCCTCGTCCCCTCGAGCGAGGGGTTGTTCGACATTATTATCTCCCCGTCGATGATGACCGCTATATCCATGTTTATAAGGGAATCCTCATATAAAAGCATTTTTCGGGTTTTTTCAAGCCCCGTAAGCAGCGCCACGTTTCCGAGCCGGATAGGGTATTGGCCAGACAGTTCGAGTACAGGCGCGCTGTGGCAGTAGAACAATGTATCGTCAAGGTCTACGACTGTATAAACAGTCCCCGCCCCTTGGATCGAACTGTACAGCGCCTCGCAGGACTGGCTGCTGAGCCCGCCCGAAAACCGGTATGAGACTCCCTCGGCGTTTATCGCCAGCACACTGTCGGCCGACGTGATGGGAAACGCCGCTTGCCGTATTATTTCCGAAGCTATACCGGCTTTGCTGTAATAATCTGTAAGATCTTTCTCGCCAAGGAAGTCCTGTATATACGACGAACCGGCGATAGCGGACGCGATAGTCCTCATTTGGGCGAATTCCGCCCCTATTTGCTTTGTCAGGTTATCCGCCGCGAGGCGGGTGCTTTCTTCTGCTATGCGGCTGACTGCTGAATAGTTCAATTGGTGGTAGCCAAACCATAAAACAAGCGTCAGCATCGTATATATGATGAGCGTCCGTAAAAACCGCCCCCGCAGAGTCGCCCTAAACTTCATTCCAAACCCTCCCTGTACGCTGTAGGGGAGCACGCGTAAAACTTCTTGAATACCTGCACAAAATATAGATAATCATAACCGCATAGTTTGGCGATTTCTTTGACGCTCCTGTCCTTGTCCTTTAAGAACGCGGCGGCTGCTTCCATCCTCAACTTTGTCATGTATGAAACGAATGTAGTCCCAAGGTAGTTTGAAAACAGCTCGCAGATATATGTGCTGTTTGTTTTAAATTTGTCGCTCAGTGATTCCAAATTATGTTTAGCAGCGAGGTTCTCTTTTAAATACGCGAGCATATCGTTAAGCTCCGGCGAGGTCGTGCTTTCACCACCGGCGGTTTTTTCCCGTTTGCCCGCGAGCCTTGCCGTCAATTTTTCCAAGAGTATCCGCAGATCGTCGTCCGATATGGGCTTAACCAGATAATCGAACCCTTTTTTTGTAAAAAAACGGCGCGACGCATCAAACTCCGGGTACGCGCTGATGATAACGAATTCGCAGTCAGCCCCTTTTTCTCTCAGCAGTTCCACCAATTCGACGCCAGTAAGCTCCGGCATCTTTAAGTCTGTGAAAATGACGTCGGGGTTCAGCTTTTTTATCTCGTTTAACGCCTTGTTTGGGTCGGTGGAAAAGCCGACGACCTGATAGCCATGGCTATTAAGTAACGGGCTGCCGGTCAGCCTTTCTAATGCGTGAGGCTCGTCGTCAACAAAATATGCCCTGTACAAGCGATCACCTGCTCTTTGCTTATGCACTAAATATCATTCGGATAGGGATTCCATCCTGCGCCGGCGCTTTGTTATAAAAACGGCTGCGCAATTACTATTGTACAACCGTTTTTTCGATTTGAATATCTAATATCTTCGGCAAAATATATAAAATCTTAAATTTTTTCATGTTTTTTGCCTGTTCCATGCCTCCTGTGCGGTGGCCAGAAGTTCCGAAAGGCCCAAATCCATGAACTCCGACACGTATTTTTGCCATTCGGTATCGTCGCTGACGTCCCTTTTACCGGTTATGAAGTCAACAGCCGTCGCTTTCACATGGTTTTCGATGGCGGCCTTTGTGTTCCTTATCCGCGATTCTTCCTCAGGCGTATATATAAGCGCCGTTATGTACTCATCCGGCGCGCAGTCGCGGTGCAGCATAGCCGCTTGCGCGTTAATGTATTCGCCGTCGGTCGTATTCCCGTCCCATGTCACGCCGCCGGAATACTTTGGCCGGGAGACGTAAGGGCCGATCTGCGACAGGTGCTTGTTTTGCGACGTGTTCCAAAGCTGGTTGATTATGCTGACTGTCGCGGGAGTCCCATAAATGCTTATGTCTCCAGCTCCCGCGAACTCCCAATCGACGCCTTTTTCGCCGTACCGCCCCATCAGGCAGGCTTCCTCGGAGAGCATGAGGTCGAACAGCTTAAAAACTTCCTCCGGGTGGCTGCAAGCCGAAGTTATTACCCCGTTGGGCCTCGGTATGGGCGTGTATACCGTCGAAAGCCTCACGCCGCCGGGACCGGCCAGCGGCCCGACGCCCGTATAGCGCTCCATCATCACAGGGGAGTTTTGGTAAACGGTAAGGGTTATGCCGGGTGACAAGAACGCGCCGAGGAGGTCGCGCTGGTCGTTTGCCATCTGCCGGAATTGCTGGTCGTCCTGCGTGAAACTGAAAGGCGAGTATAGTCCCTCGTCGTACAGGTTGCGCATATACACGAGGGCGTCTCGCCATTCATCTCTGACCGGCGCGAAGCCGATGACGTCGTTTTCAAGCAATAGCCGTGAGTTTTCCGTGTCGTTATAGATGAAAGCATTCAACAGGAAGTCATACGCCTGTTTTCCGTATTGGGCGTCTGTTCCTGCCATGGGGATGACGCCGGGATAGTTTTCTTTGAACGCCCGCAGCATATCGCGGAACTCGTCCGTTGTTTCCGGCGGTTTCAGCTTTAGCTCGTTGAGCCAACCCTTGTTGACCCACATAAGCTGCCTGTGGCGGGTGATAAGGGAAGATGAAAACCCGGGCATGAAGTAGATATTCCCGTCGGCGGAAGTCATAAGCGCCTCTATGCTGTATTCAGGGAGTTCCAAGAACAGGTTTTTTAAATACACGCCGTAGGTATCTATCATTTCGTTGAGCGGGATAATAACGCCCTGCTCGCCGTAAGTCTGCAAGTTTGGCTGCTGGAAAATCGTATATCCGCTGCCAAAGCCGATATACGCGTCGTGCAGGTTTTCGCCTGTCGAAAGCGCCATTTTTACGGCTTGCTCCGCGTCTCCCGCGGGCAGCCAGGTCATTTCGATTTTCAGCCCGGTCTGCTGCTCGAGCCAGAGTTTATACATGTTGACGTCGAAGTCCTCGATGTACGCGCTTTGAGGCGCGGCAAGGCGGACGGTAATCTTATCTCCGCCCGTTTGCGCCCCCGGCGCGAAACAGCCCGCAAGCCCTGACAGCATGGCGAGGGCAAGAAACCAGATAATGATGGTTTTAATTCGTTTCATTTGATTCCCCGGCAAAGCAGTATATCTAATGGAAGCAGCTTAGCATAAATTATGTCGATAATCAATGAAATAAGAGAAGACCGGAGCCCTGCTGCGAGAGCCGGGCTGCCGGTCTTTCCGGAATTACATTGCTGAAATATGCACAGTCACGCGATCGCTTATGACACGCCGTTTATACGCTTGACGATCTCGATGAGCTCCCTGCCTTTCGGGCTCAGCTCCTGCTCCATTTCATCGAACACTTTGTAGGAGAGCGCCATAAACTCCTGCTCGGCTTCGAGCGAAAGGGCGGACACCTGATTACGTCCCGAATCCCTGACCTCCTGAATGTACATATCGAAGAATTCGTTGACTATCCTGACAGCTTCACTCTCAAAGATACGCCCGGCATACTCGATCAACGCCTGCTCGTCAGAGTTCAGCTCGTCCCACCTGGCTCCATTCATGAGAAGAGCGGCATAACCCTCGGCAAGATTTGTCGTAGTGATGTACTCGCAGACTTCATAAAGTTTAAACGGGACGATAACGGCCCAACTTGTCATAACGCCTTCGACTATGCCCCTGTTAAACGCATCGGCAAGATCCGCAAGGGCGATCGTGGTTGCGGTACCGCCCCACGCTTCGACCGTCTTGGAGAGCCATGTGCCCGAAACGCGGAATGACATACCGACGACGTCCGAAGGCTGGGCGATAGGCCTGTTCACGCTGGCGATTCCCGTAGTTGCGTCATATAGCGAGCCAACGAATTTGATGCCATAATCGGCATAGATACTGCTCACAAGATCGCGGATTTCGTCAATGAACTCGAACCAGTCGTTGCCGCCATAATAACCGGCAATCGTGAGGGGCGCTATATCGCCGACGGTGCCGGTGATAAACGAGCCTTTGCTGTGGATGAAATCGACAGTACCCGCAATAACGGCGTCAAGAGTTTCCGTATCGAGCAGAAGCGTGCCGCCGACACGCTGGTCGACTTTCATCTTGCCGCCGGAGAGTTCCTCGACCGCAACACAGAACGCGTTGTACTGCAGTCCGGAGGCGCCGTCGGCCGGCAGACCGTGCGCCAATATGAATGTCTGCGAGCGGATGTTGTCAGGATTCCACGGGTATTCGCTTCCGCTGCTTGCGGGCGGCGCGGCGGAACCTGCGTCTGCAGGCGGGGCGGAGCTTGCTGCCGGCGGAGTCTCTTTACCTCCGCACGCGGCCAGTGCGACTAAGAGGACCAATGCAAGGGCTAAACACAATACTTTTTTCATTTTACTTTTTTCCTTTCAAAAATTATTATATACAAGCTCAAATACTATATTACGTTTGAAGCACCTGAACTCTCAACACGATGTTGGACATTTACTAAAACATAAGGTTCGGCAGGAACAACGCAATGCCCGGGAAAATAGTGAACAGCGCCAATGCGATCACGAACAGCACTACGTAAGGTATAGCGCCTCGCATGATATATTTCATCTCCACGTTGGTATTTGCTTTTAGGACAAACAGGTTCAGCCCGACCGGCGGTGAAATCATGCCTATCTGCGACCCAAGCACTGTTACGACGCCTATCCATACAGGATCGAACCCGCTATCGACCAGCGGCTTGAAAAGAAACGGTATCGTCAGGATAATGACGCTGCCCGGGTCTATCAGGGCGCCTAGTACGATCCACAACAGGTATAACAGCACAAGGACAACATATTTGTTCAAACCGCTTTTAGAGATAGCGTCCGATATGCCCTGCGCTATTCCAAGGAATGATATGCAGTATGTCAAAATGAAACCGCATATTATCATAAATATCATCATGGCGCCGGTTCTTGCCGAACCGCTCAGGACGTCCACAAATATTTTCGCAGTGATGCGGCGTTGAAAAACCGTAATGATCAGCGCGCCTATGACGCCGTAACCGGCCGCTTCCATGGGCGTCGCAAATCCCGCATACATCGACCCAAGCACGACGATTATAAGTATCAGGGCCGGCAGTATTGTGAAGAATGTGGGTTCTTTTCTGATTTGAGGCTTGACCGTAGCTACTGTCTCTTTTGACTCGGCTTCTTCAGCCGAAAGCCTTTTCGCCTCGTCAACTATTTCGCGCGCGGTCGCCATGTCTATTTCGGAGGCGTTTTTTGGCCCGTCCGCCGTTTCCGGCGTCCAATTGAGGTGCCTCGGATTAAGGCGCACCCGGATGATGATGAAAATGATGATCATCGCCGATAGGATTATACCGGGAACAATGCCCGCCATAAGAAGCTTAATAATACTCGTCTCGGTCAGTATGCCGTAAAAGCAGAATGTTATCGACGGCGGTATCATGATCCCGAGCGTCCCTGAAGCAGCAACCGTACCGACAGCAAAGTCAGGCGAATAGCCGCGCTTCATCATTTCCTGAATAGATATTCTACCGATAGACGCCGCTGTAGCCGGTGAACTGCCGCACAAAGCGGCGAAAATCGTACAAGCGAGCGTAGTGGCGATCGCGAGGCCGCCCTTGAATTTTCCGACGCCGCGGTTGAGGACAGAATATATGTCCTCGGCTATTTGCCCCTTTGACAATAGTTCCGACATCATAACAAACATCGGCAATATTATTTGGTTATAACTCGTGCCGTAGGTATAGGCTGTTATGCCTATTTGGCCAATATGCCTGGAGCCTAAAAACGCGAGAATACCGACAATGCCCGCCGTTCCCAGCGCGGCAAACACCGGCGCGCCTGAAAACATAACGATCAACAGTATAGCGAAAAATGTAACCAGTATCAGACCTGAACTCATTAGCCCACCCCCCTTTATAAGTATTTATCGCCGCCGGAAAGGAGGTCGATAATGATAAAAACCAACGTCACCAGCATAATCGCTGAACCGACGACAATCGCTGAATACGAGATGATAAGCGGAAATTTAAAGTAGTAAGTAGCTAGTTGGTTGAGCCTGATGGCGCGCTCGGAGATGATCCATCCACCGTAAAGGATCATTGATACGACTCCAAACGAAATCAGGTACCCGATAACAGAAAAAATCCTGCGCGGCATTCGCTTTTCACCTTTGGTATGTTTGTCTATGATGTTCCTGATCAAGTCGACGGACACATGCCCCAACTCTTGAAAAGCCCATGACGACCCGAGAAACGCCGCCCAAATGAACACTCCGGACGTCAAATTCAAAGTCCATGTCGTTGGATCGGAAAAGAGCTTGCGCAGAATAGATTCCATGACGGAAAGCGCCGAAGCTATCAATATAATGATACCGCTGACCCATGAACATACCCTGTTTATATGGAACATAAACCTCGGATATCGCAAAATACATCTCCTCCTTAATCTGTAATAGTTCTGACAGTGTACGGTGCTGTTGCTTCCGCCCGGCAGAGTAAGCAAATCCCCGGCCGGACTATAAAGCTTTACTCACCGCGTTCCCTGTCATAATACTCTCTGCTGTAACAGTATAATTCATTGACGACTTCCCAGGCGACTTCAGGATCGGATATGAATGTCCTCACATAAGCGCCGCCGTTTTTTCCATAAAGGTCCACTACCTCACGCGCGGCTTCCAGGCGAGTTGGCGTCTCATGCGCAAGCCTGGATATTCTGTCATCGGTGATACAGAACCCTATCTTGTCTCCAAACTGGCGTTTTATCGCCGGGAGATCGTTTGCGCGCCTCTGTATCTGGACTATATCTACGCCAATATCGATAAAATATTTCATAAACCGGCCTATATTGCCGCAGCTATGCAGCTCGAAAAGCGCGCCCTTATCCTTGACTTGCTTCACTATCTGCCTTGTTGGTTCCAGGACGAGCTCTTCCATCATCTTTTCAGAGAAGAAAGTATCGCGTTCCGTGCCAAAATCATCATGGTAGTTTATCATGTCTATCGGGTATTTTTCAAAGAGCTTATCGATCTGCTTTTTTTCCCATTCCACGAACGCGCTGAAGAAGTCGGCGCACGCTTCCGGTTCTTCCGCCATGGCAAGCATCCCTTCGCCATATCCGCCCAGCAAACTAATAAGACGCTCTGTCGCTCCCTGAAACACATCCATAACGAACAGTTTATCGGGATCATAAGACTTTTCAAGGAAATCGGAATCGTTAAACTTGATTTCGGGAAACTTGACGATTTTTTCCCACTTCGTAATATCGTCGAGGACCGCTGTGCCGTCCGGGTCCATCATTGCGCCGCCGGCGGAAACGATATACTTCCACTGGCAGCCGAATTCATCCTTGAACACGACCTCCTCTTTGGATTCCCATGGAAATATCACAAGGCCTTCCAGAACGTCGGACATATGCAGCAACTGGAAGTCAAGCAGTAGATTAGGCATCCATACCGGCGTTTTACGCGCCGCCGCTAATTTGAAGTTTTCTACAGGGGTTATCGGATAGTCCGGCTGTGGCAATACGTATGGTATATGTGGCGTATATGGCGACCACAACTCAACGGATTTTGCTCCGGGCTGCCCAAACGCGGGACGTGGATATACAGACATTTGATTCACCTCTGAAATAATATTTTCGCTGCCATCGGCCGCTATAAACGATAAGCGGAGTCCGCCGGCGTTTTATTACCCGGTTGCGGGCTCAGCCCACAGCGGGTCATGCTTTTCCATATTCTCTGACTGTTTCGAACATTGCTTCAAGGTTTTCGCGTTTGACGTTTTCTATGTATTTATCCGTATTGAAAATATATCCGCCGCCGGGTGCACAGATATCAAGCAGACGCTTTGCCTCTTCGATAACCTGTTGCTTATTCCCATACTCAAGAAGATATACGGGGAAATTCCCACTAAAACAGGCAATTCCGTTAAATATGCTTTTTGCCTTTGCGATATCTACGGTTTCAAACTGATAGATGACTTTTCCGGGAGGGACGTCCGCAAGGCATTCAAGCCGCGTGTTGTACGGGCCTTCCGCAAAAACGACAGGCGTCACGCCTAAATCGATCAGTGCAATCATGACTTTGCGCAGGGGTTTCCAGTAAAGCTCTAAATACTGCTCCGGGCTCATAAAACGATCCATACCTTTATGCAAAGGAAAGAAAACTCGTTTATATGGCATATCCGGGTTTTTGAAACGCCCGTAACTGGCGATCTGAATATCAGCGAACATGTCACAAGCCCGGGCTATCAAGTCAGGGCAATCGACCAAGTCGTGGAACATGCCTACTGTTCCTCTGTAATAGTCGCTGATAATATCAAAAGGCGCCTGGCTAGCTCCATTGAACATCGCCGGTATGCCTATCGACTCTACATCCGATATTAACTTTTCTGTTGCCGCGCCGGCCTCCCTGTCATGTCTCGCGATTTCCCGCAGTTTTTCGTATGTCTCAAGCGCGCCGTCGCTATAAAGCCCCGCAAGAGGCCTTGTGCTCAGCACGATTGACGGCACGAAACCAATGCTTCCGAGGCCTGCCAAACCCGGAAATGCCCTTGGGATGTATTTTCTGAGCATAAAGCCCGTAAAATCGCCAATAAGCTCCTCGTATTCATCCTGCTCCATGTACTCATGTTCGATGACCTGATGAGTTGAATAGTCTGATACTTTACTACCGGGACGCCCCGGCCAGTCGATCATAGTCGAGCCTGCGATTTCATTGGACACTCCGCTGGTGAGCCCGGTGAATGTGTAGGCGTCCGGCATAAATGTCCTATAAAAATCAAACAATGCTTGCGTAGCATTTGCATAGTTGTAATATGTGTCTTTGTATGTGGCGTTCCCGCTCAAGTAAAACGGTGTTCCGCTGATACTGGGGATAAGAGAAATTTCCGCTTTTCACCCTTGTTTGGCAGTCGAATAAAGGCTTGATTTTCCCGCTTGTTTGAATGTTGAATATAAGTTGTGTTTTATATATAGTTTACAAGTTTTGTTACAACAATTACAGTTCCGCCCCGGTCTGCGCCCTATTTGTGACTATCCGTGCCTGCGGGCAGGGACTACCGTTAGATAGGCGTGTACAGTAAAGCGTGCTAGCTTACTAAACCATTTAAAAATGTCTTGAATACGTTTTACATCGGGGCTATAATAAAATCATACAAATCACTGCTGAAAAGCTGTTTCAGGGGTATTGCCTTATGAAAAAGACAGAAAATTCAAAAGAAAAAAAGCCATTCTTAAGTTCATTGTTTAGGAGGAAAAGCTCCGGGGATGTATCGCAGCCTCTTGAACAGCCGTGCGTGGAAGAGCCCGACGCGGAGGAACTCGAGGCGATAGAAGCTGAGAAAGCGCGCGCGGCGGAAGAGCTTGCGCAGCGTGAAAAAGATAATATGGTAAAAGCGGATGGCAGCGCTCTGTATAAAATATATGAGTATTACCACGGGGTGCCGCCGGTAGAGGATGACGACGGTTGTTACAGCCTGGTTGTGTTCACGGAGAATGACGAGTTGCCCACGGATGAGCAGCGGGAACTGTTGATAGGGATCGATCAAAGGCTGGTAAAGGAACCGGAGTGCTGGGGCGGAAGCAAAGCCATAGCGCAAAAACCATCCAAAAAAGCCCGCAGCGATAACGCCCCCGGGAACGATGCTCTCTCGGATAACACAGAAGAAACATCCCCCGCCGCTGTTGATTCATTTTGCATGATATTGATGCCGGACGACCGGTTGAATGCTTATCTGTTTGCGCTTCCTCCGCTGCACGGGGGGAAAGGTTTCACAGGCGAGGATGTCACTAAGGCTCTGGGAGACGCTCAAGTGTCGTTTGGAATTGCCGGCGACCGGAGGATCGAGGCTTTAGCAGACGCTCAGAAATACCTTGCGATCGTACAGGTAGCTGCCGGCACAATGCCCGTTGACGGTAAGGACGGAGAGGTGGTTGACCGTTTCCGGCGCGAAGTCGGGATAGAACTGAAGGAAAGGCCCGATGGTACGATCGACTACCGCGACCTTGGCTGGCTGCAAACAGCCAAGGCAGGCGATGTGATAAGTGAAATCCTGCCGCCCACAGATGCGCAGGACGGCGTCTGCGTGATGGGCACGCCTATTTCAGGGACTCCCGGTGAAGAAGCTGAGCCGATTCTCGGAAGCGGCGTCATTTTAAGTGAAGACGAAAGTAAAGTACTGGCGGAGATCGACGGAGTTGTGTTGTTTGCGAACAATTGTTTCAACGTGGAACCGCTGCTCGAGATCGAGGCCGACATCGATAGCAGCGTGGGTAACCTGGATCTGGCGGGCAGCATGATAATAAAGGGCGACGTTCGCGGAGGATATACGGTAAAAGCTACCGGAAACATTACGGTAATGGGCCGGGTAGAGAATGCCTTAGTGGAAGCCGGAGGAAGCATCCAGGTGGGCAACGGGATGAACGGCGGTGAAACAGGCGCAATGCGGGCAGGCGGTGATATCGTGTGCCGATATATCGAGCACAGCGTGATA
>Ga0082212_10004515_pt1 | contig 19265 bp, 13 predicted proteins | sample TergutNt197P3_FD_71548 | JGI IMG/M metagenome (GOLD analysis project Ga0082212, IMG submission 71548) | Neocapritermes taracua P3 segment gut microbial communities from Petit-Saut dam, French Guiana - Nt197 P3 | ecosystem: Host-associated > Arthropoda: Insects > Digestive system > Gut ... | reverse complement strand
ATTTTGGAGCAGTTTTGAAGTATTTCTGCAAAAGGCTCAACAAAATTGATCATTCGTAGAAAAACATTTTACGTTTTCAATAACATTCCCTACTTTTGCATTTGTAATTATCGTCATATATAATATGTCAAAAATCAACGACTTATCGGAAAGACATGACATAGAATTAGTTGAACTTTTAATTGGGGGTTCTCAGGAGGCATTCGTAGAATTGTATGCCCGTTTCAGAAAACGGTTGATGTTTTTCTGCAAACAATACATGAGAAACGATGCCGACGCGGAAGATACTGTTCATGATATTTTCCTGCAACTTTGGGAAAAACGCCATTTTCTGGGTGAAGTGTCTTCTTTTTCAGGATATCTGAAATCAATGGCAAAAAACCATATCATGAAAAAGTTCCGGCATTTGGATGTTCACTCGCGTTTTGCTAAATATATGCTTTTAAACGAAATAGATTCAACCAACGAAACTGAAAGCGCCATCATTGATAACGATTATTCAAAATTATTGGATGAATTTATCGAAAATTTACCGCCGAAACAAAAAGAAGTATTCAGACTCAGCCGCATCAATGGACTTACATATAAAAAAATATCGGAATTGTTACATATATCCATTGATACTGTTCAGGAACATGCTTCTCTTACATTGAAAAAAATGAAAAAACATTTAAGGCAACATACTGACATTTATTATTAAAGAACAATATCATTCATGTCAATAGAAAGATACGTATTCTATTGATATTTTTTTATATCCATCCCCCCAGATTACCCTATAGAAAAGGGTCTATATTATCGTAAACAATAATTTTTTCATAATGAATAAAGATCACACTTTAAAAGAAAATATCATTGAGGCTTGGGAGCGTTATACGAACAAAACCAATACCTGCGATGATTTAGCGCTCATCCTTGATTCTATCAGGGAAGATGATTACATTCAAGAGTTTGAAGAAGTAGCCGAAAGGCAATGGGACATGGCGATGAACGACCTGCCGCCTGCGCCTGAAGAAATGGAGATATACAGAATGAAAGCCGCTCAACTGCTTGCTGAAAACGAAAGCAGGCAAACCATACAGATTACTTCACGAAACACTGTCCGTTTCCGGAAAATATTTTACTGCACGGCAGCAGCGGTATTATTGCTTGGACTGTTGATACCCGCCGCACGCCTGTACATGAAATCAAAAACGGAACAAACTTCAGTCCAATATGTTGAAACTGTTACTCAACGCGGAGAAATAAAGACCGTTCTTCTTCCCGACCAGACGAAAGTAGTGCTAAATTCCGGAAGTCGCATCAAATATCCCGTTATTTTTACCGGCAACGAACGTTCGGTGGAATTAGCAGGCGAGGCGTTATTTGACGTTACCTCCGACCCCGCGCGACCGTTCTTCGTAAAAACGGAAAACATGAACATCAAAGTGGTTGGTACTGTTTTTGATGTGAAAGATTATGATAACGACGGATTGTCGTCGGTTTCGGTGGCTTCTGGAAAAGTGGAAGTCGGTCTGGCAAACGAAAAAATAGCGCTGACACAAAACCAGCAGGTTAAAATGGACAAAGCCACAGGAAACTTTGAAAAGACGACTATTGACGCCGGTAATTATTTGTCGTGGACAAGCGGCACATTGTATTTTAATCTGACGCCTATTCGTGATGTTGTCAATATGCTCAACCGACTTTATCCGGAAGTGGATATTGAGCTGGCCGATGGTGAATATAATCAGATGCTCTCGGGAAAACATACCATCATAAAACTGGAGATTATTCTTGAAGGTATCACTTATTCCATCGGTCTCAAATGGACAAAAACAGGTATAAATAAATACACTATAAAATAAATGAAGAGTTGAGAGTGAAGGATAATCATCTGAATATATGAAATTTAAGGTCACCCCAAACAAAAAGGGCGATCGCTTCCACAGCCATCACCCCGAATCATCCCGAATTTATCCTCGACAATTGGACTTAGAGAGAGATAAAGCCGGAGACACCATTTTAGCAATCTTTTTTTTAATCACTAAAACATGACAAATGTATGTATTTTTTTAAAATTTCAAAAGCTTTTATCATGCGTTTTACGCTTATTTTTTCATTGAGTTGTATTGTTCTCAGCATGGCGACAGCCACAGAAGCCTTGTCACAAAAGAAAGAGACGGGGATTGTGATTTCTCTGACCAATGCATCCGTTGTATCCGTTATCGAAGCCATCAGCAAGGAAACGGGATACGAATTTTTATATGAAGGAAACCAACTGTCGAAAATGGAGCATATCACTATTCGTATGAAAAACGCCACATTACAGGAGGTACTTCAACAGGTAGCCAATCAAACGGGGCTTACTTTCCGCAAGATAAATGATTTCTATTTCGTTTCTCCTGCAGCAGAACCGGCGACGTTTGAAAATACCGAATCCAAAGTCCGGCAAGGCATCCGCATTACCGGTACGGTATCCGACGACAACGGGGATTTGTTGCCCGGCGTGGCCGTTGTTGTCAGAGGTACTTCCACAGGCGTCTCCACCGATGGAAACGGCGAGTTTACCCTCACCGTTCCCGGCGATACATCCGTATTGCAATTCCGGTTTATCGGTTACAAGGTGCAGGAAGTAGTGGTAGGCGCACGGCGCATCATTGCTGTGACTTTGCAGGAAGAAGCCGCTGAATTGGGCGAAGTGGTGATCGTAGCGTTTGGCACGCAAAAGAAGGAAAGCGTCATTTCCTCCGTCACGACTGTAGCCCCTGCGGAACTGCGAATTCCCTCCAGTAATTTAACCACCTCATTGGCGGGAAAAATTGCAGGCGTAATTGCTTACCAGCGTAGCGGAGAACCGGGGCAGGACGACGCCGAATTTTTTGTGCGCGGCGTTACCACTTTCGGATATGCCGCCTCGCCGCTGATTCTGATCGACGGGGTAGAAATGTCGTCGTCGGATTTGTCGAGGTTGCAGGTGGACGATATTGCCAGTTTTTCCATCATGAAGGACGCTACTGCCACCGCATTGTACGGAGCCAGAGGCGCAAACGGGGTTATATTGGTGACCACCAAAGAGGGGAAGGAAGGGAAAGCCAAAGTGTCGGTACGTTACGAAACATCTATCTCGTCGCCGACGCGGAAGATTGAATTAGCCGATCCCATTACCTATATGCGGCTGCACAACGAGGCGGTGGCGACGAGAAATCCAATCGGGATTCAGCCCTATTCGCCTGAAAAAATCGACAAAACCATTGAAGGAGCCAATCCATACGTGTATCCTGCCATAGATTGGTACAAGATGCTGTTTAAAGACTATGCGATCAATCAACGGGTAAACTTCAACGTAAGCGGCGGAGGCCCGATCGCGCGTTATTACGTAGCAGCCACATACACAGATGATAAAGGCGTGTTGAAAGTGGACAAACGTAATAATTTCAACAACAATATCAATCTGAAACGTTATCTGGTACATTCCAATGTTAACATCAACATCACGCGTACCACCGAAGCCATCCTCAGATTGCATTCCACCTTCGACAATTATACGGGACCCATCGACGGAGGTTCGGATTTGTACAATAAGGTCATGCGTACAAGTCCGGTGCGGTATCCAGCCTATTTTCCTGCCGATGAAGGCCATCCATTCCCCAACCGCATCCTGTTCGGTAATTATGACCGGGGACAATTCATCAATCCTTACGCTGATATGATCAGGGGCTATAATGATTCTAATGCGGCAACCGTATTGGCGCAATTCGAGTTAAAACAGGATTTGGACTTTATTCTGAAAGGACTTAAAATCCGTGCTTTGTACAACGAAACACGAAAAACAAATAGTAATATCAGCCGAAGTTACAGCCCTTTTTATTATGCGGTTTCTAATTATGACAAATATACTGATACTTACAAACTTAATGAGTTGAATACGGCTTCCGGTAGAGATTTCCTTGGTTACAGCGAGGGGGCGAAAACAGTTGAATCCGCTCATTATACGGAGGTTGCTATCAACTATGATCGGATATTTGGCGAAAAACACGCCGTAAGCGCTCTGTTGGTGGGAACACGCCGGAATAAGAACATATCGAACGCCGGATCGCTGCAACTCTCCCTGCCCTACCGAAATGTGGGGGTTTCGGGGCGCGCTACATACGCTTACGACAGCCGCTATTTTTTGGAGGCTAATTTCGGATACAACGGTTCGGAACGATTTCATGTCAGTCACAGATTTGGATTTTTCCCGTCCATTGGCGTGGGTTATTTGGTTTCCAACGAACCCTTCTATGGCGAACAACTGAAAAAAATCATGCCCATGCTCAAATTCAAGGCTACCTACGGCTTGGTGGGTAACGACAATATAGGCGATCCCGAAAGTCGTTTCTACTTCTTATCCGAAGTGAACATGGATACCGGCAACACTTATTATTCAGGTATTGATTTAGGCTATACCAAGAGAGGGATTCTCATACAAAGATATGCCAACCCCAACATTACATGGGAGGTAGCGAAAAAAGCAAATGTGGGATTGGAAGTCAATCTGCTTGACGCCATTGATATCAATGTGGATTTCTTTAAGGAACATCGCGGCAATATTTTGATGGATCGCGCGTATATCCCTTATACGGTGGGGCTTACGGAAGGCGCCAATGTTCCCAAAGCCAATCTGGGGCAGGCTGAAGGACAGGGAGTTGATTTCTCCGTTGATTATAAACAATCGTTCAGCACGGATTGGTGGATGATCAGCAGGATCAACTTCACGTATGCTGCCAGTAAATACACGAAATTTGAGGAGCCGGGTTACGCGAAGACTCCCTGGTTATCGCATGTGGGACAGAAATTAAGCCAGCAATGGGGTTATGTAGCCGAGAATCTGTTCGTCGATGAATACGAAGTGGAAAACTCGCCCTATCAGAGCAGAACAGTCATGGCGGGGGATATCAAGTACCGCGACATCAACGACGACGGACAGATAACAGCTTTGGATCAGGTTCCTGTCGGATATCCCACCATGCCCGAAATTGTATACGGTTTCGGAATATCGGCAGGCTGGAAATGGCTCGATGTTTCCTGTTTCTTCCAGGGATTGGCAAGGTCGTCGTTCTGGATTGACCCTTCTGCTACGGCTCCTTTCGTCAATCAGAATGCGCTGCTGAAAGCATACGCCGACGACCACTGGTCGGAATATAACCGTAATCTGTATGCTTTGTGGCCCCGGTTAAACAACGAACCCGACCTCAATAACCGGTTGAGAAGTACATGGTGGATACAGAACGGTTCGTTCCTTCGTCTGAAATCTGTGGAACTGGGGTATACCATGCCTGCGAAACTCACCGGAAAAATCAGGGTGGAAAAAGTCAGGATATATGCCAGCGGGACGAATTTGCTTACCTTTAGCAGATTCAAACTCTGGGATACGGAGATGGGCGGAAACGGGCTGGGCTATCCCATTCAGAAAGTAGTCAATGCAGGCATTCAGGTATCATTCTAAAACACGTAAATAAAATATCATGAAAAAATACATATTCTTAACAGTATTAACAGTCGCATTGTCGTCATGCGCAGATTTTATGGACATCGTTCCCGATAATATCCCCACGATTGACAATATTTTCGGCGACAGGGAACGGGCGGAGCAGTATCTGTATACCTGCTATTCCATCATTCCTCCGTTCGGTACGGACAGAGAACCGGGGATGACTTGCGGGGACCAGGCATGGTACACCATAGATGTGAACGGTTATACGCAAAACGGATGGAATCTGATGCGGATGGGGAATAATGTATCCGCTCCCATATTCAATTATTGGGCGGGAAGATACGCCGGAATACGCTGGTGCAATATTTTTCTGGAAAATATTGACAGGGTACCCGACATGAACAGTTTTGAGAAAGCCCGCTGGACGGCGGAAGTAAAGTTTCTCAAGGCTTTTCATCATTTCTGGTTGCTTCAGATGTACGGACCGATACCGGTTGTCCGGGAAAACCTGCCGATAGACGCCACTCCTGAAGAGGTAGCCGTATACCGCGACCCTGTAGACGATGTGGTGGACTACATCGTGCAACTGATTGATGAAGCGGTTCCCGCGCTGCCTCTAAGGATAGAGAACGAAGTATCGGAGTTGGGGCGTATCACACAGTCTATTGCATTAGCCATAAAGGCGAAAGTATTGGTTACGGCGGCCAGCCCCCTGTTCAACGGTAATACGGCATACTCGCAGTTGAAAGATAATCGGGGACGGGCGCTTTTCAATCAGGATACGTCAGAAGAGGCAAAACGCCGGAAATGGGAAAGAGCCGCCGTTGCCTGCAAAAACGCCATCGACACTTGTTTGCTGGCAGGGCATTGTTTGTATGAGTTTGCTACCACCCTGCCCTTATCCGACGACACTAAAAAAGTGGTTCAATGCTCGCAAATTGTCACAGACAGATGGAATCCGGAACATATATGGGGCAGATATTTAGAAGATTACGGATCAGGAGCGACCCGCGAAATTCAGATGGTCACTATCCCCCCTTTGCACGCTGACCATAGATCGGATGCATACACGCGGTTTTGCCCTACGTTGAAAATGGCGGAGTTGTTTTACACCAAAAACGGCGTTCCCATGGACGAGGATAAGTACTATGATTATGAAGGCAGATATACGCTACAAAGAGTGGAGGGAGACGCCGCCGCATATCATCAGTATCTTTTACAGTCCAATCGCGTGACCGCAAAACTGCATCAAAACCGCGAATACCGTTTTTACGGAAGTCTGGCCGTGGACGGCGGCTGGTGGTTTGGACTGGGACGCAACAATGACAATGCTCAATGGCCCCTGAATTTCAAAATGGGACAAACGGAGGGTGGCCGCCAAGGCAACGATCGATACGCTATTTGTGGATTTTACGTCAAAAAATTGGCCAGTTATTTGACCACATTCAGTGGAATAACGTTGATACAGAATAGATTTGACTGGCCCGTATTCAGGTTGGCCGATCTCTATCTGCTCTATGCCGAAGCGCTGAACGAATCGTTAGACGCCCCCAACGACGAGGTATATTTCTGGATAGACGAAGTACGCCTGCGATCAGGGTTAGAGGGCGTAGCCTATTCGTGGGAAAATTTTTCCCAATATCCCGATCGGTGCAGGACACAAGCCGGAATGCGGAACATCATCCGGCAGGAACGCAATATTGAACTGGCTTTCGAGGGACATCGCTTCTGGGATTTGCGCAGATGGGGGCTTGCCATGGAATATTTCCGCCAACCCATACAGGGATGGAATATAGACGGGGAAAACGATAATGATTTCTACAATGTGGTGAATATTGGTTATGTCAATTATTCATTCAGAGATATTTTATGGCCCATTCCCGAATTAGAAACTATCAACAACCCGAATTTGGTACAAAACCCGGAATGGTGAAATCAATCAGGAATCAGGAATTAAGAATTAAAAAAATGAAACTCATGAAAATCATAAAAAATATCAGTTGGATGGCGTGTATACTTCTTTTAATGTACGCCTGTAAAGAAGACGAAAAGGGACAATACCCCATTCACGGCGGAGCGCCTGGCAAGGTGACTTCCGCGCGGGTGGAAGAAAATTTCGCGGGCGGAGCCGTCATCGTATATGACATTCCACCGGAAGAAGACGCCTACTATGTGCGGGCGCGTTATACGCTGGACGACGGGACGCCGATGGAACTGAAATCCTCCGTATACGCCAACAGGATCACCATCGTGGGCATCGGTCGTTCGCGCGAGGTGCCGGTGACGTTGACGGTGGTCGATAGAAGCCAAAACGAATCGGAGCCGGTAACGGTAGTGGCTTTCCCTTTGCCGTCGCCTGTTTACGAAATAGCCAATTCAATGATCGTCAGGAATGATTTCGGCGGAATAGCGCTAAGGTGGAACAATCCGGAAAAACTGCCCGTCATTATCGACGTATCGTCGCCTGACGAGATACTCGGCATGATACCCATAGACAGATTTTATTCCAGCGCATCGGCCGGTAAAGCCAATGTTCGCGGACAGGAGTCGGTTGAGACAGTCTTTACCGTTACCATTCGCGACCGCTGGGGAAACAGCGCCGATCCCATATCGGGACGCTATACCCCTATATTTGAGGAGAAATTAGATAAATCCAAATTCCGCAGATGGAATCCGCCCGGATTGCCTTACACCACTTGGAATTGGACAGGCTGGGAAGTAGAGTATTTATGGGATGATGTATGGGGCGCTGTCGGCGAAAACGGAATCGCAACGACGCCGGATGTTTATTACATCACTTTCGACATGGGGCAGGTAGCGCAAATATCCCGCTTCAAAATTTACAGCAGGGATGAAACAGTTTTGTGCTATAGTCATGCCATGATGAAGCGGTTCGAGCTGTGGGGGTCTATGACTCCGAATGTGACCGATGATTTCGTTACATGGCAATTTTTGGGATATTTTGAATCGTCCAAACCTTCGGGGTTGCCTTTAGGTCAACTTACAGACGAAGACGTAAAATATGCCGCCTTTGACGGAGAAGATTTTGAAGTCGAATTGTGCCCGCCTGTCCGGTATATGCGGATACAATGCTTAGAGACATGGGGCGGGATGAATAGCGTTCAGTTTCGTGAATTTACATTTTGGGGACAAATACAGGAATAATCATTGATGATATGAAAAACTTAAAAAATAGAATCCGTATGAAAGTTTACAATTGGTTATTGTGCGGCCTGCTGACTTTATCGGCAGTATGGTCGTGCGACAGGATGAATGATCTTCATGATCAGTACCTTGAAAAAGGCGCGATTATTTATACGATGAAGGTGGATTCCGCGGAAGTATTTGCGGGAAAAAACCGTGTTTTATTGCGTTATTACACAACAGATCCCAAAGCCAAAAAATTGCAGGTCTATTGGAACCTCCGAACCGAATCGCAGGTGTTTGATATTCCCGTCAAAAACGCTGAAGAACCGGTGGATGTGTATATAGACGATTTGGACGAGGGACGCGTCCATTTCGAATTGTTCACCCTGAATGAGAACATGCAGAACAAATCAGTTCCTTACAGCACGGAGGGAAATGTATACGGGAGCATTTTTCAACAATCGCTGGTGAACAGAAAATGTGCCGCTTACCGCACCGAACCTGATCAAAAGATCAGTATCGAATGGTACAGCGCCGATCCCAAAGTTACAGGCTGCGAAATCAAATATACGGATCAATCCGGCGAAACCGTTTATCACACGGCGCCCGCCGCCGAAGCCGTAACCATCATTGACGACATGTCCGCCGAAATACGGTACATAGAATACAGAACCATGTATTTGCCCGAACCGGATGCTATCGACATCTTTTATACCACCGGTTATCATCGGGTCGATATTGAGGAAGAGGATAAAAATATCACCGCCCTGGTATTGAAAAATACCGTATACCCGTTTATTGCAGGAGTACATACTGTTGACGAATATTATAAGGCTGCGGACTGGATTGTATCTGCGAATCTCGCTCCAAACGGAAATGTAGAAGGAGATGCAAATGGCGGTTTGTTAACCGTGATAACATGGAGTGGATTTCCTGTAACAAGCGCTCCGAACGCAAAATTGTACCAAACTGTTGAATTGGACGCCGGAAAATACAGATTTCTTGTCTCTGACTATGGCGCATGGACAAATAACAGTTCGACGCTGGTATATGTTGCTGCCGCTTTGGGGAACGAATTACCGGATACGAATGATACGGAACGGAATGCGCTGGCTTTTGCTCCTGTTCCTTTTATAAATGGATGGTCGAGTAACGACATCGATATTGAGTTTACTCTTTCCGTGGAAAGCGTTGTTTCAACAGGGTTTGTCGGAAATTTATACGCTCCTGCACAGGTAGCAGTCAGAGGAAAAATTGAATTGTGGAAATTAAGCAGTAAATAAAAATCAATTTATATATCAAATCAAAGTAGTAATAACAATTAATTTAAGTATCATGAACAGAAAAGTTTTAATTTTTAGTGCAGTTTTTCTTTTTGCGATTTTTTCAGGTTGCAGTAATAAAGATGACCCGGAACCCGAATCGTTGGAAATCACTCCGACAAGTCTAAGCTTCGGTAAGGACGCCGGCGAGGGTAGTTTCAGTATTGAGTCCAATACCAAATGGACAGTATCAAGTACCGTTTCATGGTTAACCTTTACTCCCGCGTCGGGCGAAGGCAACCGCAGTGTGACCGTATCCGTAATCGCCAATGGCGAACTGAATGTTCGTACCGGAACCGTCACCGTTAAAACGGAAGGCGGAATAGAAAAAACGGTGCAGGTGACGCAGGGCGGGATTGATCCGTTCATTATTCTCGATTCCGACGAGGCGACTGTGGAAGCCGCAGGTGAAGAAGTAACCGTAACGGTGAACGCTTCCGGTGCGTGGACGGTACAGATACCGGAAGACGCCGAAGAATGGGTTACGTTAACATCGCAGCAGGGAGTCTCGCCGGCAGTATTTACCGTTGCCGCAAATACGTCAACCGATGAACGTTCGGCGACTGTCACTTTCAAATTGACCGATGATGACGTTCAAACCCAATTCACCCTGACGCAGGCTGAAATGCCGCCTTACGTGTCGGTGGAAGAAGCCCATAAAACGCAGAATTTCAGTTCTGACGGCGATGAAAAGACCGTCCCGGTCAGCAGCAACGCCGCCTTTACTGCCACCGTGCCGCAAGCCGACGCCGGATGGTGTACCGTTGAAGTAACCCCTGACGGCATTGAAATTAAGGTCGATCCATATTACGGCGCCGCCGATCGGAGCACAACCATCACGCTTTCGGTAACAGGCGGTTCGGAAGACGTTGTTATCACCGTAAAACAGAATGGTTTGGGAGAAATCACCTACACCAATGTTTCCACAATCACCATGCTCAACGGTAATCTTGGCGCGGAAGGATACTGGGTGAGCAGGTGGCCGATGTTGATCGCCTGCGACAAGGATGAGAAACTTTGGGTGAATGACAATAGCATGTACATTTTGAAAATCGACCCGGCAGCACAGACATACGAGATTGTTACCACTAACGGACTTGCCGGCGGTTCGGACGAAATATCCATAAGCGCCGGCGTCACTTCTTCGCCTGATGGCAGCCGTATTTACGTCAATGAAGACAGATGGTGGGAAGCCGGGCAATGGTGGAGACTTCATGAATTTAATCCCGCCAACAATACCTATCTCCACGTCAATACGGGAATACCCCACGACAGTCCCTACACAACCGATGTTCCGTACCGCGTATGGGGAGGCGTTGCAGTTGATGAATCGGGCGTTTTCTACATCATGGATAGCTGGTACAGGTTGTACAGAATGGTAGCGCCAACCCGCGCGCAGATAGGCGGCGAAGGAAAGGACAATTTAGACGGATTTGAATACGAAATTCTGTACGATCTCAAAAAAGACCTGTCTTCTACCCGCGATGACGATTTATTCTGCATCGCTTATTGTCAAAAGATGAAACGACTTTATATTTCCTCCTATTACATGCATCAGATTTTTAAATGGGAACTGGAAACCGGAACATGGAGTTTGTTTGCGGGTTCGGAAGAAGGTTACGCTGAAGGAACCGGCGCCGGAGCCAAATTTAATACTCCCACTCAAATGGCAGTTGATAGAAACGGGAACCTGATAGTAGTAGATCGCACGAACCACTGTATCCGCCGCATTACGCCGGACGGCGTTACCAGCCTCGTCGCAGGAACGCCGGAAACAGCAGGTTACGCTGACGGCCCGCCGCTGACCGCACAGTTCAACAACCCTTACGGATTGTGTATCAGTCCATCGGATGGGAAGACCATTTACGTGGCCGATTTGATTAATTATAAACTAAGAAAGATTTCAGCCGAATAATCACTTTTTATAACTGCTCTCCTGCTTTCGGGCAGGAGGGTAGTTTTGTATGAACGTTCTTTGACATATTGGTTTACACGAAAAATCAGAACACGGATGACGCTGATTGGACGGATGTTTTCGGATTTTTAATCCGTGCAAATCCGTTAAATCTGCGTTATCTGCATGCTATTTTCTGAATTTTTGAATCCTTGAATCAGGAATTTTGGTTATCTTTGTGCTTTATTTTATCAAAAATCATGAATATGGTACGTCCGCTTCCAACAGGGATACAATCGTTTGAGGTCTTGCGAACCGAAGGCTTTATATATGTAGATAAGACAGCGCTGGTTTACCGGCTGGCTTCTAATTCTACTCCGTATTTTTTTAGTCGTCCGCGCCGTTTTGGGAAAAGTTTATTGCTTTCCACTTTTAAAGCCTATTTCGAGGGCAGAAAGGATTTGTTTGACGGGCTTGCTATCTCTGAATTGGAAACTAAATGGGAGAAATATCCTGTTTTGTATTTAGATTTGAACGCCGAGACTTATGATAGCGTTGCAAGTTTGGAAGCCCGATTGTCCGCTAATCTAAGAATGTGGGAAGCCATATACGGAAAAGATGATCTGGACGACACCCTGTCTATTCGCTTTGAAGGAGTTATACGCCGTGCATACGGGAAAACCGGAAAGCGTGTAGTCGTTTTGATTGATGAATACGACAAGCCGATGCTGTCAACCGTTACGGATGAGGAACTGAGCAAAAAATACCGCACCATACTGAAAGCCTTCTACGGAGTTCTGAAAAGTTCGGGACAGTATTTACGGTTTCTTTTCCTTACCGGCGTTACCAAATTTGCGCAGGTAAGCGTGTTCAGCGACTTAAATCATTTAACGGATATCAGCCTCAAGCAGGATTACGCTTCTTTATGCGGTATTACTCAAAACGAGTTGTTGCAGTTCTTTACGCCGGAATTGGAAAAACTTGCCGCCAAACAAAAGATGACATTCGATGAAGCGGTCGCTCGAATGACACAACAATATGACGGTTATCATTTTGCGCCGGATACTGACGGTGTGTTTAACCCATTCAGCGTATTGAAATCCTTGAAATTCAGCGATTTCGATAATTACTGGTTTCAATCGGGAACGCCGACATATTTGGTGAACCTGCTGAAAGAATCGGATTACGACCTGCGTTTATTAGTGGACGGAATAAGTTTAAAACCTTCAGACTTTGCGGAATACCGTGTTGATGTCTGTAATCCCGTTCCCATGCTTTATCAGAGCGGTTATTTGACCATAACAGGTTACGATGAGGAGGTCAGGCTGTGCATTTTGGGATTCCCTAATGACGAAGTTCGTTATGGTTTTCTTGAATTTCTGGTACCGTATTATACAACTGTGGTCAATGGCGAAGGCAGTTTTCATATCGGCAATTTTTACAGGGAGATTAAAGCCGGCGATACAGATGCTTTCATGGAACGGTTAAAGGTGTTTTTTGCAAAAATCCCTTACGAGTTGAATAACAACAACGAAAAACACTATCAGGCTATATTTTACGTAGTCTTTACCCTGACAGGACAGTATACAGACGCCGAAGTGCGCAGTTCAAAAGGCAGAGCCGATGCAGTAGTGAAAACAAAAGACTGCATCTATGTCTTTGAATTTAAACTGAACGGTACTGCCGAAGAAGCCATCCAACAAATAGACAGTCAGGGATATTTGATACCATACAAATTGGATGGCAGAAAGTTAGTAAAATTAGGAGTTGAATTTTCCAAAAAAGAACGAAACATCCATCGTTTTATAGTCAAATAACAAATTCAATGATTTATAAATTCAATGATTCAAAGATTGAATTTTGAAATCAGGAATTTTGGAATCTAAAAAAAGCGTGTAAACCAGTCACAAAGAGTTTATGCGTTTTTTTTGCGAATTGAAAATCAATATGGCAAACAGTTATGAATAGTAAAAATAACATCTTCATCATTTTTGGGATATTTTTCGGATGGTTTTTCACATCGTGCGACCACGAGAAGGATATTCCCGTTAAGGACATTCTGTTCAGCAAAATGGTTCTCACATTGGAAGTGGGGCAGAAAGACAGGATTGAGGCTACCATTGTTCCTGAAAATGCTACCGTTCAAACGCTTCTTTGGCGTTCGGAAAATGAAGGGATTGCCAGGGTGGCTGATGGTGAAGTAACAGGAGCTGGAAAAGGAACGACCATTGTAACAGCGTCAACGCCAAACGGTTCTGTGACGAAACAATTGACTGTCATCGTATTGCTTCCGACAGATGTGGGCGATATTCCCGTCAGTAATATCCTGCTCAGTAAAAACGTTTCCATATTGGAAGCGGGACAGAAAGACCGCATTGAGGCGACCATTGTTCCCGCAAACGCTACCGTTCAAACGCTTATCTGGCATTCGGATAATGAAAGCGTTGCTACGGTAGATGATGGCGAAATAACAGGCGTTGGGGAAGGAATGGCAACGGTAACCGTATCCACGCCAAGCGGTTCGGTAACGAAACAACTGACCGTCATAGTGCCGCCCCGAATAGATATGGACGAATTTCCCGTTTTGGCGTGGGACGAGGGTTATCCGGGTACCATCACTGTGGAACGTTGCCGCATCATGAGGGAAGCGGGCGTTAATCTCAATTTCGTAAGGAAAATGACCCATATCACTCAGGCGGAAATAGCGCTCGACGCCGCGCGTGCCGCCGGTATCAGGATGCTGATACAATGCCCTGAATTGGAATCGGACACGCGCAATACCGTCGAACGTTTCATGAATCATCCGGCGCTGTTCGGATGGAACATAGCCGACGAACCAAACATCGGGAGAGCGCCTGAACTGGTGGCGTTGGGCAACCGGATCAAGACAATCGACAACAAACACCCTGTTTACATCAACTACTATCCGTTTGTTGACCCCGATCCAACCTACATTCAGATGGTCAACAATTTCGCGCCGCCTTTGTCGTTCCTGTCGTTCGACCATTACTGTCTGGTGGTGGATTCGCCCGACCCAAACGCTCCGCGACGGCTCTATCCCTATTATTATCAAAATCTTGAAATAATATCATCCGAAGCAAAAAAATTAGGAAAACCGTTCTGGTCATTTGCATTAACAGCCGCACACTGGAGTTATCCCAAACCAACCCTGTCCGACCTTCATTTCCAGTTGTACAGTATTCTGGCTTACGGAGCGCAGGGTATTCAGTTCTTCAACTGGGAAAATGTGAATTACGACGATTTCACATGCGCGCCCATTGACCATTTGACGCAGCAAACGACCGACGTATATGAATTGGTGAAGCAAATCACGCAGGAAATAAGGGATTTGACATACGTGTTTCTCGGCGCTAAAATGATAACGGTTCGCCACACCGGTACGAACCTGCCACGGGGCGTTACGCGGCTCACAACGTTGCCCGCGCCCGTCATATCGTTCAACACGACGGGACAGGGAGCCGTAGTGTCGCACCTCGAAAACGGCGCTCATGAATATCTGCTCATCGTCAACCGCGACGTCAATAATACGGTAACCATGACTGTCAATGTAGCCTCAGCCGTCAAAAGGATATTGAAAAGCGGGGAGGCTATATTGCCCGGCACAGGCGTGCAAACACTGCAGGTTGCAGCCGGCGACGCTTTGTTATACACATGGGAGAAATAAAAGCGTATCTCTGAGCGATTTAGTAGCACGACGCTACATACGGTAGTAGTTGTGTAAGTTCTTTGACATATTGGTTTACACGAAAACGAAAATGTATTATTTTGTTTGTTTTGCAAAAAATTATACTTTTGCAGTGATAAATTTTAGACATAATTCATGGCAAAGCGGACAAAAACGACAACCACAGGGATAGCCCAAGCGGCAAGCGGCAAAACTTCAGTTGCGGCGACAGGCGCAAAGAAGCGCAAACCCGCCAAAACGGCGCCGATTGAAATTCCGGAAGGGAAGTATATAGACTTGCGGACGGACTTTGGTTTTAAGCATATTTTCGGTGATAAGGAGTTTCTGATGAACTTTCTGAACGCTGTACTGAAAATAAAAGGCGGCATTGTTGATTTGCACTATGACAACCCTGTGAAGCCGGGGCGTTTCGAGAGTGACCGAACCACCATTTTTGACCTGTATTGCAAAACAAAAACCGGAGAAAGTATCCTGATTGAAATGCAAAATGCACGACAGGAACATTTCAGGGACAGGACGCTGTATTACGCCTCCCGCCTTATTCAGGAACAGGGCGAAGATAAAACGGGGCAAAATTGGGACTTCAGGTTAAGTTCGGTATATTCGGTGAACATTGTAGATTTTTGGCTCACAGGCAAAAAAAGTTCTGATGGGCAATACGTTTCGTATGTTCAATTATATAATGTTAAAACCCGTAAGGTTTTTCATGACAGGCTCACATTCGTTTTTTTGGAATTGCCCTGCTTTACTAAAGAAGTACACGAATTGAAAGGCATTGTAGAGCAATGGATGTACGTGCTCAGGAATCTGTCAAAACTGAATGAGTTGCCTGAGCCGCTTCGCAACCGTATTTTTGAGAAATTGTTCCTCAAAGCCGAAATAGCGAAATTGTCAGATAAAGATAGAAAAAATTATAATCAATCACTTAAAAATTATAGAGATATGTACTCAGTATTGGCAGAAAGAGACTATATAATAAAAGAGAGAGACCATATAATAAAAGAGAGAGACCAAAAAATTGTAACGTTGTCAAAAAATGTTGCAGTATTGTCAAAAGATAATGCAGTATTGTCAAAAGATGTTGCAGTATTGTCAAAAGATAATGCAGCAAAAGACAAAATAATTGCAGAATTGGAGCGAAGATTGAAACAAGTCGGTTTAAATTAGTATCCGGCAGGCTACAGATAACCTTTCGCCTTCAGCACCCGGAATATTTTATGCAGACTTTTGCTACACCATTTTAATCTGATAGCCAATACTGCTTTACCAAAGAAGTACACGAATTGAAAGGCATTGTAGATCAGTGGATGTACGTGCTCAGAAATCTGTCAAAACTGAACGAGTTGCCTGAGCTGTTTCGCAACCGTATTTTTGAGAAATTGTTCCATCTATACCCGGGACGCAATCCGTCATCAGGGAGTAATTCTACTATTTGTCATTTTTCTTCCAACAATATATCAGGATGTCTCCCGGATCAACGATCAAACGAGTCTCATATTTATTTGCCGGCGCTTTTGTTCCATCCTTTAATATGCGTTGAAGTCCGGGACTTCCCTCTATGTTTACCGGCACGGTATTTTTAAAATTGCGGTTGACGATCACTAAATACGATTGGTCGCCTTTTTCCAAAACCGACACCACGGCTTCTCCTTCTACATCAAAGGTTTTGACAACGTCCGGAAGTTTGCTTAACCGATTAGTCCCTTTTGGAATATCAACACCTGTATGCCCTGTCGAGATCACCTTGGCGTTCAGAAATACGCCGGATAAATTTTTTATTTCCCGGTTGATTTCTTTGACATAGTCATATATTTCTGTCCGCTTTTTTGTATCGTGATTAATGGGTGCATAATAAAAATTGTGATCGGCTTTCCCCGGCGACCAGTAGGTAAAATATTGGATACCCTGCGCTCCATACGCCAAATTGCTATAAACCTGCAGCCTGATTTCGGCTGGCGTTGGAACAGGGTATGGTCCATGCGCCACGGTGAGCGCAAATGCCCAGAACGGTTTTCCTGCTTTTCGCGCTTCGTCCGAAAATATTTCAAGATTTTCGTACCACCCGGTACGCAGGACACGTTCTCCGGTTTCGTTTACAATCGGATAATAGTCGAATGACAACAACTGCACAGGAACTTCCTTAATAAATTGCTGCACATATTCTCTGTATGTTTCTGTTCCAAGCTGTTCTGTTGTAGCATAATCAGGGAACAGGTTCACATAACAGAAGTGTTGATTGTCTATGGCTTGTATTCTTTTCGCCCATTGTCCCAGTCCGGAAAAACTACTGCGACCGGGTTCATCGCATAGATAATAACCGGCAAGCGCAGGATGATCCTTGAACCGGTTGACGATTTTTTCCGGTTCTTTTTCTAATTCAGGACATCGGATAATCATTCTGACTCCCGCCTCGCTTGCTGCATCCATTGCTATAGCCAATTCGTCGACATTCGGAAAGAAGGTAAAATTGTGGGTAATACCTGATTCTTTCAGTTCGAGGTATCGCTCGGGCGTGCTTTCCTGTACGCCATACCATCCCAATATGGGTATCTGTTCGTTCGTTGTTGAAGAACTACATCCGGCAACTTGTATCAAAATCGCCAGTAAAATTAAAGAATAAGATTTCATATCAGTTTTATTTATTTGATTTCAACGATTGTTCCGGAAATATGCCTATATCTTAGTACGCTATTATTGAAATAATACGTTACCAATATTGGGTTTAGCGCTGCACGTATTCAGCGATAAACCGCAAAAAAGAATGATTCCGATTAATATTTTTGTATTATTCATTGCTATTTTTTTTATTTATTAAACTTTATCGAATACAAATCGGCGTCTTTCATGACTATACGCAGGCGCACCGGCTTACCTGTTACTTCATTCAGGCTTTTACCGCTTTTCCATTGAACAATCCGGGCTATTTCGTTCCCGATGATGGTCGGAGAATCTTCCAGCGTGAAGCCGGATACCGGTTTTCCGTTTTCATCCTGAATCTCGAATCGTATTTCGCCTGCCGCAGAAGTCGAATAATTGATTTCCAACTCGCCGCCGGTGAAAGTGAAATATTTGGTGATTGCTTCGCCTCCTTTGTAGGGTGCATTCAGCGAGGCAAATCCGTCCAATCGAAGCGAATAGCGGCGCAGATGCGCCGTAGATTGTCCGTAGTCCTGATTCAGATAGACGGACATTTCTGCAGTACCTGTTTGTATTACATTCAGCGCCGGATAGTTGGTGCGCGATACCCAGTTTTCCTTGCCTATACCCGGACGAATGAACGATTCCATAAAAGTGCGATCGTAAACATTGCCGCCACGACTTGACATCAGAAATGCGTCGGAACAATCCGAGGACATCCACCATTCAAGATTTAACTCCTGAATTTCTTCATCGGTAAGTATCTTACGACCAGGCATAAAACGTCCGCCGATAGCAAGGTAAATATGCGGCGAACGAAAATACGGAGCAGTTTGATTGGTGTAAAATTCATCCATTGGCGCATCGCCAAAAGTCATGGCTACAGGATCCGTCCAGTGAATAAAGTCTGTAGAAGTAGTCCGGGCTACGGTTCTGATACCGGGGTAAATACGAAAATAACAAAGGTAACACTGTTCGCTTTCCGACCAGAACACTACATTCTGCGAATCAAACTTGCTGCTGCTTGTTTTGAATACGCCCTCTTCCTGCAATTTGCGCCAATGAATTCCGTCAGGCGAAACATACGCCATCAATCCCGGTTCT
>Ga0082212_10004514_pt1 | contig 19270 bp, 16 predicted proteins | sample TergutNt197P3_FD_71548 | JGI IMG/M metagenome (GOLD analysis project Ga0082212, IMG submission 71548) | Neocapritermes taracua P3 segment gut microbial communities from Petit-Saut dam, French Guiana - Nt197 P3 | ecosystem: Host-associated > Arthropoda: Insects > Digestive system > Gut ... | reverse complement strand
GTATTTCAAGTGAATTTTGGATAAGCGAAAACGGCGGCAAAGACTGGGATAAAACATATACGAGCAATTCTGCTGATAAAATAGACGCCGAGGGTCTGCCGTTTGCTAATGTAAGGGTAAATCCCGTCAAAGAGGGCGATGTATTTATTGCTGTCAAACCCGGTCATGACGGGGAAGATTCAGACAGGCCGTTTGATTATAAACCCCTGTGGCGTTCGGCTGACAGTTCATGCACGGATTTTGAAAAAGTTCCCGGAGTGAAGTATGCCATAGACGTGGCTTTCGGGAAAGGCGATAAACCCGATATGCCTTATATTTATATCTACGGCAAAATAGACGGCGACGATGTTTTCGGCGTGTATGTTTCAAAAGACAATTCTAAAACATGGACCAGAATTACAGGAGAAAATCAACAGTTCGGGAGAGTGCAGGGGCTTGAAGCCGACATGAGATATAAAAACAGAGTGTATTTATATGCCGGAGGACGCGGGATAGTTTGCGGTGAAAGTCCAGATTTTAAGAAATAACGGGGGATTTATGGATATAACAGAGCAAATCAAGCAGGATATATTATCAGTCAACGGAAAATTGCCTGAAGATTTTGAATTGATTCGCGAAAAATGGGGCGTACACGTATATAAATGCAGGTATGACGGCAATCCGGCAGTCGTGAAATATTTCGAGAATGAAGAAGACAAGCGTGAAATCAAGAATTATAAAATTTTAACTGAGCATAATATTCCCACGATAAAAATATACGCTTACGGAAAATCGTCGGTTGTCATGGAGGATATTTCCGTATCAAACGACTGGCGGCTTGGAATCGAAGAAGATTTAAACGATTCCGAAGTAGCTGAAAGTCTTGCGAATTGGTATTTTGATTTTCACGAAAAAGGTCTGACTGTGCCGGGATTAAATTTATTAGAGAGCGAATATGACAAACTAACCGAAGAAAATATTAATATGCTTTGCGAAAAACTTCCCGAAGCCGCCGAAACATTTAATTATATTTTATCAAAATACGATAAACTGCGCAAACTTATAGATACGCAGGAATCTACTTTGGTATATAACGATTTTTACTGGTCTAATTTTATAGTCCGCAAAGATAAAAAAGAGGCGGTTATGTTTGATTATAACTTGCTTGGCAAAGGTTACAGATATTCTGATATGCGTAACGTTTGCTGTTCTATGTCGGAAGAAGCGGGTGTAAAATTTACCGACGAGTATAATCGGTTATATGTTGATAAATACGGCGCATACAGAACATCAAAAGAAGCAACAGAAAAACAAATCGACGACGTTACGGACAGTTTGTACGGTCTTATTGTAGCTTTTGGAAGAAAAAATTTTCCCGAATGGGCGGAGGGTTCGAAAAAAGAAGCACTTGATAAAACTTTGCTTGAACAAGCAAAAGAATTGCTTGAATAAATTTAATTATTTACGGGATTTAAAATATTGGAAATAGTTGCATTTGAGCATTCCGTTGTATAATCTTTTTATTTTGTCAGGTTTCCGACCGTATAATATCGGCAGTTCTTCAAGCGACGACAATATATATATCTGCCACAAATCTAATTTTTCGAAATGTTTTCCCATATCGCGGTATAGTTTTTCGGCTTGTTCTTTTGTGAAGATTCTCTCGCCGTACGGCGGATTGCAGACGATTGTCCCCCTTCTGCCCTCTGTTTTTATCGTGAGGGCGTCTTTCACGAATGTCTTGACGTATTTTCCCATGCCTGCGCGGTTTATATTGCTTTTTGTTATCTCGACGCAGATTTTGTCAATATCTGACGCGTAAGTCTCGAATTTTACGGATAGATTCCGTAAATTTTTCGCTTCGTCTCTCGCGTTTTTCCAGACAATATCAGGGATTGCGTTAAATTCTTCGGAGATAAAATTTCTGTTCAGTCCGGGAGCGGTGTTTGTCATAATTAAAGCGGCTTCTATGGGTATAGTCCCCGAACCACAGAACGGGTCCCATAACAAAACTTCTTCTCTCGGACGGCTTATTTTCACCAATGCTGCCGCGAGCGTTTCACGCAACGGTGCTTCCGCCGATTCCGTTCTGTAACCGCGTTTGTATAACGGTATGCCCGATGTGTCAATCATAAGCGTCGCTTTGTCGTTTAATATAAAAAACGCAATTTGATATTTTGTCTTTGTTTCGTTTAATACCGTTACGCCGTGCTTGGATAAAAACCGTTCTGCGACGGCTTTTTTTACGATTTTCTGGCAGTCGGGTATGCTTGCGAGTTTCGATTTTATAGAACGTCCCTTTACGGGAAACATATCGTCTTTGCCTATCCAAAATTCCCACGGGAGATTTTTCGTCCCCTCGAACAAATCGTCAAAAGAAAAAACGTCAAACTCTCCGAGTTTTATATACAGCCGTTCGGCGTATCTCAGCCATATATTGCACCGCGCAATCACCGATATACCGCCTTTAAACGTTACTCTGCCGTCTATGACAGAAATTTTTTCATATCCTAACGCCTCAATTTCCTCAGCGACGAATTTTTCCAGACCGAACAGGCAGACAGCGACAAATTCAAATTTATCTATATTATTCATATTTTTATTTCCCTTTTAATTATAAATATAATTATATATAATATTTGCGGCTTGTTCAGGTGAAATATCGTTTACGTCAATTTTTATCGTATTCATATCATAATAATTTGGAAGTCTTGACAAAGCCCTGTTTATAATATCTTTATTTTCCCTGATACCATCGTCAATATCTTTTTGAAGCCTTGATATTAAGGCGGTTTCAGAACATACAAGCGAAAATTTAAACAAGTTATAAGCGTTGTTTTTTATTAATGAAAGAATATCGTTTATCATGTTGTCCAAGTGCATGACCCAACAAAATATTATATTTTTATATTCCGTGCAGTTTAAAAAACTGTTTAATAAATAACCGGTATTATCATACATCATTCGTTTTGTTTCATCGGTGACAGTCCATGGGTCGGCAAACCAGCACCAGTCGCCGTCAAGAAAAACGCAGTCTGGCAATAATTTGAGAAGTATTTTGCTTGTAGCCGTTTTTCCGACGCCCATTGTACCGTTAATAAATATCAGATTTTTCATATAGTTTTGCCTTTCTTTAATCAATTTTTTTGTAGTATTACGGTAATTTCCGAGCGGTTGTGAAATAACTGTTTTATAAAAACAATATCGAAATCATTGCGTAAAAGTTTTAATCCCTCGTTTATTTTATTAAGCCTGTCGTGTTTTGTCAGTTTAAACGTGATTATAATATGCCCTTTATCTTTCAGACGGTGTTTTAGCGAAAGCACAAAATTTATCGAAGTCATGATATTCATACTCATGTCGTTCACAATCAAATCGAACGTTTTGTTTGATTTTTTGATGTAATCGTGCGCGCGCCCATTATAATATTCAACGTTTTCATTTGCCTGCAATATCGGGGATAACTGAACCGGGTCTACGGCAACTACTTTAAACCCTTTATCGAGCAAAACTTTCGTCCAGCCTCCGGGAGCCGCGCCTAAATCCAGCGCAACGCTGTCTTTATTGAATACGACAGGATAAGATTCGAACGCTTCCATCAGTTTGAATCCCGCCCTTGAAATCGTATCGTTTCTTATTGCGTAGTGCCGCATTCCTCCCGACCATATACTTAAATTATCTTCCGCGTTTGACAAACCTGTATATACAAAATCATTTGAGATAAATATTGATATTATCTGTTCGGGATAGCGTTTGTTTTCTGTAAAACCCTCGGATTTGAAATAATCCGAGATTTTTTGTTTTATTTCCGAAGATTTATATGATTTATTGTCGTCTGCGGTTCTTAACTGAACCGAAAAGTTTTTATTTTTATCCATGTGCGATATAAAATCCGGGAATTGCTCTTGAATATTTGTGTACGGGATTATATATTCGGCGGGAAATATATGCCGGATAAATATCAACCGTTTCTCTTTGATTAATTCTGAAAATTCAGCAAAATTCCCGGTATATTCAAGCAGTCCCACGCCTTTGCCGACCCATTTTATAAATTTAACCTGCGTGTCTGTGTCCAAGATTTCCTGCAAGGCAATATCATGAAAATCCGCCTGACATGAAAATATTATTTTTACGCTCATTTTATCCCCCGCGTTTCTTAATTTTTCGGCGTTTATATAATTATATCAAAATTACTTGAAAAATACAATAATTTCGTATATAATTAAATTGCGTTCCAAAATATACGAAAAAAGAGCATAAATAATTATGAACGAAAACAAAAAAAACGATAAAACTACGCTTATTATATGGCTTGTTATAATGCTTGCCGTATTTTCGGGGATTTTTGCGGTTTTTTATATTTACAGAGAGGATATATATTATTTTTTGCATAATAATTCTTCTGAAAATAAAAAAAATATACCTGAAAAAGACAGTGCTTTAACCCCGCGTAAATATTTAGAAAATATTGTTTTTATCGGTGATTCTATCATGCAGGGGCTTGATATATACCGTGATTCGATAGATTTCAGAGATTCATATGTTTTAGAAAATGTGACAATAGCGGCTTCGGTCGGCTACGGATTGCGCCACGCTTTGTCTGATGTTTCGTCAAACGCGGTCAATCTGATATACGAAGATAAGCCGATGAAACCGGAAGATATAATATCGCAAAGAGATGAAAATTATGTCTTTATCTGTCTTGGGTTAAACGATTTGGTTTCGGTAAATACTGATAAATATATAGAAATGTACGGAGAACTTCTTGATAATATACAAGAGAAAAGTCCGGATAAATTTATCGTGATACTGTCCGTGACCCCGTTGGTTTCGGGACAGCAGGCGGGCGGTATAAGTAACGTGGTAATAATCAAAGCAAACAATATGCTGGCTGACCTCGCGAATGAACGGGATATTATATTTTTAGACTGGGCTGAAGCAATACGGGACGAAAATAATTGTCTGGATAAAGCTTTGTCGTCTGACGGTTATTGTCATTTGAACATTAACGCGTATAAACGGCTTATCGAATATTTACTGTATAATACTGTAACGGGAGTATCAATATATTAATAATGAAAATAAAAAAAGTTTTCGCATTTCTCTGTCTCTGCGGATTTCTTTGCTGTCTGCTTGCCGGCTGCGCTGAAAATACGGAGAGAAACGTAATATATATCAGGGATTCCGAATCAACCGGATTTTATGATTCGGTCGTTGGGTTATTCCCTGATTTTGATATAGCAAAACACGCAAATATTACGTTTGATTTACTGCGTAACGGCGGTATTATCGAAGCTTATGACGTTCAAATTGAGAACAACGCGGCAAAATACTGGTATCCTTTGACGCTTGAAACAATCGTGATTGCCGTTGACCGAAACCGGACGGATATGATAATAAATTCATGGGAAGATTTGCGATACAGCGAAATAGCCGTCGGTATGCCGAACACGCCGCTCTTTGACCGGATAACCGCCGCCGCCATTTGTTACGGGCTGGACGGCGAAATCTTTACGCTTGATTCCGCGGCAGAATTGCTGAGACCGCTTTATAAAAACCAAAAGCTGAATTTTAACGATACTACTGCGCCAATACAAATATGTTTTGACAGTTACGCCGCCGAAAAAATCAAAAACGGCGAAAACTTCGAGATAATCATTCCGTCAGAAGGTACGCTGTCTTATGTCAAAGGCTTGTTATCGGACAAACCTTTGATTTTTCCTGACAATATTAATCAAATATTGCTTGAACACGGTTTAAGGTTGGCTGACGGGAGTTGCGACGAAACGATATATCCCGCGTCAGAACAATACGCCGGCGCGAAAGTTTTGGACGATTATAATAATCTGATTACAGTCACTCAGGACTGGAGAAGAACTATGTTCCGTAAAGTACGGCAGACCCAGATTTATACCTCAAACGACGGACGGGAAAATATTCTTTTCCCATTAGTGTTTATTATTATAGCCGTGATATGGGTGGGAACTATGATGCGCCGCGCTCAGCAGAAAAATATACGGCGGGTCATATTAATCATGGGAATCCTTCTTGGAAGCTGGGTTTTGTTAAGAGTTATAAAATGGCAGATTATTGACGAAAACACGATGACACGCTATTTATGGTACGGCTATTATATTTTCCAGTCGTTTTTGCCGCTCGGACTGCTGCGTATCGCATCTCTTATCGGCACGGGGAACGAAAACAAAAAAATTCCGAAATGGTTTTTTGCGTTGTTAGTTTTTAATTCTTTATTGGTCGTACTGGTTTTTACAAACGATTTGCACGGCATGGCGTTCAAACTGGATTTGTCTCAGCCGGGCTGGTCTTATACTGACAATTACAGTTACGGCTTTATATATTATATCATAGCGGCAACGTTGCTGGTTCAATTAGTCTGCGGCATCGTTTTAATGTTCACGAAAATAAAAAACAGCCCGCGCCGGTTCGGGATTATTTTCCCGTTAATATTTACTTTTTTACTGATTTTATATATTGCCGGATATGCCGTACGAATACCGTTATTTACCGAGAGCGATATGACGCTTGTCATGTGTATGTTCGCGCTGTTGTTTTTAGAAGTCTGCATATGGACGGGACAAATACCCGTTAATTTACGTTACCGGGCTCTTTTCAAAAACGCGGGGCTGAAACTGCAAATCACGGACGGTAACGGCAACAGTATATTTGCGTCAGACGACGCCGAACCGCTTGACGATATATTATGGGATAAATTAAAATACAGCGAAACCCCGATATATACGGACGACAATAATTTGCTGTTAAAAAACAAAATATCGGGAGGGTACGCGATATGGCAGGAAAATATCGGAATAATCTCCAGACTTAAAAAAGAAATAGAGTTATCCAATCAACAGCTTGAAACGAGCAACAGGTTGCTTTCACAATTTGCCGGCGCAAAAGAAAATGAAGCGCAGATAAATTCCCGCAACATGCTTTACGCCGCTTTTGAAAAAAATATCGCCGGAAACGAAAAAAAACTTGCCGATATGCTGCGCTCAATCCCCGAAGAAAGTTCCGGAACTTCGGAAATCTCCGGATATATGGGAACAGTCGCAATACTGGTTTGCTATATCAAACGGCGGTTTAATCTGCTTATTTCAGAAATGAACAGAAACGAAACCGTGTCTTTTAACGAATTTATAGTATATATCGACGAACTGGCAGAACTGGCGCGGCTGACGGGGGTACAGTTTATAGTCTGCTGTAATCTGACAGGTGAAATTCTCACACGGAACGCTATATTATTTTATGAATTTTTTAACTCGGTTATAGAATGGACTGTCGCGCATAAAATATCGGGGAGCGTTGTCAATATTATATCAAAAGACGGCAGGATTGGCATGAACCTGATGACGCCTGCGGATTTTATTGATTATGTATTTCCCGGTCAGATAGCCGAACAAATCAATTTATCTGACGGTCTGTTTGTCAAAGAAGACCAGAAAGATATAATCGCATTACGTTTGTCTTTACCGGAAGATAATATATCGGGGGGAGGCGAAAATAATGCCTGATTTTTATTCGTTCCCCGAAACGTTGAGAATAGCTTTCAGCGCGTATTCGGTATTATGCGCGGCGGTCATCGCATTGGTTCTGGTTTTGCACCAGTACAGATATAATCATAATAATTTTATAAACCTGACCGAGGGCGCGGTAATTTTGCTTGTGCTGTTCCAGACGGTTATAAACGCCGCCCTTGCCGCGCAGGTACAGCATAATTTTTCTGACGGATTTATCGCGAAAAGCGGTTATATAATTTTAAGGTATGCCGTGTTTATTGCCGTAACCGCAGTATCTGTTTATCTGTTCACGGAAAAAAAATTTGCCGTTCCGGGCGTGGCAGTTTTATCATGTTTTCTGACGCTCCCGTTTATGGAAACGCGAACGGGTCATGTTTTCCCGTTTTTATTTTCCGCCGCTCTTTTGATTTTATCTGTTGGCGGGACGTGGTTTGCCGTATCGCTTGTCAGGGAGTTAAGAACTTCGGTATCGGGATTGTCTGTTAAACAAGCGATGGACTCGCTTAACACAGCCGTGCTTTTCTACAGGAAAAACGGGTATATTCTTATGCAGAACAATAAAATGCAGGAATTGATGCTCCAGACTTCGGGCAGGGTATTTTTTAATGGCAGGCTGTATTTCGAAACGGTGGTCGTCCCGAATGCCGAAAGTCATGGCGCGGGTTCTTATCTCTACAGCCTCCCGGACGGAATGAGGCTGTTTACAGTAAAAGAAATACCGCTCGGGAAAAAAACCGTCATGCGGCTTACCGCCGCCGACGTGACCGAACAGCACCGTATAAATTACGAATTGCAGGAAAAATATATCGGCTTGGAAGTTCAGCAGGATAAACTTAAAGACTTTGTCGCGAATATAGAAGAAATAAGCCGTTCGGAAGAACTGCTCCGGATTAAAACCGAAACGCACGACGCTCAGAACAGAAAACTGACGATACTTTTAAGGTATTTGAGATACGGGGAATATCCGGACAGGGAAACGTTTGCCGCTCTGGGCGAAAGTCTGCTTTCCAGCATACAGAAAAATAGCGAAACGTCCGAAAACCCGCAGTTGGAATTGGATACACTTGTAAATATTTACGAGCAGGCGGGTATCGAAATAAAAATGACGGGAGAATTGCCGGATAACGTGAAAATTGCCACGGCTATGGCGAATGTCCTGAGGGAAGCGGCGGCTAACGCCGTCATTCACGGGTATGCCGATAAAATCTACGCATGGATGATGTATAACGGGGGGAAATGCGTAATGCGCGTGACTGATAATTCGTCGCGGCTCACGATAAAAATCAAAGAAGGCGGAGGGATAACCGGAATGCGCCGTCAGCTTGAAAAGCTCGGCGGAAAGCTTTATATAGAAACTGCGCCAAGATTTAAATTGACTGCGGTCGTTCCCATGAAAGATATGTGATGTGATATATTTTAGTATTTGATATATAAAGAAAGGCAGGATTAATCGTATGAATAACTTGAAAAAAGTGTTAATAGTGGACGACCATGAAAGCATGAGGGATATGCTCGCCAATGAATTCCGTCCTGAAAACGGGTTTGAGGTCGTCGGGAGTATCGGCAACGCCGCCGACGCTGAAATATTTTGCCTGAGAAAACAGCCTGATTTGGTAATTTTGGACGTTTGCACGGAAGACGGGTCGTCGGGTCTGGACGCCGCGGCAAAAATACGAAATAAATATCCTGAAATTAAAATAATAGTCACTACCGGGTTCGGTGAGATAACATACGCTTCCCGCGCAAAAGAAATCGGGGTTCACGCTTTCGTATATAAAATCAAAGGCTCGGCGTATTATCTGGAAGTTGCCGGGCGCATATTCAACGGGGAGATTATATTCCCCGAACCTAAAACTATACCCGTGCCGCAGGGCGAAGCCCCTTTTACCGAACGCGAAATGGAAGTTTTGCGGCATATGTGCAAATCCATGAGTTACGCAAATGTAGCCGAAGAATTATTCATCAACGAAAAAACCGTCAGAAGGCATATGGAAAACATGCGGCTCAAGTCGGGATTTGCGACTACTATGGAACTTTTGGTCCATGTGCTTTCCAACGGCTGGATAAACCCCCATTTTTAATAATAATTAATAATTATTAAAAAATGGGTACTTTACCCATTTACAAATCAGAAAAAATATACTAAAATATAAACATAAATAAAATACAGGTATATTTCATATATCGAATGTAAAAAATAAAAATATATATTATTTTAGGAGGAAAAACAAATGAAAAAATTAATATCAAAGAAATTTTTATCAGCAATTCTCGCGCTTATAATGCTGTCCGGCTTGTTTGCGGCGATGCCAATGACGGCAAGCGCGGAGGACGACCCGTTTCAGGTCACCGAAAATCCAGTCGGAGGGATGTATTGGCTTAACCAAACAGCCGTGCCACTCAAAGCGACTTTTGAGTATAACATGATTACGGGCGTTGGCATCGTTGACATCGAAACCCCTATTAAAGTACAATGGTACTGGAGCGAAACAAACTCAAATACGGGACGAATCAACGGGCTCGGCGAAACCGTAGTAGAGTATGACAAAATTATATCCTACCGGGCAACGCTTACTCACACGACTGCCGTCGCCGGAGTCAGGTATTATTACGCCGTTATCAGCTACGGAGCGGTTGTATTAGGCGATTCGCAACAATGGGAAGTCGTACCGATGGAAACTGCGACCGCACCGGCAAAAATCGAAGTACGCGCTCCGGAACCTCCCCCCGAACAAAGTTTTGATGTTATAAAAATCGACGAGGACGGCAATCTTTTGGCAGGCGCAATATTTTCGCTCGTTCCCGATGAAGAACACGCATGGGGCGAGAAGAAATCTTATGAGGCGATTTCGGATGAGGACGGGTCCGCGATTTTTACCGTTACTGCAGGCGTATATATTCTGAGCGAGAAACAGGCTCCGGACGGTTATAACGCTTCGGACGAAACGTACGTCATTTGGGTTGGCGAGGACCAAATTCTGGAAGTGGTAGATTACAATACGCAGAATTATAAACCGTACGAAACAATTATTTTTGTCAACAGTAAGATTCTGCCGCCGCCTGTTCAATCTCATATTGTTACCGCGCTTAAAGTTGACGAGGACGGAAAGCCGCTTGCCGGGGCGACCCTGCATATAGAGGGCGTCAACGACAAAGGCGTGCCGCGCGTTTATGACGCAATAACAGATAAAAACGGCGTCGCGACTTTTGAAGTCGAACCCGGCGAATATATTCTGTCTGAATACGCCGCCCCCGAAGGTTATAACACCACGGACGATAAATATAATATAATAATTACATCCAACGGCGTATTTTTTAACTTCGCTACACATTTAGAGCCGTACAAACCGGTCATTTTCGTCAATAAGAAGATACCCACTCTTAACAAAAAAGACCATTTCGCTTATATGCAGGGATACCCTGACGGAACGTTCGGACCGGGTAAAAATATGACAAGAGCCGAAGCGGTCGTTATGTTCTCGAGACTTCTGGCGAAAAAAATGGAACTGACGACGGATTACAGGGGGGATTATTATCCCGATGTTCCCAAAGAAAAATGGTACGCGAACGAAGTCGGTTATATGCAGCTTCTCGGAGTGTTGTCGGATTATTCCAGAGATAAAAACTTCCGCCCCGACGAACCCGTCACACGCGCCGAGTTTGCCACTCTCGCCGCGCATTTCGCCGAACTTACCCTTACGGATACAAACATTTTTACAGACGTTGCAAACGACCACTGGGCTGTGAAATATATAAATTCGGCGGCGGCAAAAGGCTGGATTGAGGGTTATCCCGACAAAACTTTCAAGCCTGAGGCTAATATTACAAGAGCCGAAGTCGTCACTCTGGTCAACCGCATTCTGGAAAGAAAAGCCGACGCGGCTTATATTGCCGCTAATCTTGCTACCCTGCCCCGCAGTTATTCAGACGTTACGAATCACTGGGCTTATCTGGCAATCATGGAAGCCTCTGTCGGTCATGATTTTAACAAAGAAGTCACCGGAGATGAATGGACAGAAAAATGGACAGCCGTATATAAATAATTTTGATTTCGCGAAATAATCCCCGGCGCAACCGGGGGTTATTTTTTTAGAAATTATTTAAAATTTTAAAAATGGGTATAGTGCCCATGCGGAAATTAAAAATATGCGGTAAAATATATATGCAATATAAAATAAAAAACAAAATTTTAAATTAAAAAATTATTTGGAGGTATTTACAATGAGTTTATTTGACAAACTTAAAAACAAAGCCGCAGGCGCAGTAAATCAGGCAGGAAAATCAACCGTGAATCAGGCGTCCAAAGCCGCAGGGCAGGCGGCGGGCAATATAATCAAGGGAAGCAACAAATCCGTTCAGGTGACGTTCCCCGCAATGCCGGAAACTATTTCGGAATTTACAGCTCTGCCGCAGGCGCAACTGTCAACGCCGTTTGACACGGCGGCTCTGTTTGTCGCCGCTCTGTGCGTCTATCCGTTAAGCAAAGACGAATGCGTCGCTATGATTAACCATCTCAAAGGACCGGTTCCTATGGGTAATCCGGACATACAATTTCTCGCAACACGCATGGCGCAAAACAACAAAGCGGGATTTCTCGGCGCGTCTTATTTCGACGGGGCGACCGCGGCAAACGATTACGCCCCGACAGAACCGTTTACCGTGACCGTCAGCGAAAACCCGTATAGCTATGACAACGCGGGCTATGCCAAAGTATTCGTCAAATCCGGCGGAGCCGACTCGCCGCGTTCTATAACTATGCGTCAGGCAAAAGACAACAAGTGGTATCTGTGGGAATATTCTACGATACTTGTCGATATACTTTCACCGGAATCGACGAATGTATGGTCAACCAGAGAATTTATTTAAGCAAATATCATTAAATTTATTTTTAGAATTTTTTAAAAACCGAAAGGAGAAAAAATCATGGGACTTATTAAAGCAGGATTAGGAGCGTTAGGGGGAACTTTAGCCGACCAATGGAAAGAGTTTTTCTACTGCGAGGCGATACCGTCGGAAGTGCTTGTAACAAAAGGCGTAAAACGCACGGGCGGACGCTCGTCAAATACAAAAGGCACAGATAATATAATTTCGCAGGGGTCGGTAATCGCCGTAGCGGACGGTCAATGTATGATAATCGTCGAACAGGGCAAAGTCGTTGAGCTTTGCGCTGAACCGGGCGAATTTACATACGACAACTCGACCGCCCCGACTATATTCAGCGGCAAACTGAGCGAATCAATACCGGCAGTTTTCAAAGATATAGGCAAACGTTTTACTTTCGGAGGCGAACCCCCGAAAGACCAGAGGGTTTATTATTTCAACACAAAAGAAATCCTCGGCAACAAATACGGCACGGCGTCGCCGATTCCATTCAGAGTTGTTGACAACAGAATCGGATTGGATTTGGACGCCCAGATACGTTGTTCGGGCACATACACTTACCGGATAACCAACCCTATTTTGTTCTATGCAAACGTATGCGGCAATGTAAGTACTGAATTCACCCGCAACACCGACGAATTTGACAGAACGCTTAAAGACGCGGTCGTGAGCAATCTGAGGGGAGCTCTGGCCAGAATATCTGCCGTCGGCATTCGGTATTCCGAATTACCCGCGCATGAAAAAGACCTCCGCGACGCTCTGAATGAAGAATTAAGTGCGGAGTGGAGAGACCTGCGCGGTATTGAAGTAATCACTTTTACTATGCCCAACGCACAAATCACCGAAGATTATCTGGAGATAATCAAGACCAAGCAAACAGACGCCGTTCTGATGAACACGAACATGGCGGCGGCGACTCTTGTGGGAGCGCAGGCAGACGCTATGAAATCGGCGGCAAAAAACGAAGGCGGAGCGATGATGGGTTTTATGGGCATGAACATGGCTCAGCAAACCGGCGGAATGAACGCGCAGAGTTTGTATCAAATGAATCCCCAGCAACAGCCTCAGCAGCAGGCACCCGCAGCCGCTCCGGGCGGCTGGACGTGTTCGTGCGGTACTGCCGGAAATACCGGAAAATTCTGCGCCGAATGCGCCAAACCTAAACCTGAGCCAGCCGGAACATGGACATGCTCATGCGGTACTGCGGGCAATACGGGCAAGTTCTGCGCCGAATGCGCGAAACCTAAACCTGCCGACGATAGCTGGACTTGTTCATGCGGAACGGTAAACAAAGGCAAATTCTGCGCCGAGTGCGCTAAGCCGAAGCCTGCCGATAATCAACCGGCAAAATGCTCTAAATGCGGCTGGGAATCGGAAGACCCGGCTAAACCGCCGAAATTCTGCCCCGAATGCGCCAATCCGTTTTAATGCATGAATAAATAACGGCAATATACAGTAAGTTAATTCAGAAAATCAAAGGAAAAATCCAACATGAAAATTAAAATAAAAAAATCAATCGCATTATTATTGATACTCTTTCTCGGCTTATCGGTTTTAACAATGTTCGCCGGGTGCGGCGGGGACAGCAGCGGGAGTGATAACAACAAAAACGACGGTGATAATGATAATAAAGGAGGCGGCGCAAACGTGGAATTGTCAGGTAAATATATACTGGCAAACAGCGACGGGACTTATGATGAAACCAATGCCTACGAATTTTTGGACGGCGGTAAATGTACTGTTTTCACTTACGGCGTGACTACCGAATGTACATTTGAAGTCAACGAAAAAAAACTTACTATCAAAATGGACTACGGCAGTTTTAAAGGTACAATCGAAACCGGCGGGAATAAAATTACTTTAAACGAATACGGCGAAAATATAGTTTACGAAAAGAAATCCGAAAGCAACGACGAAGCTCAGTTATCCGATTCGGGCGAACTGACGATTGTCGGCACATGGACGGACAACGTCTATGGGTTTGAATATACTTATAACGCCGACGGCACTATGAATATGTTTGACGTAACCAAAAACTATACGTTTGAAGACGGTATCCTCACCCAGTACGGCGATGCGTTTGATACGGTTTTTGACGTAGTTTTTGAAAACAGCAATACAATAGTTTTAACGCAGACAGACCCGTATCCGCTTGTCCCGGTAACTTATACGCGCAAAAGATAAATTAATTAAAATCAAAGGAGAACAATTATGGCTGATACAAATATCTGCAAAGACACGGAACTTGACTTTTTTCTCGTGGAATCCTGCATACTTGGAGGACGCGACGCGCTTTTAGGCATGGGTATGGACGCTTATGTGCTTTTTCACAGCAACGGTACTGTCGATATGCTGATGATGGGTATGTTTTTGACGGGCGGCAAATGGAACGACGGGATTATGACGTTTACAAATCCCGAAGATGAAACCGAAAGCATGGAAATGAAATACAGCGTTGACGGAGATACGCTTACGCTTATATCCGATAGCGACGGCGGCGGCGATACTATATTCGCCCGCAGCGATTACGCCTCTTATGACGCTAACGCCACAGCCCCGGCTGAGGGCGGCGCGGTTGTCGAAGTCACTTTTACAGACCTTGCACAGAGAGACGGGCGTATGTCGGTAGTTTGCCCCGAGGGCTGGTACGCGCATAAATTACAGGGGTTCGGGATAATCAAATTCAGCACAACCCCAAATCTCGACGACGAAGACACACCGAACATAAAAGTCTGGGGCGGCGCGAAAATACTTGACAGGCACAATTTTCTTTATGAAGGCGAGCCTGTAAGTATAACGGTTGACGGCGTTGTCTGGGAAGGAATATACAACAAAGACGAAGAAATTATCGAGGTATATACGATAGTCAAAGACGATATTGACGTTTCTGTGACTTCTATCGGTTTGGGTCAGGACAGCGACGTCCTGCGCGAGGTTATGTCGTGCGTGGAGTGCGGCTGGCAATAATAATTCATAAATGATTAATACAAATATTACGGATACAAAAACTGAAAGGAGCAATCAATAATGGCATTCTTTGAAAAAAAATACTGCGATATTTGCGGGGAAAAAATAGGGCTTCTGGGAAACCGCAAACTTGATGACGGCAATATGTGCAAAAACTGCGCCGCTTTGCTCTCGCCTTTTATGACGGACAGACGCAGGACTACCCTTGATGAAATAAAAGAACATCTCGCTTACCGCGAGGCAAACAAAGCGGACGTTGCCGCCTTTAACGTCACGCGCACTCTTGGAGATAAAACAAAAGTGATGCTTGACGAGGACAACAGAAAATTTATCGTTACACCGTCAAGCCGCTGGCAGAACGAAAATCCCGACGTTATTACATATTCGCAGGTGACCGGCTGCCAGACCGATATAAATGAAACGAAAGAAGAACTAAAAACAAAAGACAAAGACGGAAAATCCGTCAGTTATGTCCCCCCGAGATATGAATATTATTATGATTTCAACGTAGTTATTCATGTTAATTCAAAGTGGTTCAACGAAATAAAATTCCAAATCAACAGAAACAACGCAAAAGGTCGCGGGTCTGTTGATTACCGTGAATTCGAGCGTCAGGCAAATGAAATAAAAGAAGCCCTGACTCAGGTACGTCAGGAAATACGCGATAATATTACCGCAGCAAACACGCCTAAAAAAGCGCAGGTCTGCCCGTACTGCGGCGCGACCACCACGCCCGACGCAAACGGCTGCTGCGAATTCTGCGGCGGCGCGTTACAGGCGTAATAAAAATAATATATTTTGGGAGGGATTATTATGTCAGAATCAAAAAACCGCGCGGTCATACTTGACGCCGACCCCGGCATAGATGACGCCGTGGCTATGGCGGTATTGTTTAAAACATGCAAAGAGCGCGTTATATTGATGGTCAGCACTTACGGCAATGTCCCCTTGGATAAAAGCACCCTAAACGCCTCAAGCCTGATAGCTTTGCTTGACGCGTCCCATATTCCTCTGGTAAGAGGGTCGGACATTCCCGGTCCGGGCAACGCCGTTTATGAAGACGCTTCTTATATTCACGGAAGCGACGGGCTCGGCGGATTGCAGGACGGCGATTTGCTGAAAAACCTGCCGGCTAAAGAAGTTATAGAAGGGGATTACCTGCAAATAGTTTATGACACTATTGTAAAAGCAGGCAGCGTTGATTATATTACTTTAGGTCCGATGACTAATCTTTCTGCGTTGATTACGCGTTTTCCCGATGTAACGGAAAGGTTAAATCAAGTTATAGTCATGGGCGGCGGGATAGGATTGGGCAACGTGACCGAATTCGCGGAATTTAATTTCTACTGCGACGCGGAAAGTGTGCAGAATGTTCTGTCGAATATGAAGAACATAGTGCTTGCGCCTATCGACATTACCACTCAGGTAAATTTTAATATGGAGCAAATCGCCGCTATCGGAGCGGCGGGGACGGATTTGGCGAAAGCCATGGAACATATCCTTGCCGCAAACTACGAGCAATGCGTCGCATACGGCGAACCGGGCGCGACCATGCACGATTCAACCGCCGTTCTGGCATATCTTTACCCTGAGCTTTTTGAATTTAAAACATGCGGGATTAAGATAGAATGCGGAAAGGAACGCTACGGCGAAAGCACGGTTGTATCTGGAAACAATGTTCAACTGACGACCAAAACAGACCCTGAAAAACTTCTTGAAATCATTTCCGAAAACTTAGTATAACGCATGGGAATAATAAAAGCCTCCCTTGCTAAAGGGAGGTGTCGCCGCAGATTATTGTGAAGTTTTACAGAATTGCGTTAGACGCGGTGACGGAGGGATTCCGTATTTCTACTTTTCCGCAAAACATCAAATTCTGAATCCCACCACCGTCTGCGGACGGTCCCCCTCCCTTTAGCAAGGGAGGCTTGGGATTAAAATTTCGTTTTTACTTACAAATCTATTTGCTACAAAATTTAGTTAAATAATAAAAAAATAAAGGTGAATCGTGAATCATGAATACTGAAAGATACAGAAAACTTACGATATTGCACTCAAACGACCTTCACGGGGATTTTCTCGCCAAAGATACCGGAGAAAAACTCGTCGGCGGAGTATCGCGCCTGTCGGGTTACGTGCAGAAAGTCCGGGACGAAAATCCCCATGTGATTTACTGCATATCGGGCGATATGCTTCAGGGCTCTTTGATTGACTCAGAATACAGGGGTATATCGACCATCGAAATCATGAATATGCTCGGTCCTGATATAGCGTCTCTGGGAAATCACGAAACGGATTACGGGCTGACGCACTTATTATTTCTTGAACGCTGCGCCCGTTTCCCTATCGTCAACGCGAATATATTCATTAATAATCCGTATACGAGACTTTTTCAGTCCCATGAGTTTTTAACGGAAAACAATATGAATATCATGTTTATCGGCATTATCACAGAAGAAGTTATGAGCCATATCAAATCCGACAATTTAGTGAGCAAACTGATAAATATAAATGACGCGGCGAAAGAAATCGGGCATATCTGCGACGCTTACCGTTCGGTTGACGTTGATTTGACTGTTTTGCTGACGCATATCGGCTTTGAGGAAGATAAAAAACTAGCGGCTCTGCTTGACCCTGAATGGGGCGTTGATATTATCATCGGGGGTCATTCCCATACGTTGCTCGAAAAACCTGAAATCGTGAACGATATTTTAATCGTTCAGGCTGTATGCGGGACTGACCAGATAGGGCGGTTTGATTTGACAGTCGATACCGATTTGAACACTTATCACGAATATAACTGGCAGCTTGTGCCGATAACCGCCGAAACCTGCCCGCAGGACGAAACGATGGAGAAACTTATCCATACATATAAAGAACAGACAGATAAAAAATTCAACCGTCTGCTGTGCCGCCTGCCTCATCAGCTTACGCATCCCAGCCGTTATCAGGAAACTTCGCTCGGAAATCTTTTTGCTGATTCGTTAAAAGAGTGTATAGGGGCGGACGTCGTTCTTTTCGGTTCGGGCGCGATTCGTGCTAAAACTATGGGACCTCTGGTAACTTTGGGCGAACTTATTGAAGTCGTCCCATATCATGATAAAGTTTTTATGATGACGGTAACGGGCAGTCAGCTCATGACAATCTGGAGGCATATACTGAGGGAAGAAGCGTTCGAAGGGGAGCATACGGAATTTTTCCAGATTTCGAGCGGGTTTGAAATTACATGGTCGCGGAAAAAACAGGAGTTTTTACGGTTTAATTATTTGGGAGAGCCTGTGGATAAAAATCAGAAATATACTATCGCGTTTCATGGATTCCATCACAACAATTTCGCTGATTCTTTTGGATTGACATATGAAGAAGTGCTGGCAAACGGGCGCGAAATTATCGCCGCCACGGACGGGCAGGACGTTCTGGTCGAATATTTTACTGATAACGAACCGGAAACCGTAGGAACTGACAACAGATTGACGATTCTCGCCGATTAAAAACGAAAAAATAATATTATTGTTAGGAGGAAAAAATTATGGCGACTCAAATCACAAATTATCAATGCCCGAACTGTCTGGGCGCGCTGCGTTTTGACGGTGCTTCCGGTCAGCAGGTATGCGACAGCTGCGATTCAAAATTCGATGTGGCTGTAATCGAGCAGTTATATGCCGACAAAGAACAGGCAGCCGCTTCCGCCGGGACAGAGCCCCAATGGGATATTGCCATGACAAACAATTTTACCGAAGAAGAAGCCGCTCATATGCGGGGTTATCTTTGCCCGTCATGCTCCGCCGAAATTATCTGTGACGACACGACGGCGGCAACGTCATGCCCGTACTGCGGCAATCCGACCGTAGTTCCGGGAAATTTCGCAGGGGGGCTTAAGCCTGATTACGTTATCCCCTTCA
>Ga0082212_10004513_pt1 | contig 19270 bp, 7 predicted proteins | sample TergutNt197P3_FD_71548 | JGI IMG/M metagenome (GOLD analysis project Ga0082212, IMG submission 71548) | Neocapritermes taracua P3 segment gut microbial communities from Petit-Saut dam, French Guiana - Nt197 P3 | ecosystem: Host-associated > Arthropoda: Insects > Digestive system > Gut ... | reverse complement strand
TCCTCGACCAACCTGGCCTCATACTTGGACGTCGAGCCATTGAACTCATTGCTCTTGTGCTGCTTGATGTCATGATAGGCGTAGGTCCCGCCCAGCATGGTCGCAATCAGCGCGATAACAGCAATGACCGCCGCCGCCCTCTTCCTGTTCTTACTGTCCTTACTTCTTTTTTCCATAACCATTCTCCCCTTTCTGATGAATCGTTATAAAATGCCCCAAGGCCACAATCGCCTTGGGGAGGTTTGCTATGTGATTCCTTCAATATTTAATTTTGTAAATCACTCGATGTTTTCATGATGCAGCCTAAAGGGGCTTTAAGGTCAATCCCTTTTTTGAAAAAAACCGGGATTTTTGTTCATTTTGGCCTGCTTCCGCGGGAATAACGCCGAAGATGTTTGAAATTGCACTATTTTAGTCCTGCTTAAAAATATGCAGGATAAGCATAGTCAATAAAGAATGTGGATTTTGGGTAATATGCCTTTGCGGCAAACCTTCAAAAAACTTTAGGTATTTTAATGTTTTGGGTCTTTTTTCTCCCTCCTGGTCCCCTGTGACGCCCGGCCAAGGGCTACCATCGCGACCAGTATCCCCCCAAGCACCAGGAATACGAGCCCGATATTATCCGAGATATAGGCCAGGGTGGATCCCAGCCCCGGGATGGAGTATTTGACGACGCCTATCACATTACCCTCGTACACCAGGTCGTCGTCCGGCTCCGGGTTTGCTATCCCCTGCGTCTCAAACACCCGTATGCCGCTGTCCTCATAGTTTTCAATAATGTTTACGACCCTGTGGGTCACTGTAGAGTTGTCGCTCCTTATAAAGGTGATGTCGTCGCCTATGCCGATGGCGTCCGGGGCCACGTCCTTCGTGACCACGAGCGAGCCCCGCGGTATCTCGCTTTCCATGCTCCCCGAAAGGACATTGAAAGCCTTGTAACTGAAAAAGCGGAATCCGCCATTGTCGGTCTTGACGCTGAATATCAGCGTCGCGATCAGGATGAACGCGATCACGGCATAGAACACGACATCCGATACGCGCTTCACCGCGTTCTTTTTCTTTCCCTTCCCTGCCTTGGGCGAATCCTTCCCCGCATCGGCCGCGTCTTCCGGGGCCTTCCCCTTCTTTCCCATCGTATTGACGTCAGCGACCGTGACATAGCGCCCTTTGCCGGGCTTTGCGCCCTGTATCCCGGGTTCGTCTATATCGTGTATATCCGAGTCCCCCGGCTCCGGGATGTCGCCGTACAGCTCTTTGTAGCCCGACGCCTTGCCCGGCAAGGAATAGTCCCCGAGGCCTTCGGGGCCGTCAATGTCCCTCATGCTCCACGAGTCGATCGCGCTCTCCTCGATTTCGCAGGCCGGCCCTTTTGCGGGGGCGGCCGGCGCGGCTGCCTTGACTTGAGCGGGCGGAACGGCCGGCGCGGCCGGCTTGGCCGGCCCATCCAGAGCGGCTGCCCTTGCGGGAGCTGATGATGTAGCCTGGGCGGCTGCCCTTGCGGGACCGGCGTAGCCGGCGGGGCTGCGCCCGGGTGGCGCGACCGGCGCGGGCGGCTTGGCCGGGACGGCCGGCGCGGGCGGCTTGGCCGGCGCGGGCGGCTTGGCCGGCGCGGGCGGCGTGGCTGCCCTTGCGGGACCGGCGTAGCCGGCGGGGCCGCGCCCGGGTGACGTGGCATTGGCAGCCTGCGCGGCTGCCCTTGCGGGACCGGCGTAGCCGGCGGGGCTTCGCCCATCGGGGCCGGCGGGGCTGCGCCCGGCCTTGGCCGCCGCCTTCCTCTCGAGTATCGCCAACGTCTCCGCGACCCACCTGTCGGTTTCGTCGACGGCATGCGCGCCCGGCCCCGGCGCGGGTTCCGGCCCTGCTAAAACGCATTCGTCAAGAAACTCGCGATTGATCTCGTCAAGCGTCTTAATCATCTTTGTCCCATCCCTCATCGCAATGTTGCCCGTGCCCCGGAGCGCCTGCTATATATCCGCGAAAACCATTTCCGGCTCCGGGAAAACCCTTCTGTCAGGGAACACGTCTTTCTCGGAATATATGTGCCTGGCCTTGTCCTCAAGCTCTATTTCGGGGAACGGCTTCCTGTCCGTAAAGACCCTCGCTCCCGCGAGGCTTTCCGTCTCGTGGAGCGTATCGCCGCTCGGCATGATCTCCTTGAGCCCGTTCAGCAGCTCCTTGATCTCTATAAGGGTCCGGTCTTTTGCCTCCTTGACCTGGTCAAGCTCCTCATACGCGTTGCCCACGATCCTGGACGCCTCGCTCTTTGCCTCCGTGATGATCTGGATCCCCTTGATTTCGGCGTCAACCAGCGCTTTCGCGATAGCCTTCATGCTCTCGTCCGGTTTTTGCGCGGCCTGTTCGCTTTTCGCGGCCAGTTCATTGTATTTCTGCTGCAGGCTTCCGTATTCGGACGTGAGCTTCTGGATATACTTGTCCACCTGGTTCTGGTTGTACCCTGTTTCCTGCGTCGAAAATGGTATCTTGACTGTGCTCATATGGTTCTCCTCTCCTGTGAACGTGTCCACTTGATATATTGCTCCATCAGCCTCGGCCACGCGCGTTCAAAACATGCCACAGCGCTTTCATAAAGCGTTGTCCCTTCCTGTACCTTTATATCCCCGAAAACGGCGTCGCTGCTCTTGCTGAGGGCCTGGTCGGAAAATATCCGGTGGTCCAGCCCGTCTGCTACAGCGCAAATCCCGGCGGACAGCGGGATATTCCTCGTGCGCAATCCATACGGGAACCCGCCGCCGTCCGGCTGTTCATGATGGTACCGTACCGTATCGAGCACCATCCTCGCCTCCGCCTCGCTCTCGAACAACGACCCTTTGTACCTGTCCAGCAGGTCCGCGCCGTAGGCGGGGTGCCGGTAGTAGTCGGTCCCTGTAGTCGCCAGCGCCGGGAAGAGCAGCTTCCCGATATCGTGGCACAGCCCTCCGAGGTGCGCGATGCCCGTCAGGTTCGCGCCGGGCGGCATGTCGAGGATCTGCGAAAACTCCCTCGCGTGTTCGGCCATGATGGCCGAGCACACCGCGACCCTGCGGCTGTGCCCTTGCATCGGCGCCGAAAGCCTGCTCAGCAGTTCGTCAACCAAATCAGGCTCCAGTTCCATGCCTGGATCAAACCTGCCCGCCCTGTCCATAGCCTGCGGCCCCGCTTATTCTCTCCCGGGCCTTCTGCGAAGCAACAACGCCCTGAGCGCTACCGCGCTGACAACCATCATGATTGCCCAGAGCCAGATATCGCTTTCGTCCCCGGTCTTCGGGCTGAAGGGCCCGTTCGGCTGTACCGGCGGCTTTGTCGGCTCTGCCGGGGGCTTGGGCGGCGCCGGCGGCTTCTCGTATTTGTTCGTGAACTCCGCCTTGCCCGCGGCCAGCGACCCGTCGGCCTTCGTCATGGCCTTCTCCGCGACAAGCCTGCCATTGTCCTGCGTCACTGTCACGGTCAGGTTGTATATCGTCTTGTCATAGGTCCAGCCGGCCATATCGCCGTTTATCTCGGATATGGTGTAATGGTACGTGCCGACCCTGTTGTATTTGATCTGTCCGAAATCGCCCTCGCCCGCGCCTGTGACGCTTATATGCTTCTGGCCGTTGGACGAGCCCTCCGGCATCGGCGCGTTGGCCAGCCCCGTCAGCCGGAAGTGGAACGTCACGGCGTCTTTCGGGCTGCCCGAGACGATCTTCTTCACCGGCGGTATGACCACGCTTTCGGGCGGGACATAGGTGTTTTTGACATTGTATCCGTTATAGGTCGTGTAGAAGCCCGGGATAGCGACTTCTTCGATCGTGTACACGATCTCGGTCCCGTCCGCCCTGTACTTCGGCGCCGTGAAGCGGTAATGCCATTCGCCGTTCGCGTCGGGGGTGACGGCGACCGTGTCCACCGTCGTCGTGCCGTCCTTCAGGTATACTATGATGCTGCCTGGCAGCACTACGTTCACGCCGGACAGGTCCCATGTCTTCTCGCCTTCGATCTCGATCTGCACGGGCCCCGTGTAATCGTTCGTGCACTTGACATGCACGATTGACACGCCGTCCTCGTCCGTGTAGTACTCCGTCGCGAACGAAGCCGCGAAGCCGTCTCTCGAATAATCGTCCTCGACGACGGAATATACCGCGTTCGGCGGGAGCTCAAACTCCTTCGTCTCTCCCGCCTTGAGCTTGAACTTCGTCTCCTCCCCGTTTATCGTCACGGTGAAGCCGAACTCCTTGTCCGGGTCGGCGTCGTCGCCGGTGACTATCTTCTCGACAATCAGCTTGCCGGGTTCCTCGCCCGCGTAGTAGTTGACGAACCGTGCCGTGATGCCTTCGGGCGGTATGGTGCCCTCTTCGTTCTCGCTCCAGACCACATAGCCGTCCACGGGTTCTTCTTCCACTAAATACCCCGTGCCGACCGGAAGGTCTTTAATGGTGGCCGACTGGCCGTGCTTCAGCTCTATCACGAGCTTGCCGTCTTCTACCTCCATCTGTTGCTCTTCTTCGTCGATCAGGACCGTCACGGGGCCGTCCTCCAGCCCGGTGAACGTGACGGTGAACCTGAATATCGTGCTGAGCGGCCCGTCGGCCTGTAATGGGTCAATGCCCTGCCCGCCGCTCGATGCGCCCTGGCTGGCGCCGGATCCGGCCTGTCCTTCGCCGGTCCCGGCGGATCCGCCGGCCTCTGCGCCGCTTTCCTGCCCTTCCGCGGGCTCCGCGGCCGTGCCGCGACCCTCTTCGCCGGCCTCTCCCGGCGTGGCAGCCTCTTCTCCGCCAGCCTGTCCGCTGTCTGTCGCGGGCGCAGTGGCTTCTTCGCCCGTACCCTGATTCGAGCCGCCCTGCTCCGCGCTGCCCTGGTCCGCGCCCTGTTCGGCGCCGCCCTGCCCTTCGCCCGGCGCTGTCGGCGTTGCCGGCGTTGCCGGCCCCGCGGGCGTTTCCGTCCCGCTGCCCGTACCCTGGCCATCGCCTTCGCCGCTGCCCGCGCCGCCTGTGTTCCCGCCGGCGCCTTCGCCCTGCTCGCCGTCAGGCGTGGCTGCCTGTTCTACCCTCTTCGTTATCGTCAGGTCAGCCTTCTGCCGTTCGTTATAGGCCCTTACCGTGACGGGCGTTATCGCGCCGTCCTCGCCAACCGCCAGTTCGAACGGGTATTTCTTTATATCAAGCCCTTCTATATCCTTGTCATATGTATAGCCGAAAGACGGGTCGGTCTCAAGCCAGTAATAGCTTCCTTCCGTAAGTCCCTCTACCCGTATCTTTCCGTCTTCGCCCGTGGTGAAGCTGCCGACAAGCGTGTCGTCGCCTTCGGCAGCCACTTTGTATAGCTCGAATACCGCACCCTGCAGCGGTTCGTTGGTCTCTTTGTCGAGCTTCTCCAGAACGGCCTGCCCGCGCTCCTCCTGCGTGAGGCCCATCCCCCAGAACTCGTTGCTCTTGTGCTGCGAATAGTCGTGCCAGGCCAAAGTCCCGGTCATTGTAGCGGAAACCATGCATACCAGCAACAAGCATACGCTGATGTATTGTTTTATTGTAGCTGATTCCATGTTCCCGTTTCCTTTCTGCTGTTATTCGCGTCGGTATGCTTACGGTTCGGGTTCCGTTTCTGTGTCAGGGCGCGCCCCGGGGGTGGGAGGGGATGGGGGTGAGAATCCACCCCCGGGGTTCCGGGGGCGGATTGCCCGCCCCCGGGCCCTTATCGAAATTCGTGTTTATGCTTTGGGCGCCAGGCCTTGCCCTTCCTTTTCCGCAGGCGCCTGGCTATGCCCTTCCTGTGCCATGCCTCCCTGCTCTACGGCCTTTCGACGAATATGACCGGGCGCGCGTAGCACCCTATCGGCTCGTATACGTCGTCATAGAGCGCCATGGACCATGTGCCGTTGTGATGCAGGACCACGAAGAAGCCTTCCCAGCTTCCATAGTCCTGGGTCTTGGTCTGTGTCCACCACCTGTAGCCGTTGTTGAGCTGGCCGGTGCTGAGCGACGGGAAGACGTCGGCCTGGAACGGGCAGTACGCGATATCAGTCGTGTTGCTGCCTGCCTTCACGCCGTGCGTCACGTTCGGCCCGCTCGCTGTCAGCTGCGGCACGAGCGCGATGCTCTTCAGCTTCGGCATCGGCGTATATGTATACCAGCCGTTGATGACCGAGCGTACATTGCTGGTGCTGTAGCTTTGCGACCAGTTGAACGTGTCCGCGTACTTGACAGTCTTGGAAGGATCGATGACGCCCTTCATTATGAGCATCGAATACTTCACGTAGTTCGGCGTCTGGCCGTCCTTTACCTTGATCCACTCGATGCCGTCGATCACGACCGTGCCTCCCGGAGGCACCGTGAGATCCGGCTCCTTGCTCGGGGGCGTGGTGGTCATCTGCCCGTCGACGAGGTAGAACTTGTCGTCGGTCGGGTGCTTCGTCGAGGCCGTGCTGTTGAGCTTGCCGTCGCCGTTTGTAAGGCTGTCGCCGTAGTAATAGGTATTGCCGTCGCCGTCCGGGCCGAGCGGGCCTATGAAGTACTTCCCGTCGGTGTGCGTATAGATCGGGAGCCCCGGCGTCGCCACGGGATCCTCGCTTGGGCCTCCGCCCGTAAGCGGGCCGAGCGTGAGCGGCGGGGTCAGCTTGCGCCAGACGTTCTGCCCCATGTGTATCCAGTAGGCGCCGTCGCCAAACTTGATGGCTTCCCTGTCGTCAGCCGTGCCGAATGTCTGGTCGGGGCCGCCCCATATCGCCGGGCTGTCCCTGAGCGTGCCGTTGCTGTTGACCCTCTTGTAGATGTTGCTGCCTATGGGGTCTTCCACCCAGTAGCCGCCGCTGTACGGGTAGGCCGGGCGGTTGTTCTGCCAGTTGTTCACGGGGTCGCCGGTCGGGTTCCATACATACCTCGGCGGGCTGTACTTGGAACTGCCGTCCTGGTTGACGATCTCGTAGACCTTCTCCGGGTCGCCCACCGGCTTGTAGTAATTGCCGTTCGGGTCGGGGCCGATAACGCCGCCGCCCGTGACGGTCTTGGGCACGAGCCCGTTGAGCGCGTTCCTGAGGTTGGTGATGGCGGTCTGTATCTGCTGCGGCGTGGGGCTCTGGCTGTTCACGACGGCCTTGCCCGCGTCCTTCGCCGGCCCGAGCGGGGCCAGGCTGTCAGCGGTGTAGAGATCCGAATCATGTTCAAGGATGTTCTCGGCCCTCTTGATGAGCTCTATCAGCTCCGCGAGGTCGCTGTCGCTCAGCTTCACGCCGACGCCGACTATCAGGTGCATATCCCTCTTGACGCCGTATTTGTCCGTGAACTCGCCGATGATGACGGTCGCGCCGACGCCCCTTGAAGTAATGGCGCCGGTGGTGCTGCTCACGGTCGCGACGTCGGTGTTCATCGACCTCCACGCGATGGTGTTGGCGTTGCCCGCCGTCACCGTCACCGGGGCGTTCTTCGTCACGTTGGCCCCCGCGAAGTAGACCTCGCCGCCGTCCTTTATAGTGTAGGCGCTGATATTCCTGGAGTCTGTGACCAGGACGTTCGTGATGGTCAGCACGCCGTACTTGTTGCCGTAGCCGACGCCGGTCACGCCTGCCTGGTAGCCCCTGATCCTCAGGTTGGCCAGGTTGCTGTTCCCGCCGATCGTGTATATGACGTCGGCGACGCTCGGGGTGGAGCTATAGGCCCGGAACAGGCCTGCCACGTCCAGCACGATGTCCGTCCCGCCGACTTCCGCCGTCATTGCCGGGCTGATGCCGGACTCGTTGGGGATCGTCACGTTGATGTCGCCCTGCGCGGCCAGCGTGGACCCGACATTGATCGCCAGGGCGGTCACTATCAGGGCCGCCGTGGTGACCAGCGCAACCAGTTTGGCCGACCACTTCCTTTTTTGTATTGAGTGAGTATTCATTATGAATCTCCTTTCGTATTATCGTCTTTCTACCAATATGGCCTTGCCTGTGGCGCGCCTTACGGCGTCGCCACAGTCGTCCACAGGCAGCTGTAGTAGTCCATATTGATCGTGACGGTCGCCGTCTGGGTGCCGCGCGTCAGGACTACCTGGATCGGCATGGAGAAGTAGGCGTTGGGGCCTGGGCCCGTCGCCATCCACGCCCTTACCTCGGCGTTCGTCGGCCTGTAGCTGAATATGATTGACGGCTGGCCGTGGTTGAAGTCGTTGCCGACCGTGATGAACGAAGCGTACTTGGAATCCGCCGCGGCCGCCGTAATGCCGTTCAGGTTGCCGTCCGCGATGATCTCCTCAAGATGGATGGATCCATAGTGGTAGAGCTCGTTCACGTTCGTGTTCGGGTTCGTCGGGTCGCCATAGTTGAATTTCTCGTAGAAGCCGTCGCTCAGGTAGTCGTCCTCGGGATCCCTGTATGGCGAGAACGGGCCGGCATTCACCGGAAGCACGTTGTCCTGCACCACGTTGACCGTGATGTTCGCGTACGGCCCGGCCACTATCCTGCCGGTCACTGTCGTAATGCCAAGGGCCTCGCCCTTCACGACGCCGTTCGCGTTGACGCTGGCGATGCTGCTCGCCGCCGAGGTCCATGTAGGCCTCTCGGTCGTATTCGCCGGCGTCACCGTGTAGTCGATCTGGACTTCATCGCCGACGAACATCGTGATGCTGTTGCCGTTGATGCTTATGCCCGTCGCCGGTATGACCTCGGCGATGACGTTGACCTGTATCGTGCGGGCCGTCCCGTTGAGGAGCCGCCCGGTGACCGAGACCGTGCCTACCATCTTGCCTGTCACGTTGCCGTCCGCATCGACGGTCGCGATCATGTTGTTGCCCGATTCCCATGTCGGCTTCTCTGTGGCGTTTGCCGGCGAGACCGTGTACTGGATCGGAAGCGTCTGGTTGACCTGGACGGTCATGTTGCTGGCCGCGAAGGTGAAGTCCGAAGCGGACTGTATGACCGTGACGGTAATCGTGGCGCTGACATTGTTGGCAAGCTTGCCGGTGACTGTCGTCTCGCCCACGGATACGCCTGTCACGTTGCCAAACTCGTCGACGGTGGCCCTGGCCGCATTGGCCGAGGTCCATACCGGCTTCTCGGTGGCGTTGCTTGGCGTGAGCGTGTAGGCGATCGGCAGCGTCTGGCCGACGTCAACCGTCAGGTTGGAGGCCGCGATCGTGATATTCGTCGCCGGTATCTGCTCCGGCACTACATGGACCGTGATCGTGTCGCTCGCCCCGGCGGCAATGCTGCCGGTGATGACGACGTCGCCCACGGATACGCCGGTCACGTAGCCGTCCTCGTCGACGGTGGCCCTGGCCGTATTGGCGGATGACCATGCCGGCTTCTCGGTCGTGTTCGACGGCGTGATCGTGAACTGGATCGGAAGCGTCTGCCCGACCTCGACCGTCATGTCATTGGCCGTGATGCTGAAGCCTGTCGCCGGCTGGACCACGGTGACATTGATCGTGGCCGACTGGTTGTTCTTCAGCTTGCCCGTGACCGTGGTCGTGCCTACGGCCACGCCCCTCACGACGCCGTTTGCGTCGACCGTGGCGGTGGCGGCATTGGCCGAAGTCCACGTCGGTTTCTCAGTGGCGTTCGCGGGCGTCAGCACATAGGCTATCTGCTGCGTCGCCCCGACCGCTACCGTCAGGTTCTGCGCGGAAATCGTGATGGTGTCCGCGTCTATCTCCTGGGCCACGACGGTGACCGTTATAGTGGTCGACGCGCCGTCGATGACCGTGCCCGTGACCGTGGCCGAGCCAACGGCCACGCCCGTCACGTTCCCGTCAGCGTCGACGGTGGCCGCGGCGGTATTGCCCGACGTCCATGACGGCTTCTCGTTGGAGTCCGAAGGCGTCAGCGAATAGCTGATCGGCAGCGTCTGCCCGACCTGTACGGTCAGGTTGCTGGCGCTGATGCCCGTGGCTTTCTTTATGACCTTTACCGTAATGGTGTCGGTGGTCCCCGGCCCCGTGGCGGCTATCCTGCCCGTGACGGTGACCGTGCCCGGGCCTACGCCCGTCACTTCGCCGTTAGCGTTGACGGAAGCGATGCTGGCGTTGCTCGAAGTCCATGTCGGCTTCTCGTTGGAGCCTGCCGGCGTAAGCGTATAGGCTATCGGCAGCGTCTGCCCGACATAGACGGTCATGTCGTCGGCGTTGATGCTGAAGCCCGTCGCCGGGACCAGGGCCGGCACGACAGTGACCGTTATGGTCTTCTGCTGCCCGTTGGCGATCTTGCCGGTGATGGTGGCCGTGCCGACTGACACGCCCGTCACGTTGCCTTCGCTATCGACCGTGGCGTAGCTCGTATTGTTCGATGTCCATGTCGGCTTCTCGTTCGAGTCGTTGGGGACAAGCGAATACTCGATCGGCAGCGTCTGCCCGACCTCGATCGTCATGCTGCTCGCGTTGAAGTTGATATTCGACGCCGGCTTGATTACAAAGACCTGGATGGTGTCGCTCCCGTTCGCGCCGCCTGCCAGGATGTTGCCTGTGACCGTTACTACGCCCGGCGCGACGCCCGTCACCTTCCCGTCAGCGTCGACGGTGGCCAGGGCGTTGTTGCTGGACGTCCATGTCGGTTTTTCCGTGGTGTCCGCCGGAGTGAGCGTATAGGCTATCGGCAGCGTCTGCCCGACAAGCACTGTCATGTCGTCGGCCGTGATGCTGATGCCCGTAGCCGGTATAATGGTCGGCTCGCCCGGGACTACCGTGAGCGAGTACTGCGTCCTGGCGCCGTTGGGGGCCGTGACCCTGATGGTGACCGGGCCGCCTACGCGCACGCCCGTGACGACGCCGTTCGCGTCGACCGTCGCGATGCTGTCATTGCTGGAGCTCCAGGTGAGCGGGGACTGCGCCGCGCCCGCCGGGCCTACCGTGACCGATGGCGAAGCGACCGTCTGGCCTACGACTACCTGCGTGGGTGTCGGGCCGTTGAACCTGATCCATGGCGAGTTGTTCTTCATCCTCTCGCCGACATCGCCCCATTCGTCGAGCTCGTCGTACGAGACGGCCTCAAGCTCGGTGTGCACTACATAGTAGAAACTGCCCTCGGGCTGCAGGATGAGGGTCACGTCCTTCATGAAGTCCTCGGTCGCGCCCCCGTCGGGCGGCAGGGCCTGGCCCCAATAGACCCAGCCGGTGTCGTCGCGGTCCTCAAGGATCCATTTGGCTACGGGCGGCGAGCCTGCGGCGATCCATTCGGTGACCGTGATGATAGCCCCCGTGTTGAGCCCCCATTCGATATACTGCCGCGTCTCGAGGTCAACGCCGTCCCACGTATGTATCGCGTAGAGGCACTCCTCGCTGTCCCTGACAAGGACCGGGTTGCCCTGCGCGTCGGTCGTCACGGTGCCGTGGTGGTTCGTGTCCGTCGCGCGCCCGGGGCCGCTCTGGATCACCTTCCCGGCAGTGCCGACCGTGATGTTCGTGACCATGTGCTTGCCCATCTGCCCGTTGGGGTCATGGTCCTTTGTCTCGATGAAGAACCCGGTGATCCCCGTCACGGCGTCAGTGAGCTGCGTGTAGGTATGCCCGGGGTATGGCCCGTTGGCCCCTGTGGCCAGCTGCGCCTGCGCCTCGGTCCCGTAGTAGATGAACCGGCCCTCGGTGTCTATCATGTATCGCTTCTCGGTCTCGGTATACGACAATGGCGCTATCTCCATGAACTCCTTGAGCTGGATGCGCGCGTATACGTCGCCGAAGCCCTCGACAGACCGTCCGCGGTTGACCACGCTGATTTTCTTGGTGATCGCCCCGTCATCGACCTTCCAATCCGGGATCTCGACGAAGTCTTCGACGAGCCTCGCCTCGTATTTCCCGTATTCCCCGTTCAATTCGTTGCTCTTGTGCTGCTTGTAGTCCGTGTAGGCGTAAGTCCCGCCCAGCATCGTGGCCACAAGCGCGACAACCGCAACAATTGCTGCTACACTTTTCCTGCCCTTACTAGTCGTTTTCATAGCATTCTCCCTTTCGTTAAAGCTGCGCCCCCGGATTTCCCCCGGCAGGCTGTCCTTATATATATGCAAGCGTCCCGCGTACAACTCCCCTTATCTTTTGAGTCATGCCTTGTGCCCTGTTCCCCGCTTGTCAGCAGCTTCCCGATGTCCAGGTCCACCCGGCGATTTTGATAAATGGGCCCTGCGGCCGCTTAAAAACAAAAGGAGAGCCCGGCTGCCCTTCGCTTATCGATGGCAGTTCCGGATCTCCCCAGTTATCTATCCATCATGAACTCTGCAGGTACTGGAAGGTCAATCCCATTTTTTGGAATTTTATTAAAAATTTAATTATTACAGGCAAATTACACAATTGTTACGCCGGAAACCCTTGAAATTCCGCGATTTTTTTAAAGTTGCAAATATTACAACTTTATTGGAGTTCGATGATAATCATATGTCATGAGAGTTGGATAGAGCCCAAATTGGCCAAAAAACCTTAAACTGTCTAAGGTTTGCCTTAAACCGTCTAAGGTTTTTGCCCCCTTCGTTCGAAAATACATGAGGTTTTCGAATGTTCTTCGCGGCAAAAACGCGGCCGCTACCTTGAATTTTCAATGGATTTTTTCAATCTTTGTAATATTTGGACTTAAAAAAGCGAAGGTTTCGAGGGTTGCGCCCCCCGAACCTTCGCCCCGCTTGAAGGTTCAAGCCCCGGTCAGGTCCACTTGACCCGCGCGGAATAAAGGTAATTCATGTCCACCCGCCCGCTGATCCCGGGCACGGCCCCCGTGCTCCTGTACTGCCACACGGCCGGGTAGTCCCCGTTCCATGACGCCGTATACGGGTCAAGCTCGGCATTGTTCGCGTACCAGCTCGCGAGCCAGAACGAATACCCCTCGTTCGACAGCTTCTTCGCGTCGAACTGGCCGTTCGCCCAGGAGAGGAAGGTATAGAACCCCGCCTTGTACCCCTTGCTCTCCAGCCTCTGCATGCCGGAGCGTATCATGCTTGTCCTGTAATTGTACCCGCCGAGGCCGTTCGTCGACGGCAGGAAGTACTTCGAATCCTCTATATCGAGGAACACCGGCAGGTCCAGCGACCTCGGCGTTATCCCGTTCGCGGCCATATCGCTCGCGAACTTGTCTATCGCCGCGTTCAGCTCCGACGTGTTCCGGGAGTACACATAGATGTAGGCGCCGACATAGAGCCCCGCGGCGCGCGCGCGTTTGACGTTGCCCGCGAACGTGCTGTCGATCTCGAACCTCTTGCTGTCCACCGTGGTATAGCCGGCGCGCGCGACGACGAACCTGGCGCCCGATGCCCGCACCTTGTTCCAATCGATAGAGTAGCCATTCCAGTACGAGACATCGACCCCCTTCGCCACGTTGCCGATGGGGACTTCCTTCACCCACTTTGTCACCTCGCCGTACGCGTCCGTCGCCCAAAGGTACCCGTCGTGTTTGCCGGAAGCGTTCCTCCGGATCTTGCCGGACGAAGCGTCGAGGAAGTAGTACGCGAGCGCCGACGCGCTGTATTTTGCCGGCGGCGTATAGTTGTACCTCGGCAGATGCTGCCTCCCGTGCAGCCTGCGCCCCTCGGAAGACGATGACAGCGAGAAGAATTTCAGGTCGCCGCCCGCCATCTTCCACCAGCCCTTAACGCGGGACCCCGCCGGCCCCGCGACCGGCGCGTCCGCGAAGCCCGACTTCACGGCCTTCCCGTCGCTCTCGAAGGCCACGCCCGCCTCCTCGCCTGCCGCCCGGAAGTAATAGTAATACCCCCCGGACTTTTTCTCCTTGCCGTAGACCTTCCCGTTCTTCCCGTCATAATAGAAATAATAGTTCTTGGCCGTGCCCGTCCCCTCCGGGTACGTTTTCGAAAGCTTGACCTGGCCGGTGACGAGCGAGCAGTTCGACGCATTGAAGTACAGCTCCTTGCCGCCCACGGTCCATTCGCCCTTCACCCTTCCGCCGGGCTCGACCAGGCGTATGGCCCGCCCGTATTTGTCCGCGCCGCCCACGGCGGCCGGCCACTCGGGGTCGTAATAATAGTTCTTGTCCGACAGCTTGACCCAGCCCGTCTTCTTCGTGCCGTTCGACGTGTTGAAATAGTACACGTACTCGTGCCTCGCGCCTTCGCCGTCCACGTACAGGACCTTCTTCGCCCCTGCCAGGCGCGCGCCGTTCGAGCCGTAGTAGACCAGCCGCCCGTCGGGCATGTCGAGCCATGTATCATGCACGCGCACGCCGTCCTCGCCGAAGAAATACCATTTCCCCGAGATCTTCTTCTCGGCGTTCGCCAGCATCGCGCACTTCGAGCCGAAATAGTACTTGCCCGCGCCGATAGTGACGGAGCCCGCCTTGAGCCGCCCGTCGGCCCGCGTCGTGCAGTATTTCTTCCCGCCGCCTTCGATCCAGGCAGGCGTCTTGTTGTCCGCCGACTTCACGAGCGCGTAGGCCCGGCTGTCGTAGTAATAGTAATAGCTCCCGATCTTCAGCGGCCCCGTGGACAGCGCCGCCGTCTTCGTGTTGGCGTAGTACGTCCTCGCGCCTTCCGAGTACCAGCTCCTCCCGTCGCCGACCCCCGCCGCGATGCCCAGCGTCGCGGTGAATTTCCCTGTCTTCAAATAGCCCTTGTCGGAATCGCAGTAATAAAGCTTGACGGCGCCGGCCTTCGCCGGGTCCGGGGCCTCTATCAGCCGCCCCGGCCCGCCCTTGACGGCCGCGAACATGGCGCCGGACCTGGCCTCTTCAAGCCAGTACCAGCGGCTCCCGATCTTCTGTATCCCTTTCAGCAGCCCCTTCGAGCTACTATAATATACGCGGTCCCCGGCATGGTGCCCGCTGCCCTCCGGCGCGAGCAGCGCCGTCGCCGCTCCCGTCCCGTCAGCGGCAAAGGCCACCCATCCCGTCACGCGGCGCCCGTCGCCCGGGCGGTAGTAGTATTTCAGCTCGGCCCCCTTGCTGTTCGTGACGGTCCTCTCGCCGCCCTTCACGAGCCCGGCCCTGCCTTCGCCCTCGAAGAAGTAATAATAGTTCCCGATCTTCGCCTGGCCGCTGTACAGCGCGGCGTTGCTCGCGTTGAAGTAGTGCGCCACGTTTACGTCGCCGGTGACATAGTGCGCTGCCGGGTCTATAAATTTCCCCGTCTTCAGCCGCGCCTTCGTCGCCGTGACATAGTACGTATTCGCCTTGCCGCTGGAAGCGTCCTGGCCCTCCAGCCAGCCAGGCATGGTCACGAGCCCGTTCATGCCGTCGTAATAGAAGTGGTAGCTCCCTTCCTTGACGCGGCCCGTCACGGCCGCCCCCGTCGCCTTGCTGAGATAGGTCACGGTCCCGAACGCGCCCGTCACGGGGTTCTCCCCGGGATCCGCGAACCTGCCCGTCTTCAGCCGCCCCTTCGCCGCGATATAGTGCCAGCCGCCCTTGCCTTCATGCCAGAAGCCCCCGGCCGGCCACTCGCCCGCCTCCCAGGCCTTCGCGGCGCCCGGCACGATCTTCAGGCCCTTTTCGAAATAGTAGATATAGCTCCCGACCTTCACGGGCCCGTCCGCGAGCTTCCCGTCCTTGCCGAAGTAGTACGTCTTGCCATCGATCGCCTGCTCCTTGCCAAACCTGAGGTACCCCTTCGCCGAGTAACAATAGTAGACGGCGATGTTTTCTGGATCCCGTCCGTCCCATATATCCCCGATCGCCGTGCGAAGCTTCCCGTAATCGTCATAGGCCAGCCAGTAATAATAGCTGCCGATCTTCACGGCGCCCGTGTAGAGCAGCCCCTTTGTCTTGTGGTAATAGACCCTGTCGCCGGCCTTGTGGCGGCCTTCCGTCCCCGCCGCCGTCGCCGCCGTATGCGTGACCCAGCCGCTCACGCGCCTGCCGTTGGATTTGTAGAACCAGTACTTGCCGCTCTCCGCCGGCCATTCCCGCTCGACGTTGGCGAGCCGGCCCATCTCCGCGTTATAATAATAGTAATAATTCCCGACCTTGACCTGCCCCTTGACGAGCGCCGCGGTCTTCTTGTCCGCGTAGTACGCCCTGGACGTAGCCGAATACCATGGCTTGCCGACATCGCCAGCGCCCTTCGGCGCCGCCGAGAAGCTGCCCTTCCTCAGATAGCCGTTCGCCGAGTAGCAATAATAATAATTACACTCCCCGCCGGCCTCGTCCTGGATCATCCTCACGGCAGCGTTCATGATCCCCGTGCCGCGGTCGAAGTAATAGAAATAGCTCCCGATCTTCTTCGCGCCCGCCGCCCGGCCGTCCTTGTCGTAATATTTCTTTCCGGCCGCCTCCGTCCGCCAGCCCGTCAGCGCGCGCCCGCCCGCGTCGAACAGGAAGACGCGGCCGTCGGGCTCGGGCAGGGTGACTTCCTCGCCCGTCACCATGCCGCCTTCGCCCTTGAAGCAGTAGAGATAGCCGCCGATCGTGGCAAGCCCGGTCACGACATCGCCGGTTTCCGGGTCGAAATAGCACAGCCGCCTTGGCTCGCCGCCTCTCCCCGGCACGAAGGCAAGCCCGCTTGCCCGGCTGTATGCCGTCTGTACCAGGTCAAGCCCGGTTGCCATGCCCGAAACCGCCTGCTCGTCTTCCAGGGTGAAGAAATACTGGCTCCCGATCCAGCCCGTGGACCGCGTGTCGCCATTCTCGTATTTGTACCAGTTGCCGTCCTCGAAGTGGTATACGGCGTCAAGCAGTATATAGCGAAGGTCTATGACATCCCCGCCCGCGACCGTGAACGGGAAGGGGTCCTCTTCCACAGGCCCGCCGTTCAGGCTGTAGCCCGCGAGCGTATACCCCTGCCTGGGCTTCTGCTCGATATCGCCCGCGGCCACCACAGGGTCGCCCGCCCAGACGGACAATTGCTCCTTGAGCCCTTCGTCCTCTGCCCCGTCATACAGGTACCTGGCCGTATATTCCAGGACGTCCTCCAGGTCCTTCGAGTAGACCGCCTTTATCGCCTGCCCCTCGGAGACCCTGGCCGGCAGCGCCGGGACCGTCCCCGAGTATTTATAGCCAGCCCTGGATTTTTGCGGGATATCGCCCGCCGTCACCACAGGGTCGCCCTTCCAGACATCCCTGGGCTCCCTCAGCGCCGGGTCGATGGCGCCCCCGTATTCATAGTCTATATAATAATTCACGACCAGGCTCGGGTCGGCCACGTATTCCACGACCAGCACGTCGCCGTCCGCGATGGCGACGGACGCCTCGCCCGCCGCTACCTGATTCCCGTTCAGCAGGTAGCCGCTGACCGAATAGCCGTCCCTGTCGGCCAGGATGCCCGCGAGGCCAAGCACGGGGGCGCCGGTGACGCCCTGTATATGGCAAAGCTCGGTCATGCCCTCGTCCACCGTACCGTCCCAGGAATGCTTTACCGCATATCTATGGTAGCTCTCCGCGATCGCCTTCGCGTCGAGCAGGCCGAAGCCGTATTCTTTCGTCTTTCCCCCGCCCATCTTGGGGACGCACGTCGCCTCCAGCAATGCCAGGAAGTCCGCTCCGCCGGCTCCCGGGTCGACCTGCTTGACCATCGCCGCCGCGGCGGCTACAAGCGGCGCGGCGTAGGACGTGCCCTGCCCGGTCTTGCTGTTCGTGTTGTTCGTGTGCATGAGCCCGTAGATGGCCTCGCCGGGCGCGGTGACGTCCACCGACGTATTGTATTGCGAAAAGCTGGACTTGACCCCGCCCTGCCCGGTCGAGCCGACGCCTATGACGCCGGCGCACGCCGCCGGGTACATGAGGGCCGTATAGTCGGTCACGCCGGTCGTCGGGTTCTTGTACCCGTTGCCGACCGCCGCAATCACTATGATGCCCTTCGACGTAAGCCCGTTGACGCTGGTTTGCATGATCTGGCTCGGCGACGTCAGGTGTATGCCGAGGCTGAGGTTCACGACGCCGATCTTCAATGTGTCGTTGTGCGCCGCTATATAGTCCAGGGCCGCGTACAGCGTAGCCATCGCGCACTGCCCCGTATTGTCCATCACCTTGAACGGCACGACCTCCGCGCCGTACGCAAGGCCCGCGACATTCTTCCCGTTGTCCGTCACGGCCGCTATGATCGAGCTGACCATGGTGCCGTGCCCGAAGCCGTCGGCCACCGCCGAAAGCCCGTTTTTCGCGACCGTGCCCGTCAGGGCCCCGCTGCTGCTGTCAAAGGCGTAGCCGTCCTTGATGATATAGCCCGCCGTGTCCGAGAAGTCCTGGTGGTAGGCGTTGATGCCAGAGTCCACGACGGCTATGCGCACGCCCTCCCCGTTGAAGCCCCGGCTCCAGGCGCCCAGCGCCTTGACGCCGTTCGAGTCCTTGAGGCCCCACTGGAAACTCACGTAGTCCGGGTCGTCCGGCGGCGTCTGCGGGAAATCGAAAGCCTGGAGGATATAGTTCGGCTCGATCGCCTCGATCTGCTCCGGCTCCGCGAACTCAAGCGCGTCCTCCGGCGCCTCCACCACGAAAAGGTCTTCCGCGACCGGCTCGTCCGGCGCGGCCTCGATCATCTCCTCCGTGACCTCGTCCGGCTTTATCAGCACGATATACCCGTCAAAGTCCGCGCCCGGCAGGGCCTCGGCCGTCAGCTCCTCGATTGCCGCGAGCGCCTCGTCAGGATCGGCCGCCTCGCCCGGATCGACCGCCTCGCCCGGATCGGGCCCCTCGCCCGGATCCAGCGTCTCATCCGGATCCAGCGCCTCGCCGCCACTGGGCTCCTCGACGTCTCCGGGCGCCTCGACGTCCCCGGGCGCCTCGACGTCATTGAGCGCCTCGACGTCATTGCCCGCGCCGTCCTCCTCCGCCGGTATATACCCGTCGCTCCCGAGCGTAGCAAGCCCATACGCGGAAGCCGCCGGGGCGGCTTCGCCGCCCGCGTGCCCGTTAGCGGCGATAGAAGTCCCTGGCGCCACTAAAGAAAACGCCAACAATACCGCTACAAGGGTTGTCAATCGTCTCTTCAATACAATTCTCCGTTCTTTTTCCCCAATTAAGCCATTGTGTTATACAATGTATATTTTACCCCGTTTGACCCCCTAAAAGCAAGCGCGCGGGTTTTCCATAAAATTTCCGTTATTTTACATTTTTGTTGCCCCGCCCCGCCAGGACATAATGGGGACGTTTCTATTATGTCTAGACATAATGGGAACGTCAGAGTGTGTGAAAATGGCTCAGAGGCAAGTGCGAACCCCTGTTTTCGGCTTTTCCGGCAGGGGAAAAACGGGATTATTAGATTTTGACCCTACGTTTTGCATCGTTTTTACGGTTGTGTTTGATTTTCCGCACGTTTTGACCCTAAAACAGGCCGATTTTCCCACAATAAGGGAAATACGCTAACGAAATCTTGTATTAATGGAATATAAATGCAAAAAAATCGTACACAAGTGGAAAATCGATGCAGAACTTGGGATGAAAATCTAGGAAGGCCGCCCTTTGGCC
>Ga0082212_10004512_pt1 | contig 19278 bp, 10 predicted proteins | sample TergutNt197P3_FD_71548 | JGI IMG/M metagenome (GOLD analysis project Ga0082212, IMG submission 71548) | Neocapritermes taracua P3 segment gut microbial communities from Petit-Saut dam, French Guiana - Nt197 P3 | ecosystem: Host-associated > Arthropoda: Insects > Digestive system > Gut ... | reverse complement strand
ATACCCGCTTTCGAGTAAAGTACCGTTACGGTCGCGGCCATCCCAGGGCATTTGGGCGCCCTTCAATTCTACCATCAATTTTTGGGCGCGGTTAAAAATTCGGACGGTGGCTTCAGGGTATTGGTCTATTCCCGGAATTTCCCATGTATCGTTAAAACCGTCACCATTTGGCGTAAAGATACCCGAAATATCGCCCAGTACGAGGGAGTGTTCTAAAATCCGAACAGAAGAAGTACAGGTAGCTTCATTTCCTGAAGCATCACTCACCCGAAGAGTGACAGAAAGCGGAACATCCAAATCGTCGACGCCAAATTCCAACGAATTGGCATACAGGTCATCGCTATCCGAATCCCTTTTGATATTTGCAGTCACAATTCCGCAGTCGTCGGTACTTCCGTTGTCCACCATCATTGCCGTCAGGATTGCTTTTCCATCGCCGGATAAACGTAGCGTAACGGGGTTACAGTGAGCGATGGGCGGCGTTTGTTCGCTGATGGTGAATGTAACTTCTTTAGGTTGCGAATGAGAACATTTCCCGACTATGGCAATGATCGAAACAGTGTGTGAGCCAATATCGTTGCAAGTAAAAGTCAAATTCGTGTAAGTGACATCATTATCGACAAAATGGAAAATAACACCATCATTGTACGATACATTTGTCACAAAATTAACCGGATCAACATTAATATTGCCATCGTTGTCTAAGGTTATATCCTGTCCGGAAATAATATCAAAATCAGGAGGCGTTTGTTCACTGATGGTGATTGTAACTTCTTTAGGTTGCGAACGGTTGCCACTCCTGTCAATGGCAACAACCGAAACAGTATGCAAGCCGATATCGGCGCAAGTAAATGATAAATTTGCGTAATCGGTTCCGCCAACCACAAACTGGAAAGTGATTTCACCGCAATTGTCTGAAGCGTATGTTACAAATACAACAGGATAAACGGTAATGCTGCTAATGTTATCCAGCTTGATATTTTGGCTGGGTGTAACATCAAAAACAGGCGGCGTTCGATCACTGATGGTGAATGTTACCTCTTGGGGAAGCGATCGGTTGCCTTTCCCGTCAGTGGCAACAATAAAAGTGGTGTGTGAACCTATATCATTGCAGGTAAATGTCAAACTTGTGCGATCGCCGCCGACATCAAACAGAAAAGTTATATCATCGTAGTTGGAAACATTTGCTACAAATTCGACCGGATAAACGGTAGCACTTCCAAAGTCATTCAATACGATATCTTTACCGGATATCACTTCAAAATCAAACATCCGGCATTGAACCATGAAATTAGCCTCTTTGGACAGTATACGATTGCCTCTTCCGTCAATGGCAACAATCGAAACTGTTTGATAACCAATATCGTTGCAGGTATATGTCAAACTTGTGTGATCGTCTCCACCAACTACAAACAGGAAGGTTATATTATCCTTTGTACTGCAATTGTCCGTAACATTTTCCACAAAATCAACCGGATAGATGATAACACTGCTACCATAATCTACAATTGCATTCAATCCGGATATAACATCAAAATTATACGGCGTACGATCACTGATAGAAAAGGTAATTTCTTTGGGTTGCGAACGGCTACCGTCCTCGTAAATCGCAACAATAAAAGTGGTGTGTGAACCGATATCGCTACAGGTAAATGTTAAACTTGCGTGATCGGCGCCATTTACCACAAACACAAAAGTTTTATCGCAAACGTCAGGATCGTCTACATAATTTAGTGGATAAACAGTAATGCTGCCGGTGTTATTCAGAACTAAATCAATTGGATCGGATACGTCAATTGAACTACGCAAATGCTCCGGTATCTCTACCGTTTCGCCAAATAATCCGGGTAGTTTTCCTTCTTCGTATGTCCACGGCGAACGTGTAAAGTCCACAGGAAAACCGGCAGCCGTTTGCAGGGTAACGATCGAACTGCTTTCACCACCGCGTCCGTAGGCAATATTTTCACCCACAAAAGCACCGCCGCCACCATTGGAAATACCGCAAAAAGCAATCATGCCTGAAAGAGTACCGGGATAACTACCCCATATACTCTTTATACTGCCTACTACGCGACCGACATCTACAATGCCTTTTACACTCAAATTCAGAGCGACACAGTTGGTTGCTGTACTATTGTTTTCAACTAATCCTGCCACGCCGCCAACTCCACCGCTGAGCCAATCGACAATGTCACCATTGCTGCTCACCACACCGGTAGCATAACAATTAGTTATCTTACTGTTGTCAAATAAAACCCCAACAACCCCGCCTACAAAGCTGTAATACATATTATTGCCACTCACTGTGCCGGTAGAATAACAATTAGTTACATTACAATTATCTGTAACTCTGCCCGCAACTCCGCCAATAAAACTGTTGGAGCCGCTACCATTTACCGTGCTGGTAGAATAACAGTTGGTTACGCTACTGAAAGAAAGAACATCTCCTGCAATGCCGCCAATCTGAACTGGGATACCGCTGCTATTATTGCTTACCGTACCGGATGAATAACAGTTGGTAACGTTACTTTCATCAACCAAACCCACTATACCACCTACATTACCAGCAGAGCCAAAAAAGATGTCTTCATTTTTACAGTGCACAGTACCGTAAAAATTACAATTGCTTACATTACTGTTGGTTTCAAGCATACCCGCAATACCGCCAATATTGCTTCCAATATTGCAACTAACCATACCTGAAACAAAACAACCGGTTATACTGCTGCCGCTACCAATATGACCAGCAACTCCTCCAACAACAGACAATCCCGTTTTGATATTAACCCCCTCAATGCCAATATTTTTAATTTTTGCCAATCCTGAAATACTACCAAACAACCCATTCCAAACTTCTGGAGTAATCTTCTGATCATCTCCATAATAAATGTATTGATAATTATTGGGGTTATTGATATACAATCCCGTAATCTTTTTTTTGTTGCCGTCGAACTCGCCTTTAAATGAACAATCGTAATCTCCGATTGGAATCCAGCCCTTTCCATTATTCCAATTTGCACCGTATTCGGAAAGGTCAATGTCGTTTATAAGTTTGTAATATTTATCGTTATAGTTTGGACAACACTCGTTCACTAACTCGGCTAATTTTGCTAACTGTCCCGCTGTGGCTATGAGATACGGGTCGGCGCTTGTACCGCTTCCGCCGTTAAAGGTATATATTTCGCTGCATGTAGTATTTCCGCTTCCACCGCCGTCAACATTCGGATCCGGCTTGATATGGATGATGATTTCCTGACTTTCATTGTATGTACCGGAACCTGAACCTGCGCCGCCAGTTCCGGGATTCAACGAGGTAGTTACAAAAAATCCGTCGAACAGACCGCCCCATCCCCAGTTGAAATGAAACATTCCCTTGCCATCATATCCATCGCATACAAAGGCATGCCCCTCGCCTGCACTCAGGTAATAACCCGTATAGAATACAGGCAAACCGGCGTCAATCTGTTCTTTGAGCATGTTTTCCCATGCGTTATTGTCGTAATTTACTCGTCTTAACAACTGAATGCTTTTATCGTATCCGAAATGTTCTGTCAACGCTGCCGGAACATCGAAAGAATATGCGCCGCTTGAATAAGCGTAATCCATTTTTACACTCACACCGCAATGATACATCAGCGTAGCAACGGCATTCTGCTGTTGCGCTGTAGTACCTCCTGAATTGCGCATGTTCGCCCAATCGTAATTGATCTCAAAATTCACGGATGGTATATTGATATTGAGTGTTCCGGTTGTATAAGCGCTACTCCTCCCGATTCCCCGTGCCGGATGCCGGTGATAATTCATGATTTGCGCCATTGCCGTTGCCGCACAGCCCGTAACGCAACGACTGCCGGCATACGATGGGCACAGATTGTTATAGGGAGCGCCTTGGTTCCATTTTGTTTGGAGTAACGGTCCCACGACGTCTGTTACGTCTGCTTTTGTTCCAGACAAATAGTAGTTCCATTCCTGCCTCGCAGTTTCGCTTTGTGGCAGGTTCTGATCCTGTACATATGCTATTTCCTGCTGCAAATAATCCATCCAGTATGCAAAATTAGGCGGCAGATTGTTTTCATCGTAGTTTCCATTAGTTGAATATCCCAATACAGGTCTTACCGCATCATCGCCGGCTACAATTACAAAACCTCCTGACATACGTTCATTTACGTTGAATATGTAATAATATACCGTATCCTGTAAATCTTGCGGTGTTGTTGTACGCTGTATTCTTCCGTGCTGCTCTTTTCTGTTGGTAGCCGTATATTTCAAACGCACGTCAGTTCTTGTTTGCAACCTTTGTTTTGAATCTAAATAGCGTTGTGCCACCCTTTCGGCTTTTTCCAAATCAACTTTTTCAGCATGAACCCAACAACAAATTCCCAACCACAGCGCCAGCATGATACAGCATCGGCGAAAAAGAATGTTTGATATGTGCAGGTAATGATACATAACGTGTGTTGTCAAACAAAAACGAACAAAAATAGAGATTTTTTGTTCGTTTTCCTATAACGCTCAGTAAAATTTTGATTTTTTACATCCACTCCCTCAATGCTACTCTACATTTCCTTGTATCCATTTTCTCAACATTTCAACACCTATACCTTTTCGCCTTGCATAATCCCTCTCCTGTTCTTCGCTAATATTCCCCACCGTAAAATACCGGCTTTGCGGATGTGCGAAAATCAATCCGCTGACGGTGGCTGCGGGCGTCATGGCGAATGTTTCGGTGAGGTTCATACCAAAATCGCGGGCATGGAGCAGGTTAAATAGCGTACCCTTTTCGGAATGGTCGGGACAGGCGGGAAAACCGTGCGACACGCGGATACCGTTCTTTTCGTCGTATCCCCAGTATTTGCAGCGCACTTCGTGATGCAGCAGTTCGGTAAAGGCTTCGGCCAAACGGTCGGCAAGCGCCTTCACCATGATATTGCTGTAATCGTCGCCTGTTGCCTTGTATTCTGCCGACAGTTTGTCCACGCCAAGTCCGGCAGTAACGGCAAATACGCCAATCCAGTCGGCAATTCCGCTTTCGCGGGGCGCAATAAAATCCGAAAGACAAAGGCAAGACTCCCCCATTTTGGGGGGGGAAGGGGGGGGCTGTTGATTCCGAAGGTTGTAAAACGTACAAAGCGGTTCTTTGCGGTTTTCGTCGGCGTAAATCTCAATATCGTCGCCAACCGAATTTGCCGGAAAAATTCCGAAAACGCCATTAGCGGTAATCAATTTGCGTTCGATAATGTTGTCAAGCATACTGTTGGCGTCGTCGAAAAGTTTACGCGCTTCTGCGCCGTATTCGGGATGGTCGAGTATTTGCGGATATTTGCCCTTGAGTTGCCAGAGGGTAAAGAAATAGTTCCAGTTGATGAATTTTCGGATTTCGTCAAGCGGATAATCGCGCCACTGGTGGATACCCTGCATGGCGGGAATGACGGGCGGTTCAGCCGTCCAGTCAATTTTCAGGCTATTGGCGCGGGCTTCGGCAAGTGTAAATTTGAGTTCCGTTGCCGATGATTGTTCGTAATTGCTGCGGATTTGATTATATTCCGCATCAAGTTCATCCAAAAATGCGGAATCCTTTGACAACAGAGCGCTTGCTACGCCCACGCTTCGCGAAGCATCCTTTACATATACTACCGGATTGTTGCATACAGGTTTGATTTTTACGGCTGTATGGATTTTAGATGTCGTTGCTCCGCCAATCATCAGCGGTTGTGCGAGACCGTTGCGTTCCATTTCGCCCGCAACGTGTATCATTTCGTCGAGCGAAGGGGTTATCAGTCCGCTAAGTCCAATAATATCCACGTTGTTTTCCTTCGCTGCCGCAATTATTTTTTCGCAACTCACCATCACGCCCAAGTCAATGATTTCGTAGTTGTTGCAAGCCAGCACCACGCTCGCGATGTTTTTACCGATGTCGTGCACGTCGCCTTTAACGGTTGCCAGCAAAATTTTACCGGCAGGCTCGATGTTACCCGCTTCGGCTTTTTCGGTTTCGATAAACGGTTGCAGGAAGGCTACGGCGCGTTTCATCACGCGGGCGCTTTTAACCACTTGCGGCAGAAACATTTTGCCTGCGCCGAACAGGTCGCCCACCTCATTCATGGCGCTCATCAGCGGCCCTTCGATGATGGCAAGCGCAGGCGAATATTGTTGCCGCGCTTCTTCCACGTCGGCCTCCACGTAATCGGTGATACCCTTGATGATGGCGTGTTTGATACGTTCTTCGGGCGGCTGCTCGCGCCATTGTTGAGTTGAAAGTTGAAAGTTGAAAGTTGAAAGTTGAGAATCTTTTAGTTCGACAGCAAGTTCGAGCAAACGCTCGGTCGCATCAGGGCGGCGGTTCAAAATCAGGTCTTCAACAGCGATAAGCAAATCTTTCGGAATATCGTCATATACAGGCAAAGCGCCTGCATTGACGATAGCCATGTCCATACCCTCTTTTACTGCATGATAGAGAAAAACGGCGTGCATAGCCTCGCGCAGAACATCGTTGCCGCGAAAGGCAAACGAGAGATTGCTCACCCCGCCGCTGATCCGCGCATCAGGGAGATTGTTTTTTATCCATCGCACAGTTCGCAGAAAATCAACGGCAAAATTGTTGTGTTCTTCAATTCCAGTGCCTATCGTAAGAATATTGGGGTCGAAAATAATATCCGCTGCCGGAAAACCCACCTCTTGGGTCAGGATACGATAAGCGCGTTCGCAAATTTCGATACGACGCTCATAATCTGTTGCCTGTCCTTTTTCGTCGAAAGCCATTACCACCGCGGCCGCGCCATATTGCTGCACTAACCGCGCCTTTTGGCGAAAAGCCTCCTCGCCCTCCTTTAAACTGATGGAATTGACAATGGATTTACCCTGAAGGCATTTCAATCCGGCCTCAATCACTTCCCATTTGGATGAGTCAATCATCACCGGAAGCCGCGCCACATCGGGTTCAGCAGCCAACAGACAGAGAAATTGCGTCATTGATTTTTCGGCGTCGAGCATGGCATCGTCCATATTTACGTCGATGACCTGTGCGCCCGTTTCAGCCTGCATCCGTGCGATACTGATCGCTTCGTCGTATTTTTCTTCGCGGATGAGCCGTGCAAATTTACGCGAACCGGCTACGTTGCAACGCTCGCCGATTAAGAGAAGCCTCACCCCCGACCCCTCTCCAAAGGAGAGGGGAGAAGCGACAGTCAGAGGTTCCAGACCGGAAAGCAACAATGCATGGGAACGCGGTAGAACTCGACGCGGCGCGGCTTCGGCTGCTATGTTTGCAAAATGTTCGATGTGTGCAGGCGTGGTGCCGCAGCATCCGCCTACGATATTAACAAATCCACTGTCAATAAAATCCTTGATATAGCCGGTCATTTCGTCGGGCGACTGGTCGTAACCGCCGAATTGATTGGGCAATCCCGCGTTTGGATGTACGCTGACATAAAATGGCGCTTTTTGCGAAAGTTCTTCAAGATAGGGTCGTATCTGTTTTGCGCCCAACGCGCAATTGATACCGATACTCAACAGTGGAAAGTGCATCACCGAGTGCAGAAACGCTTCTATGGTTTGTCCCGAAAGCGTTCGTCCGCTGGCGTCGGCGATGGTAGCCGACGCCATCACGGGAAGTCGTTGTCCGCGCCTTGCAAACACATGATAAATCGCAAAAAGCGCGGCTTTGACGTTGAGCGTATCGAACATCGTTTCGCACAGCAGGATGTCTACGCCGCCTTCCATAAGTGCATTCGCCTGTTCAGTATACACCTCCGCAAGTTCGTCGAAAGTGACGGCGCGATAAGCCGGGTTGTTCACATCGGGCGACAGGGAAGCCATTTTTCCCGTAGGTCCAATCGAACCGGCAACAAAACGGGGCTTGGCTGCCGTGCTGTATTGTGTTGCCAATCTTTTTGCAATAGCCGCAGCTTCGCGGTTAAGTTCATAAACAATATGTCCTAATCCATAATCGGCTTGCGACAACAGGGTAGCGTTGAGCGTATTGGTGGTAATGATGTCGGCTCCTGCTTTCAGATATTGCTCGTGAATATTCTGAATTATATCGGGGCGGGTAAGCGAAAGCAAATCGTTGTTGCCGCGCAAATCCACGGGATGGTCGGCAAATCGTTGGCCGCGAAAATCTGCTTCGGTCAGGCCGAGCGGCTGTATCATGGAACCCATGGCGCCGTCGAGGATGAGGATTTTTTCGGAAAGTAGGGTTTTAATCATGTTTGATTTTTGATTCGGAGGCACAAAGGTCTGAATTTTTTTGCAGAAATTACAGTTTTCCGATTCTCCGTAATTCCCAGAAACATTTTGCTGTTGCGGTAATGTCGACAGCCGCATTGTGGGCTTCGTCGAAGTCGCAATGAAACAGTTTTCGGTATAATTCCGACAGTTTTGGCCATTTGTAGCCATAAGGCCCATGAAGTGCGCAAAAGGCAGTGGTACTTTCCATAGTGCATATTTTTTGTTTTGCCGGTATGGGGTTTTTCATTCCCATCCGTAAAAATTCCGCGCCGAGAATTTTTTCATCAAAACTCATATTATGCGCCACAAGCACATCAGCCTCATCAATCAACAGGTTAAAATCCTGCAATACAGTCCTTAATGCACATCCTTCCTCAATGGCACGTTTTGTCGTGATTCCATGTATATTCGACACGCTTGCCGGTATAGTAAAACCTTCGGGTTTGATGATGTAATCGCCGTCGCTTATCTTATTTCCCTGTGTATCGTAGTACAAATAGGCTAATTGCACTAATCGTGGCCAGTTGTCCAGATTGGAAACAGGCGCTTTCCAGTTTCGGGGCAACCCCGTGGTTTCTGTATCAAAAAATAAATACATGAAAGTTTTAATAAAATGAAAATGATATACACAAAGTCATTTTTGATTTATGATTTTCGCAAAATCGGGGATACCATATCCATACTGTGAATCAGGTTCATGAAAATGGCTGGCTGAACGTTTCACCATTTCGATAATCTCCATATTCCCCTTGTCGGGATAGGCCTGCCATACACATGCGATAAATCCTGCCAGCAACGGCGTTGAGTAGGACGTGCCATTGCCCGTATTGATATACCCCATGGAATGTTGGTAGGCCGTACCCTCGCCCATGGCCACCAAATCAGGTTTGATGCGATTGTCAGCCGTATTGCCGACCGAACTGAACGAAACGTACTGTCCCCTACGATCAACCGCTCCGACAGTGACGATGCTGTCGGCGTCAGCCGGTACTGAGATGTATTTCCAGTTGGTATCGCCATCATTGCCGGCGCTCACGCAAACAATCATACCGCGGGCTGCAGCCATGGTAGCGGCTCTCGACGCCCGAACCGTACGCCCGTCCAGGTCGTCCTGCCGGTGGTTTTGCGACCTGTCGTCGAAAGTTGAGTATCCTAACGAACTGGTAATCACATCAACGCCGATACTGTCGGCATATTCTACGGCGGCAATCCAGTTGTCCTCTTCCACAAGATATTCATGTGCAATCTCTTCCGAGCGCAGCAATAAATAACCGGCGTCGGGCGCCGAGCCCATCATTTGTCCCGGAAGGTTGGATGCAATAATGGATAGTACATTAGTTCCGTGATTGTTATCTCCATAAGGATTTTCGGAATCAGGAGTAAAATTTTTAAATTCGCGTAATCTGCCGCTATTGCGTAAACTGTCGAATCCGGAAAGTTCGTCCACTTTGTGGAATCCGCCGTCAATCACTGCTATCAACATTCCTTTTCCGCGAAATCCCCGATCATGGAGCGCCTGTCCGTTCATCATTCCTACCTGATCGGCAGCTTGCCCGTAATATGCAGCCGGTGCAGCGTACTGCGACTTGCTTTCTCCTTCGTCTTTCTGCCGTAAAAGGAAAGAAAATAAGGTTTTCAGGTCATCATCCTTTTCGATAATGCTATCTTTTTGTGTTTCTGTTTGATGAGACAATGTGTGCACGATGAAATCAAGATTCCGAAGTTTTTCAATATCTTCGGGCAAACATCGCACCGTTGCCGAATTAAACCATCGGGAAGTATTCAAAACCTCAAAGCCCATGTTTATCAGGCTGTCAATATAACAATCGCTTACCGGCAGGTCGGCTGATGTGACCGGTATACCTTGCCGGATACGACGTTGCAGCGCCCGCTCAGAAAGAAAATGTTGAGGCTGGTCTACGTTATAGCTATTGTGGTTTTTGTCGGTAAAATCAATACGGTAACGGTCGGGGGCTACCTGAATTTGGGCATGTAAACACATTCCCCAACAACAGATAAATACCGTAAAATATACATACACAGCAAATTTGCTGAATTTCATTTTTTTTATTTTTAGACGGCAAATTTACATGAAAAAACAATTTTTTACCAACTGCGTACAATAAAAAGTTTACGCATCCTCATTTTTTATGTGCATTATCTATCCTGCATTATTCATAATAGAACGCGGATGACACGGATTACCTGCGGTGAGATCGCTTCGCTAAGTTAAACGGATGAACAAGTCTCTAAGGAAGATTTTGACTTTCTGAAACAATTCAAGCGGACAGAAGTTGGTTAGGTGACTTGTTATTATTACGCTCCTAATAATTCAGCAATAGCATAATATGTGGTTATCAACGAAAACACGATAACAGCCCAAATCCATATATTTTCCTTTGTTGATGCAGTATGTGTACCCATCAATCCTTTTCGATTAAGTAATATGAGGATGGGGATAGCCACCGCGGGCAGGATACAGGCTTGAAATGCCTGAGAAAAGATCATCAAAGCCGGAGGTCTTTGTTCCAAAAACACAGAACCGAAAGCAAATAACATGGCAATGAATATTAACAGTCGCGATTGTTTGGAATGTAGATTACGCGGCTTTCCCGTATAGTCGGCAATCAGCCACGGAGCAATCAAAGTGATCGGGAAAATCGTTGACAAACCGGCCCCGACAATCCCCAAAATAAGAATGAACGCAGCTACTTTTCCTCCGATAGGTTCAAAAAGTGAAATCATTTCGGCGGTGTTTTCTAATTTCAAACCCATAACGTGAAGCGTTCCGGCCGAAACCGCCATAATAACGGTACTCAGGAAAAGCATCATTGCAGCAGATACAAACGAATCTCTCTTTTCGGTTTTCAAATCATTGATGGTCCATCCCTTTTCGGCAACAACCGTACTGCGCATAATGAATACGGCCGCCGAACAGGTTGTTCCTGCTATGGCGGCAATCAATCCGAGATTCTTGTCGGGTATGCGGGGAATCAGTCCTTCGGCTATGGAGACAACGCTTGGCTTTACCAATACAAACACCACCAAAAACGATAATCCCATCAGGATCACAAAGAATATCAACACTTTTTCGAAAGAGGTATACCGTCCGTACCACAACAATAAATACAGAGCGATGGCCGCAACCAGAATAATCCAGAAAGTATTGACCGATACGCCTGTAGCCATGTGGATTCCTTCCTGAATCAAGTCGGCAATAATCCCCATGATCCCCATGAGTGCGAGCAATTCGCCGATGATGAGCGCCACCATGATGTACAAGGCCAGTATCCAGCCCCACCCGCTAAAGCCGGTTCTGAAATTGTGCAACGCCGTGTATCCGGTAACAATGGTTAACTTACCGTATGCCACCATTAAGACGTATGTGAAAATTGCCGACAACACCAATACCCAAAACAGTCCCATACCATGCTCAGCTCCGGTTTTGGCCATGGTGGTAACACTACCGGTGCCTATGTTATAACCGATAAGAAACAAGCCTGGCCCCACAAGTGCCAAGGCAGTAAAATTTTTTTTGAAAATCTTTTTCATTTTTAAATGTAATAATAATACTGTAACCCCATTTCATATAACTCGTTGATATACATACATATCACTATTAACTTAACTTCCTTATAATCTGGTATTTTCGATTAGATGAATTTGCAAAAAACTCTAATTTACTTATTGTCAATCATATAAACAAATTTTACTAATCGCATATTGTTGAATGTCAATATTTTATGAATTTATTAATATATCAATTTCAACCCTTGATACGCATTATTGGTATTTTTAATTCTTGATTCGCATTATTCATAAGCAGCAAAAATACATGAAACCTTAATTTTCAGTTCCTGTATTATTCATACTCTTTGTCATGTGGCACACATAGGAATCTTTGAATTAGAAATCGCGCCCTAATTACGTGTCACTCGCCAATTCAAACAGGGCTTCAATTTCGACCGGAATATTATCCGGCAGCGAGCCAAATCCAACGGCGCTCCGTGTACCGACTCCGTTATCCAATCCCCAAACATCTGCAAACAATTCGCTGCATCCGTTGATGATATAAGGATGGCGTTCAAATTCGGGAACACAGTTGACCATCCCCAAAAGTTTGATTACTCTTTTAACCCTGTTCAGGCTGCCTAAGTTCTTCCGGATGGTTGCAAGCATGGCCAATCCAACCTGACGGGCAGCTAATTTCCCTTCTTCGTCGGTTAGTTCCTTTCCGATACGGCCTGTGATCAATGTTTTATCGTTCAGTAGCGGGCCATGCCCGGACAGATATAAGTATTTTCCATCAATCAGGCACGGTTTGTACAGTCCTTTCGGATCAGGAGCGGGGGGCAAACTCAACCCCGTTTTTTCAAACTGTTTGTCAGCATCATACATATTCATCGTGATAAAATTTAGATTATATAAAAATGTTTAAAATAAGCACACCGGCTAATCCTGCAACCGAAACAACGGCTTCCATAAGCGACCACGACCGGTACGTGTCTTTCAGGTTCAGGTTGAAATATTCCTTGAACAGCCAGAATCCGGCGTCATTCACATGCGAAAAGAAGATACTTCCCGCCCCCAATGATAAAACCATCAGATTGGGATTAATCCCTGTTTGCGAAGCCATTACCGGCAGGATAACGTTGGCTGCCGTCAGAGCGGCGATGGTTGCCGAACCGATACAAATACGGATTACCGCCGCAACCAACCATCCCAGCACGAGCGGATGAAGCGCCGATTGACTGAAAATGGCCGCCAATTCAAGGTTGACGCTGCTCTCTTCCATGACCTGTTTGAATACTCCCGACCCTGCAATAATCAGAAGAATCGGGGCAATGTCCTTGATGGCGTCAACATACACCGTCATGGTATCTTTCATGCTTCTTCCCTGGCGAATCCCTAACGTGTAGGTGGCAACTGCTAATGAAACAAGCATCACAATGGAAGGGTCGCCAATCAAAGACAGCACATTCGATATGGATGCATTCATGCCGGGAATCAATGAAGATGCGGAAGATGTAATAATCAGCAAAAAAACAGGTAAGATAGCTGTACACAGGCAATTGATCTTTCCGGGAGTATCATATTTGCCCTCTGCTTCTTTCTGTTCAAACAGGGTTACAGTACCGGAATTTACTTTCCTCAAGGTTTTGGAAAAAACGGGGCCTCCGATAATAATCACAGGAATAGCAAGAATCAAGCCTAATATCAATGTCGCCCCCAGGTTGGCGTTAAATATTGAAACCAGCGCGACAGGCGAAGGATGAGGCGGCAGAAAGCCATGCGTTACCGATAATGCCGCAATCATGGGTATACCGATATACACAACAGGAAGTTTGTATTGATTGACTACCGAAAAAAGCAACGGCACGAGCAAAACGAATCCCACTCCGTAAAATAATGGGATTCCCACGATGAATCCGGTCGTCATTAATCCCCACTGGATATAATTCGTGCCGAACAAACCCATTATCGCCGAAGCAATCTTTTTCGCCGCTCCGCTTTCCGCGACTAATTTTCCGAGCATGGCACCCAATACAATAACCAGCGTCAGGTTTCCCAGAATACTGCCGATTCCTTTTTCGACGGTTTTAGGTATTTGTTCCGGCGGAATACCCAGCGCAATACCTGCCCCGATTGAAATCAGCAGAAAAGCAAGAAACGCATCCACTTTAAGCCGCGAGATGAACAGATACAGTACGACTAAACTGGCAATTACAATGATAATTACAGACGACATAATTTGATGGGATTTGATGAAAACGTCATATGAACCGGATGTTTTTCCTGTTGATGCAAAGGTATGTTCTTTTTTTAAAACTACATGGTTCTATTTGATAAAAATTCTCAAAAATGAGTTTTTTCCAAAAAAATATCTACTTTTGTGTGCTCATCGGATAGTGGATATTAATACAAAAAGATACCATGCAAAGATTGTTGTTGGCTTGCGGTGTGATGCTGTTGATGGCAGCATGTGCTTCATCGAGTAAAAATCAGGGAAATAGGATCAACCAACCGGTGCTGTATAATCCGGCTTCGTCGTCGTTGCACCCGAAACTGGGCGTTTATCATGTTTCGGATGCTGAGTCGCAATTGTACGTGATGATCAATACCAACGAGTTGCTTGTCAGCGAAGCCAACCAGGAGCGTATTCCCAAATCGGACATCAGAATTCATTATGAGTTGTTTGACTGTACGGACATCGAAAACAATAAACTGGCGAGCGACAGTTCAACCTTCATCAATTCAGTGGAAATCAGACGACAACAAAGGGTTATTGTTTTTCCTGTGATGATTCCAGCCGAACAGGGGCGCCGTTACATGTTACTGGTGCAGATCACCGATTTGCTGCGGCGCAATACCATCAGGCAATTTCTCACAGTGAATAAAACGGACATTTATTCGGCGCAAAATTTCAAGGTGACAGCATTAAACGGCAGTCCCAAGCTCGAAAACACCATCACCGATGACGATCTGTTTCGCATTGCCTACCAGCGAAAACCTGTTGACAAACTGTTTATTAAATACATGAACGTTCCGCAACCTGTTGCCACCTCGCCCCTGTCGCCTGCTCCCGCAAAGGAACTGGTATTCAGGGCCGATACGGTGTGGGAACAGCCGTACAGCCCCAATACCAATTTCATGTTTGCGAACGAGGGTATGTACCTGATACAAACGGATACCACCAAACAAGGCGGGTTATTGCTGATGAATTTCGGTTCCTCTTTTCCGGTTGAAGACCGTACCGAGCAATTGGTACAACCCATACAATACCTCGTCAACAGCAACGAATATCAAAAACTGAGCGCCGATAAACATCCCAAAAAGATCATGGACGATTTCTGGTTAGCAACAACCGGAAGTACCGACAAGGCCAGGATGCTGATACGGGTGTATTACACGCGCATGTCGTATGCCAATCAATATTTTACCGACTTTAAGGAAGGCTGGAAAACCGACCGGGGAATGGTTTATCTGATTTACGGTTTGCCGAACAACATCAACAAAGGCTCCGATTCGGAAACATGGGAATACACACGCAAACAGCAGGCTAACCCGGTATCTTTCACCTTCGACAAGATGCCGTCGTCATATAGCGAAGATTACTACGTATTGCGCCGCGGCGCAGCACAACCAACCTATTGGCGGCAGGCTGTCGACACTTGGCGGAAAGGAAGAGTATTTAGCATTAACGACCTGGAATGATGAAACAGGATATGATCAATAAATTACAAAAAATCTGATTATAGAAAGGAAATGGAAGTAAAGGATAGACATAAAGGCAAATACATAGACCCGTTTACAGATTTTGGTTTTAAAAAACTGTTCGGAGAAGAATGTAATAAAGACCTGTTGCTTGATTTTTTGAACGAACTGCTCCATAAAAAAGAGGGAAAAATAATTTCCCTGTCTTATTTGAAAAGCGAACAGTTGGGCAGGTCGGAAGAAGACAGAAAGGCGATTTTTGATTTGCATTGCGAAAACGAAAAAGGCGAAAAGTTTATCGTAGAAATGCAAAAAACGAAACAAAACTTTTTTAAGGACAGAGCATTGTATTACAGCACCTTTCCGATAGTTGAGCAAGCAATTTCGGGTGATTGGAACTATGAATTAAAAGCTGTTTATACTGTTGCTATTTTAGATTTTGTGTTCGACGAAGATAAGGATGCCCCTGATAAATACAGATACGATGTAATGTTAACGGATATAGATACCCACAAGATTTTTTACAAAAAATTGATGTTTACCTATTTGGAAATGCCAAAATTCAACAAAAAAGTAGAAAATCTGGAAACCCGTTTCGAGAAGTGGATGTATGTATTAAAAAATTTAAAGCGTTTGGATAGCCTTCCTGACAAATTGCGAGAGAAAATTTTTGAGAAAATTTTTTCAGTTGCCGAAATAGCGAAGTTAAGCAAAGAAGAATATCAACAGTACATAGTGAGTTTAAACTCATATCGCGATTTTAAAAATTCCATTGATACAGCAAGAGACGAAGGAAAAGCAGAAGGCAGAACTGAGAGAGACGTAGAAATTGCAAAAAAACTAAAAATTAGAGGAATGTCGTTTGACAAAATTAGCGAAATAACAGATTTAACGTTCAAAGAGATAGAAAAAATATAACAATAAGAGTGTTGTATGTAAGCCGACGAGTGCGTGGTGGGAACCGTATGAAAATGGTTGAATTACGACATAGTATTTTTAAAAAATTTTATGTTACAGTTCAGTAGTTTAGAGCAAGAAATGGATGCCGGAAACCATTTTAAAAACCGGAAAAATAGAGGGGACAAATTGATTTACGCCCCGAAGAAACATTTTTTATTGGCATTGTGCATCATAGCCATTAATTTATCTTGTCTTGCACAAGACATTATTGTTACGAAAGATGCAAAAAGGATGAACGCCAAAGTAACAGAAGTAAATGTGGACAATGTCCGATACAAAAATTATGATAATCTGGACGGTCCTGTTTATACGCTACTGAAAAGCGATATTGCTTCCATTGTTTATCAAAACGGACAAGAGGAAACATTTTCTTCGGAAAGCACAACACAGACGATGTTTATCCAAACAACGGAACAAACAGCATCTGTGCTAAATCGAACCCAGATTGTGAGTTCGGGAAATGTACTGGAAGATATGCAAACCTTTAATTCTGCCTTGTATTTACGATATAAATCCGGTAAACAACTGGCAACAACTGGCTGGATATTCACAGGAGTGGGAGTTGCTTGTATTGTTACTGAGTTTATTTTTTGGGGAGACGCAGAAGGTATCTTTTTAGCAGGAGGTGCCTTATTTGCAGGTGGAGGAATTCCCCTCTTAATCATTGGAAATGGCAGGAAAGATAGAGCACTCAGTGATTTTAACAGACAATATTATTCATCACTTCCTGCCAAACCTCATTTTCAGATGAAAGTTTATCCCAACAGAGTAGGGTTAGCATATGTGTTCTAATTTTATTGCAATAGGTTATATCGCGAAAAATGATGCCTACACACAACGAGCGGTTTAGCACAATGGCTGTATTAACCCCGCGGAAAAGACAGTACAAATTTAAAAGTTTGTATCCCACAAAAAGTTCAGTGGCAGCCACCAGTGCGATAAGCCGCTCAAACGATAAACAGACGGAATGAATGATCAAATGATTTTCGGGCTTCGCCCGGTGATGGAAGCAGTCAACGCAGGTCGCGAAATCAGCAAAGTGCTGTTACGCAAAGGTCTTGAAGGTGACATGTACAGTGAGCTGACGCTCCTGATGCGGAAACATGACATCCCGTTGCAAGTTGTACCTGTGGAGAAACTGAACAGGGTTACCCGGAAAAACCACCAGGGAGTGATTGCTTTTGTGTCGCCGGTGGAATATGCCCGTATCGAAAACTTAGTTCCGTCGTTGTTTGAAAAGGGCGAAAATCCGTTCATTGTTGTTTGCGAAGGAGTAACCGACACCCGGAATGTGGGCGCTATTGCACGCTCGGCCGAGTGTGCCGGCGCGCATGCCATACTCCTGCCTGTCAAAGGTTCGGCCTTGATTAGCGCCGATGCGGTAAAAACGTCTGCCGGAGCGTTGAATCACCTTGCTGTTTGCCGGACAGACAACCTGAAATCGACTCTTGTTTTCCTGAAGAACTGCGGACTAAAAATCATCGCTGCCACCGAAAAAGCACGCGACATCTATTATCAGGCTGATCTTACCGGCCCTGCCGCCTTGTTGCTGGGCGCCGAAGATACCGGCATATCGGCAGAGTACCTGCGAATGGCCGACGTGGCGGTGAAAATACCGGTAAAGGGACAAGTGGCATCACTCAACGTATCGGCAGCGGCAGCAGTGCTGATGTACGAAATGGTAAAGCAAAACAGTTCAACAATATATGGTAACCTCTAAAAACTCCATTTTCCTCGACAGTATTTTTTTGTGCTCATATTTTTGGAGAATTAACGGTTAGTTTATTTTTGCAGTTGGTTATTCCATTTTTTCATTTCATTAATAATCAGCATATTGGACTTTGTGTCAGAAAAGTATAGACACAGTTATCCCCTTAAACCGGCATTAATTGATTTTTTCGGTACATATTGTATGTCAAATTCATCAAACCAATAATAGCGGTTACACGCCTGATGCCAATACATTGAATATATAGTGTCCATAAGAAAAGTATCCAATTTTCTATATATCAGTTGATCATATTTTCAAAACCGTGATAAAAAATTTTCTTTCTCGCTTTTTTTATTCTCAAAAAAGTTGTATTTTTGTCCTGTTATGAGGCGATTTAGCGCAATAGATGATTATCAACCCTAAAAAAAAGCACGATATGAGGCAAAGATTCGAGCTCCAGATGAGCATAGGTCAAACACCCATCAGCGAAATATACATCAACCCGAAGAGTAAAAATTCGTTGGAACAATTAATCGCTGCATTGAAAGAGATTTATTGTAATACGGAATATAATGATAAGATTTTCTGTATTATAGAAAAATATTTGCCCAAGGTTGATAAGCGCAATGGTCGTCCTGGTATGAACCTTTGGACAATTTTTGTTTTATCTCAGGTTCGGATGTGTCTTGGGACGAGTTATGACATGTTACATCATTTGTCCAACAACGATCTGTTGCTTCGTAAACTATTGGGTATTAGCGATATATTTGGTTTTGAGCCGATTGTATTTCAATATCAGAATATCTATGATAATGTGAGCAAGTTGAGCGATTCGATGCTTCAGGAAATCAATGATGTGATTGTAGATTTTGGTCACAAGAAAGTTTTCAAAAAAAAAGAAACCACAGCCTTGCGCTTGAAAACAGACAGTTTTGTAGTGGAAAGTAACGTACATTTTCCGACGGATTATAATCTTTTATGGGATTGTGTTCGTAAAAGTCTTGATACCGTGAAGGTCTTTCTGAAGAAATATCCCGGTATCGCAGGCTGGCGTAAGATAAAAAATTGGCGTAGCGAACTGAAAAGTCTCATGCGCAAAGTTGGCCGTATCAGTGGGGGCGGCGGCAAAAATAAGCAGGAACAACTGCACCGTTCCGTATTGTCGT
>Ga0082212_10004511_pt1 | contig 19286 bp, 21 predicted proteins | sample TergutNt197P3_FD_71548 | JGI IMG/M metagenome (GOLD analysis project Ga0082212, IMG submission 71548) | Neocapritermes taracua P3 segment gut microbial communities from Petit-Saut dam, French Guiana - Nt197 P3 | ecosystem: Host-associated > Arthropoda: Insects > Digestive system > Gut ... | reverse complement strand
TAGCGAACGACTTCAAACCAACTAAAACCGACAAAACCCGCCACGCCGAGCAACAACCCGCGGCGTGGTTTTTCACACGGACAAGTATTTCCCCGATATTTCCCGCATACATTTTATAAAAAATAATGCGAAAATAAGGGGGAAATCAACATGATTTACTGCAAAAAAGACGTGAAATTCATCGACTGCTCCACCCAAAATCGGGAGGGCAACGATGATGGCTGACATGAATAATATGCACAACTATTCGCTTGAGGCATTGAACGTACCGTCCGAGGACTGGCTTGGGGCATTCTACCGCCCGACTGACACACTCTGCATTCGGGTATTCGCCGACAAGAAAGGCAGTGACTACTTCGCACAGAAAATCACTTGTGTTCTTGAGGAGTTTCCCGACAAAATCGAATCGCTGATGACTCATAATAAGCATGGCAGAGGGATTTTCAATGTCATAAATCAAGGTGGTCATGACGATGCCTCAATTACTCGAATTACTGCTCATTATGTGGAAATGGACGATGTTTCCCTTGAAGAGCAATTGGCTCGAATACAGGAGTTCCCGCTCCCACCATCGTTGATTGCAAAGACGGCAAAGTCGCTACACTGCTACTGGTTGATGTCGGAAGGCGGAGCGGAAGTCGCTCGGTTTCGGCATTCCGAGTGTTTTGACTCCGACTTTCTCTTTCCAGTCGAGTTCCTGAATAAATGTTTTGAAAACCTCCAAATCTCCGCTTGTGCCTAAATACCCGAGAGCGAGTGTTTTCTTGGTTGTCATTTTTTTGAATCTGTCTAAATTTGAAAAATCCTCGGCAAGCAAAACCAAACGGTAGGTTTTTGTCGGAGTGATAAAGTCGCAAGTATACTGAGTTTCCTCGTCAGACACTACCATTTCAATGCCCACAATTATATACGTTGTGAGTTGTTTTATATTATCACCACGTTGTAGCCAATAGCAACCGCCTTCTTCAAAAATTGAGACTTCTTTTTTCTGGCGGGGAGCGGATTTTTTACTGACACGAGTGAATCCGTCTACGATATTATCACAAGCAACCCGCATTGTAAGCCACTTTGCGGGTTTTGACTTTTCTGCATTATTGATTGTTTTTCTTAAACTGTGATTTATTCAATGATTTTGTCTTGATTTTATGCGGAAAACAAACTATTCTTGGGGGAAAGCGGGGCGGCGAAAAATCGAAAACGGTCGGCAAAAGTCGAAAAAAGGTCGGGAAAAATAATCTCGGCGGCGGGAAATATTGCGGGACTCGTCCGCATATAGATTAACAAGTAATTTTACGGAAAATTCAAAACTACGCAGAGGGGACGGTGTGAAAATATGCCAAAATATTAAACCCGACAAAAAGCGAGCAATCGAGCGGATTGACGGGGCTGTTGCCATGATTATGGCACTCGCCCGAGCGACTGGTTGCGAAACTCCCGCTTACGAAAATAACGGAATGTTGGTGCTTGATACGAATAATCAGAATGGGTATTATTACACTTAAAGTAGCAATTTTGTGGAGGTGTAAATGGGTTTATTTTTGAGAAAATCGAAACCTAAAATCACCAATCGAATCGCCGAGGCGAACGCCTCTGTTCTCGGTTAATGCAGAGGATAATTATGCTCCTGTAACATTCAGTCGGGCAATGGTTACGAATTCGCTGTTGAGTAAATCGTCTAAACATAAAACTCTAATTTTCGATTGCGAAAATAGACTGTTTCAAAAAGTTAATTTTAAATAAATTCATATCGAAAGGAAAATGCTCATGGAAAAGAAAATCATGGAACTGCGGGAACGCCGCATGAAAACGTGGGAAAATGCGAAAGCGTTTCTCGATTCCAAGCGAAAAGAGGGCGGTGCATTATCTGCCGAGGATTCGGCTGTCTACAACAAAATGGAGACCGACTTAGACAATCTTGGTGACGAAATCAAACGGCTTGAAAAGTTAGAATCAGTTGAAAACGAACTTCGCAAACCCACCGACACTCCTGTCAATCATTCGCCGATTCGTCATTCTCAAAACGGCGGTGGAAATCACCAGCCTTTTGCAACTAAGCAATACAGAAAAGCATTCTGGGATGCCCTGCGTGGCGAGGTAATCAGCAACGCTCTGAAAATCGGCTCTGACCCCGAGGGCGGGTATTTAGTCCCCGATGAGTTTGAGAAAAAATTGGTTGAGGCTCTTGAACAACAGAACGTCATGCGGCGGCTTGCCAACATAATTCGCACCAAAAGTGGTGAACGTCAAATCCCGATTGTCGCTACAAAAGGCACTGCGGCATGGGTTGACGAGGAGGCTCTTATTCCCGAGAGCGACACGGCTTTCGGGCAGGTCACGCTTGGGGCTCACAAGGTTGCTACGATGATTAAAGTTTCGGGCGAATTGCTCAATGACAGTGCGTTTTCGATTGAGGAATATGTCGCTAACGAATTCGCTCGGCGAATCGCCGCAAAAGAAGAAGAGGCTTTTTTCGTGGGTGACGGAGTTAAAAAACCGACTGGACTTCTCGCCGATACTGGTGGCTCTCCTGTCGGTGCGACTACCGCAAAACCGACTGAAATCAAGTTTGATGAAATCTTGGATTTGTACTACTCGCTGAAGTCTCCCTACCGTGAAAAAGCCGCATTCATTGCCAACGATTTGACGGTGAAAGAACTCCGCAAATTGAAAGACAGCACAGGGCAATATTTGTGGACTCCATCAGTGAAAGACGGCACTCCCGACATGATTCTCGGCAGACCTATTTATACTTCGCCCTATGTTCCCGCAATCGAGGCGGATGCAAAAACCCTTGTGTTCGGCGATTATTCCTATTACTGGATTGCTGACCGTCAGTCTCGGACTTTTCAACGCTTGAACGAGATGTTCGCAACCACAGGACAAATCGGGTTCATCGCAACTCAGCGTGTTGACGGAAAGCTGATTTTGCCCGAGGCGGTTCGTGCGTTGAAAATGGCTGATGAGTGATGGACGGAATGGTGAGTTTACTCAAAAAAGTCAAGCTGAATTTAATTCTGTCCCACGATGAAGACGATGTGTTGTTATTGCAATTCATCTCTGCGGCGGTGAATTATGCCGAGACTTTTCAGCATACTCCGAGCGGGCATTATTCCGAGAACCCAATGCCGCCGACTACCGAGCAAGCGGTGATTATGTTGTCGAGTCATTTCTATGAGTCCCGAGACGGCTCGACTGGCGGATTTTTCTCCGATAGTGTGCAAGCGGGTGAGCGGGTTTGGAATGTGGTGAATATGTTGCTCGGCATGGATAAGAATTGGGTTTTGTGAGCGACTTTTATATAAAATCGAAAGGGGGTGTGACTTCATGGAACTTCGAGAAACTGCGGTTAAGGCGAATATCGAGAGAGTGGTTAATGCGATAACCAAAGCGGCTAAAAAAGGTGCTTTTAGTGTTAATCTTCGCAAGTGTGAGGGTTTTGATGCACTGGAAAATCCGCCAATCACTTTGAATGAAGAAATGCACGAGGCGATTCAAGCGGCGTTTACTTCTAAGTTGACGTTTGACGGCGATGTTGTGAGTTGGTAGTGAAAATTCAAGGTGTGGGGGCATTGTTGTTTTGCCGACATTGCCCTCGGTACATATAAGTATAACATAAAGATGTTAAAATTGCAAGGCGAACTAATATTTATGAGGTATAATTGCAATGAACAACACATCTGTGTATTCTAAAACACAAGAAATGCTTGTCGGGAATAATACTTATAATGTAACGATTCATTTTAACGAAAACGCCAATGAAACCGCTGAAGATAAGATGTTACGTTACATATCAAGCCGTGTGAACGCTGAAACAAGCCTTGACAATATTGGCAAATCCTCCATTATTTAAGACTTGCTAACCTGCCGCATTAGAGGTATCATGGTAGACAAAGGCGAAAGGAGGTAGCCGAAAATGGCTTTGCAATCAACAAAAATCACTGCTTTGTATTGTCGTTTGAGCAAAGAAGACGAGCAGTCAGGCGAGAGTAACTCAATCTCAAATCAGAGAGAAATGCTTGCAAAATATGCCGCCGACCACAGTTTCACAAATACTCATTTTTTCGTAGATGACGGCGTGAGTGGAACTGCGTTTGACAGACCGGGTCTAAATTCCATGCTTGCCGAAGTTAAAGCGGGGAATGTGTCAATCGTAATTTTTAAAGACCAGTCGAGAATCGGGCGCGATATACTCGAAGTCGGGTTACTCAAGCGACAATTTGAGGAGCATAACGTCCGTTATATCGCCGCCGCCGAAGGTCATGATAGTGCGAATGGATTTGATATGATGGCAGTGTTTCGAGACGTTTTCAACGAGTGGTTTGTAGCCGACACAAGTAAAAAAATAAGAACGGTTCTGCGTTCAAAAGCCCTGCAAGGTAAGGCAACCCGCCGAGCCCCTTATGGTTACCGCACATCAGAAAACGATACTTCTATATGGCTTGTAGATGAAGAGGCGGCAACAGTTGTTCGTGATATTTTCAACAACTTTATTGAGGGAATGAATCCCACTGAAATCGGCAGGGACTTATACCTTCGTAAAATTCTGATGCCGAAGTATTACTTCCGACAACAGAATATAGACGGCAAAAAAGAATATATATGGAGCATTTCATCAATTATAGATATACTCGGAAACCCTGTCTACATCGGAACTTTGACTGCTCAAAAGCACACAACACAATCTTATAAAAACAAGAAACGTGTTGTCCGACCTGAAGAAGACTGGATTGTAATTGAGGAACATCACCCCGCAATTATTGACAAGGAGGTCTTTGATATAGCACAGCGACTTCGGCAGAATCGTACTCGTAAGCGTAAAAACGGAGAAAAGACTATTCTCGGCGGTTTGGCGTTCTGTGCCGATTGCGGGTTGCCGATGTCGGTTAGCAGAGGAAATGGATATATATACATGATTTGCTCAGGTTATCGAAAAAATGGTGTTTTGAATGAACGTCCCTGCACTCGCCACGGTGTTCCGCTTAGCGAACTCGAAACGGTAGTGCTTAACGCAATTAAAGTTACCGTGTCGTTGGCAAAAGCTGACAAGGTGAAATTCGCCGAAATTATACACAATAGCAAAAACGAGGCTACTGAAAAGCAAATTAAAGCGAATTCGATGAAGTTAGCAAAAGCTCATGAACGGATTACTACTCTTGACAAAATCATCGCTCGTACTTATGAAGACTATGTTGAAGGCAAGATTGGCGAAGAGCGGTTTGCAAAAATGCTTGACGGATTTGAGTCTGAGCAATCGGGGCTGAAAGCGACCGCCGAGAGCCTTCAGAGTGAAATCGACACGCTAACGCAGAAGGCGGCGAATTTGGACGGTTTTATGAAATTAGTTGAACATTACGGTGAAATCACAGAACTCACTCCCGAATTGGCACGGTCATTTATAGATAGAGTAGTTGTTCATGAACCCATATTTTCACGACGAGGTTCTTGGATTAAAGATGGGCAAGACATCGAAGTATATTTGAACTATATCGGCGAGTTTAGCAACAAAGCCGATTCTTTAAAATAGGCGTTTGTCCTTAAATGAAAACGGCAACCGGTATATCTGTAACAATGGGCGAGTATTTAGACGCGGCGGCGATAATCACCGTGGTAATTTTAAACGCCGTTTTGGGGTTTATTCAAGAATATCGCGCCGAAAAAACCCTCGAAGCTTTAAAAAAGCTTTCCGCACCGACGGCACAGGTGTATCGGGACGGCGTTATTGTACAATTAGACGCAGAAAAGCTCGTTCGCGGCGACATAGTTCGTATAGAAGCGGGAGGAAGAATCCCCGCCGATTGTCGCTTACTCAACGCGATGGCGTTGGAATGTGACGAAGCTTTATTGACGGGAGAAAGTCTCCCCATTTCAAAAGGGAACGGCGAAACCTGTTTCATGGGGGCGGTCGTTGTAAAAGGACACGCGCTCGCCGAGGTAACCGCCACGGGAGAGGCTACCGAAATGGGCTTAATTTCGGGAATGTTATCCGAGGTTGCCGAGGAACAGACGCCTTTACAAAAAAAGTTAGGTGAATTGGGAAAGGTCATCGGGTTGATTTGCGTAACGGTATGCTTAGGCGTAAGCGTTCTCGGGATAATACGCGGTTATGACATTTTTGCAATGCTGTTGACGGGGATATCGCTTGCGGTTGCCGCAATCCCCGAAGGCTTACCCGCAGTAGTGACAATTTCGCTCGCGCTTGCTGTTCGACGTATTTATAAGCAGAAGGCTTTGGTTAATAAGCTTCATTCGGTGGAAACGCTCGGCTGTGCAAATGTGATTTGCACCGATAAAACGGGGACGCTTACGTTGAACAAAATGAAGGTAGCACAAACATACGGCGAGAGCGAGCTTCTTTTTAAATGCGGGGCGTTATGTAATAATGCGTTCAAACAATCCGACGGCACTTACTTAGGAGACCCTACCGAGGTTGCGCTAATTGAAGCGGCAGATGAAAACGGCGTCGATTTTAAAGGATACAGGCGGGTTGACGAAATCCCGTTTGATTCCTCGGCGGCGTTTATGCAGGTTACCGTAAGCGAATATGACGGAACAAAAACCAACTGGCTCAAGGGTAGTCTTGAGGCGATTTTACCAAAATGTAAGGTTAAAAACCCCTCAAAAATCCGTAAGGAATACGACGAAATGACCCGTAAAGGATTACGGTGTTTAGCGTTCGCCCGCGATAATCAATTTTTGGGAATAGCGGGGCTTTCCGACCCGCTTCGCCCCGAGATTAAGTCCGCCGTATCAAAATGTAAAAAAGCGGGCATAAGAGTAATAATGTTGACCGGCGACCACAAGAACACGGCGGAGGAAATAGCGAGACAGGCGGGGATAAACGAGGTTCATGCGCGAATGACCCCCGCGGATAAGCTAAAAATGGTAAAAAAGCTTAAAGCCGACGGCGATATTGTCGCAATGACGGGGGACGGGGTTAATGACGCCCCCGCCGTAAAAGAGGCGGCAATAGGCGTTTCAATGGGGATTCAGGGGACAGATGTCACGAAAGAGGCGGCGCAAATTGTTTTACTCGACGATAACTTCGCGACATTAGTCAGCGCGATTGAACAAGGGCGAACCGTATATAATAATATACGAAAATCAATGCGGTATATGCTTTCGAGCAACATCGGCGAGGTGTTGACTATGCTTTTCGCAATGCTTTTTGGAATGCCGGTTGTGCTTATCCCCATACAAATCCTTCTTATTAATCTCGTTACCGACGGTCTCCCCGCAATCGCGCTTTCTATGGAACCCGCAACCGACGATATAATGACTCAGCCTCCGCGAAAAAGCAACGAGAGCATTTTTGCGGGCGGTATGCTAAACAGTATAATCGGCAGAGGACTCGCAATCGGTATTTGTACGCTCGCCGCGTTTTGGTTAGCGTTGGGAAGCTATGATGTCGCGGTCGCAAGGACGGCGGCAATGGCAACCTTAGGATTGTCACAGTTGATATTCGTATTCGAATGTAAAGACAAGGGGAAGGGGATATTCAACGCCGAATACCTCAATAATCCTTATCTTATATTGGCGTCGTTGACCTCCGCCGCAATAATATTCGTATGTCTCTTAACGAACACATTATCGCCCGTTTTGCAAACCGTCGCACCGGAAAAAAACATTATCATGATTATATTAATATTTGCGGCGGGCTTGCCGATTATCAGAGGGGCGGTGAAGCTCCTTCAAAGAAAAAAATGATATTATTTACGATTCCTCATTATTAACACAATTGTTATAATAATTCCGGCAATGAAAAACAAAAAAATTGCCGCGCTTATTACGTTTCCGTCAATAGGTATTTTCCCTTTTTCGACCGATTCGAACAAATATAATTTTCCTATATCGAATGTATTATTGAGTATATGCAGTACAATTGCGGGCTTTACCGAATTTGCCCTGACCGCAACTATACCGAGAATAACACCCGCAACCGCCGCGTAAAGAAACTGCGTCAGGTTTTGGTGAAACGCCCCAAAAAGTAAAGCGGTTATAATGATTGCGGGGCGGTCACCCAACCGCCTCAGCGGGCGCAGAAGTATGTGTCGGAATATGATTTCCTCGGCAAACGGCGCGACTATGCCTACAAAGAAAAGTATAACGAGCCATTGTAATTGATTCTCCGGCATAACGCTTTCAAAAATATCCTTTAACCCCTCGGTTCCGTACAACCTTGTAAACAAATCGGCTATAAAATGACTTACTAATAACGCCACGGTCGACAGCGAATACATTGCTGTAAAAAGCGGAACAATCGCCGCCCATTTGAAACGCGAGGGGGGGAACGATTCACGCGGCAAGGAATAACGCCGCATAATAAGAGGGGTGACAAATAACGCGGGGGCGTAAACGATTATATCGTTTACTACCCATTTTAATGTATAATCTTCCGGCATAATTTCAAACAACACTATAAAAGAAGATAAAAATATTTGTGATATATAAGCGGCGATTAACGAGACGACAAGCGCGATTATAAGACCGCTGTTTGAAAATTCAAAATTTGATTCAGGTTTCATTAAATACAGCCTTTAATATAAGCGAGCTTATAACCCGCCCCGAAAAGCTGTCGACGGCGAGAATCATCATAGCGAAACCGGTAACGCTCGTAAAAAAGATAAGCGTTTTTCTCCTCCAGCTTATTTCGGTAAAAAGATTATCCGTTTTATAAACCTTTATTCGCGTTATTGTCCTCACCGCCAACGCTATCCCCGTTATTATCAACCCGAACAGCAAAGCTATAAACATTCCGAATACAGCTAAAAGCATTGTCGAGTCTTCATGAACGGATTGACTCTTACTAAACAGATAGTTTTGAATCGTTTGCGTCGATATAAAAAGCATTATAATCCCCGCAATTGAGTTAAACGAAGCGTGAAGAATTGTTGACGCTAAAATCGAGCCGGTTTGAAGCGTTATATAAGCGAACACAATCCCCAACACAAACGCGTAGAAAAACTGTTGAAAATTCCCGTGCATTATCCCGAACAAAAAGCCGGATATAATAATTGCAAAGCCGTTTCCGTAAGGCTTTAGCGCATTAAGAATAATCCCTCTGCAAAAAAATTCCTCAAAAATTGCCGCGGCAAAAACCATATATATAAATAACACAATCCCGCAGGTTATATTGGGCGGAATTATACTGTTCATTGTTCCGAATGAACGCTCAAAGGTTTCCTGTTGCTCTGCTGTGTTGATGTTTTGGACGGATTTTGCAATAAGCCACGCAACCAATAATGCAATTAAATTTGTAAGCTGTCCGAGTCCGTAAACGGCGGGAAAATTCCCGATTGCTTTAACAAGTCGCGGCGGTTTTTTATACAAGGCGGGAAGCTTTTCTTGATTCTCGTTCCGCAGTATGAATGTCGCGGCTATAATCGGTATAAAATATAAGAATACCGCCGAAAACGCCAACAAAGCTATATACCCCGTTGTTTCGTTTTCGAACTCAATCGCGTTTAAAACAGCAGAACAAACAATCCCGCTTAAAAAAAAGATTGTCATTACCAAACCTATTTTAATGCAAATTTTCTTATACGCTTTTATGCTGTCCATAATCCCTCCTAAACGATTCTGTATCCCGCTTTTTGAATAGCGTTTTTTACTTCCTCAAAATGTGATTTATTCTTTGTCTCCATGGATATATGCAGATAACACCCTATAATATCGGTATTTTCGCCACCATAATTGTGCATAACTTTTATGACGTTAGCACCAACGTCCGCAATAATTGCCGAAACCTCCTTAAGCTGTCCGGGTTTATCCAACATTTCTATTTTTAATTCCGAAAGCCGTCCGGTTGTCAATAAGCCGCGATTTATTACCCGCGAAAGAATGTTTACGTCGATATTCCCCCCCGAAACAATTGCACAGGTTTTTTTGTCCCTCAAATCGAACGGAAGCTTGTTCAACGATGCCCGGGTCAATACCTCGTCACCCGCGCCGATTTTGTCAATTCCGTCACCCTGCGGTTGATACCGGTCATTGAACATTACCGCCGCTACCGCAACCGCCCCCGCTCCCTCGGCAACCAACTTTTGTTGCTCCATAAGGGTGAGAATCGCCGTTGCGATTTCGTCATCTGTAACGGTAACGATTCCGTCTACATAATCTCTGCAATATTTAAATGTCGTTTCGCCGGGCGTCTTCACCGCTATTCCGTCGGCAAATGTCGACAAACCGTCAAGATTTACTCGTTTTTTGTCGAGCATTGAACGGTGCATACTCCCCGCGCCCGCCGCCTGTACCCCGAATACCTTACAGGAGGGTTTAAGCTTTTTAACGGCGAACGCAATCCCCGAAATTAAACCGCCGCCGCCTACCGGAACAACAATCGCTTCAAGGTCGGGAAGCTGTTCCAACACCTCAAGACCGATTGTACCTTGTCCCGCTATCACGTCGATATCATCAAACGGGTGAATAAACACACCGCCGCTTTTCTCTTGAAAAGCTAACGCGGCTTTATGCGCGTCATCATATACGCCGTCAACGAGTTCGACCCGCGCTCCTAATTGTTTAGTCGCCTCGATTTTTGACAAGGGGGCGATATTCGGTATGAATATTGTCGCGTTAATCCCCATGCGCGCCGCAGAAAGGGCAACCCCCTGCGCGTGATTTCCCGCGGAACAGGCTATGACGCCTTTTGCGCGTTCTTCCTCGGACAGCATTGCGATTTTAAAATATGCTCCGCGAACCTTAAACGAACCCGTGATTTGAAGGTTTTCGGCTTTAAAATGCAGGTTCTTATTATAAGACGCCAATGATGACGGGATAATATCGGTTTTGCGGATACAGTCCTTCAGCAAATGCGCCGCCTGATAAATTCTGTCGAGTGTTAATTCCATGTTTGATTTTCCTTCACTATATTTTTAGGCAACCTCATGCCTTCACTATAATATCCTTAACCGAACCGCCGGGCGGAATCATAGGTAAAACAATTTCATCATGACCTATTTTATAATCAATAACAATCGGCGTATTATTCGGCAAATCTTGCAGTATACCTTTTAGTGTTGACAGGTTGTTTGCCGTGTATCCCTTCGCACCGAACGCTTCGGCAATCGCCTTAAAATCGGTTTTACGGTCAAGGGTGCTTTGAGAGTACCGTCCACCATAAAAGGTTGTCTGCCATTGTCTCGGAAGTCCGAGAGCATTATTGTTGAGTATAACTATTAAAATGGGGAGTTTTTGGGAAACGGCGGTGGCTAATTCTATAAGATTCATGCCGAAGCTTCCGTCGCCGGTAAAAAGTATTGTACGCTTTATGTTATTTGCGATACAGCCGCCTATTGCCGCGCCGAGTCCGAAGCCCATTGCGCCGAGTCCGCCCGATGTGAGAAGCGTTCGCGAGTTCCCGAGCTTATAATACTGCATTACCCACATTTGATGCTGTCCCACGTCGGTTGCGACGACCGTATCATCGTCACAAAAAGCGCGTACCGTTTCGATTACGTTTTTGGGCATTAAATCATTGCGCTCACAATCGCGCTCAACGCGCTTTAATTCATCTATGCGCTCAAGCCATTCCTCATGCTTGGCGGGGGTTATTTTTTCGAGCAATTGTTTTAATATGCTTTTTACGTCTCCGCAGAGCGAAAGCTGTGGCGTTACGTTTTTCCCGAATTCCGAGTCGTCAATATCAATATGGATAATAGTTTTATCCCGTGAGTATTCCGTGACATTGCCCGTCGCCCTGTCCGAGAATCGCGCACCTAACACTATAAGCGTATCACACTCCGACTTTGCCAACGACGAGGCATATTTCCCGTGCATACCGCTCATTCCGAGGTTTAGGGAGTAATCATCGGGTAACGCCGATAACCCCATCATGCTGAACCCGACGGGTGCATTGAGCTTTTCGGAGAGCAAACGAAGCTCATTTTCCGCGTTCCCGCGAATGACGCCGCCCCCCGCGTAAACAAAAGGACGTTTACTTTTGTTAATTGCGTCCGTAATCGCATCTAAATCAAAATCAACCGTCGATTGACCGTTATCTATCGTCGCCCGTTTTGCCGATTCGCCAAAGTATTCACACATATCGCTTTGAATATCCTTAGGTATGTCTACAAGAACGGGACCGGGGCGACCTTCACGCGCTATACGGAACGCCTTGTCTAACACCTCCTCAAGCTGTGTAACGTCGCGGACTATATAATTAAACTTGGTCATTGATTTTGTTATGCTGACAATATCGACCTCTTGAAAGCTGTCCCGCCCCAAAAGCGGAACCGATACATTGCCCGTTATTGCAACTAAAGGTATACTGTCGAGGTAGGCGTTGGCGATTCCGGTAACGAGATTTGTCGAGCCCGGCCCGCTCGTAGATATAACAACGCCGGTTTTCCCGGTCACCCTTGCGTAACCGTCCGCCGCGTGTGCCGCACCTTGTTCATGGGCGGTCAATATATGGTTGATTTGAACGGCGTTTTTGTACAATTCATCATATAAGGTCAACACCGCGCCGCCGGGATATCCAAACACCGTTTCGACCCCGTGTGCAATAAGACGCTTTATTACTATTTCAGCTCCGCTAAGTTTCATTAATTGTTACCTTAATTATTACCTTTCTTGGCGATTCCTAAATTTGCAATTACCTCAACCTCGACCGATACACCTTTGGGGAGCGCGGAAACGGCAACGCACGAGCGGGCGGGCTTACCCGTGAAATACTGTGCATAAATTTGATTAAACGAAGCAAAATCGTTTATGTCGGTTAAAAAACAGGTTGTTTTTACCACATCGTCGAAATCGCACCCCGCCGCCGTCAACACCGCCTTAATATTGTTCATGACCTGTTCCGTTTGTGCGTGAATGTCCTTGCCGCACACCTCGCCCGTTTCCGGCGATAACGGGATTTGTCCCGAAACAAAAAGAAGATTTCCGGTTATAACAGCCTGTGAATAAGGGCCAATCGCGGCGGGGGCAGATGTTGTCGAAATAGTTTTCATGTGTAAACTCCTTAATATATCCTTAATATTCCAATGAGTAATAATATAACACATAACATTTTATTTGTCAATATATCGCTTTGATTTATATCTTTAAATTTAGACTTGCAATAAAACTCGAATTATGATACAATCATAAAAAAATAAAAAAGAGGTGTTGTCATGCCCGCAAAAAAAAATCACAACCAATACATTCCTTCAAAGAGTGAGGAAAACAACCACCATAGAAAAATTTATACGCCGTAACGATGAAATAATGAAAAGTGTTCCGGTTTTTCACGAGTATATAACGGATTTGTGTCGGCAAAAAGAGATTTCAGTGGAAAGCGTTATCAAAAAAGCCAATATTGAACGCACATACGGACACAGATTTTTTAACGGTACTCGAAAGCCTTCCCGCGATAAGGTAATACAAATTGCTTTTGGATTCGGAATGAATTTTGAAGAGGCGCAAAAACCGCAAATAATAATCTTAAATATATTTGGCTCGGTGAAAACGAATTTTTTGATTCGGGCGTTGTTTTCCCGAATAATAACAAAATCATGTGGATATACGCCAAATATAATAATTTTACAAACCTTGAGCCGTTTACAGATATGCCCCGGTTATGTTATCTCGACATTAATACCAACAATATTGACGTCGAAAACAATAAAATCTTAGTTGAAATTGAGCAAATTCAAGCAATAATTGACAAAAACACCCAATCCCCGCCCGACGATTACGAACCCAACGAGCATATGAACCCGCATTACGGGTTTGAGTATGAGCGGCAGAGATAAAAAAGCCGCGAAATTTAATTAACGCGGCTTTTTTTATTCAAATATTTTGAAAGGTCGGTATTAACATAGTGTACATTTTTCGCTTTTATGGGGGACGTATGCTTTGTGTTCATTACATTATGGCGGGTGTCGGGTGGGGAAAAAAACACATCATTTTCATTAATTATCGTGTGCAGGAGCATTATTCACTTCTCCTTGTTCTTTTTTTGGTTCACATTCTTGTTCGTTTCTCTTTTGCTTTTCTTCCTCAATTAAGTCATATAAACACCCGATTGCTTCGGACAACCCCCCCAATCGGTCAATTAATCCCTCGTTGACGGCGGTGTTCCCGTCTACAACGGAACCGACGTCCATAACTAATTCGTCTTTTTCCATCATAAAATCCACAAATCGTTCGGCAGAAATCCTACTGTTATTAGTAACGAAACAGGTGATTCGCTCCTGCATACGTTCAAAGTAAGAAAGCGTTTGCGGAATACCCAGTAACATTCCGTTCATGCGTACCGGGTGAATTGTCATGGTCGCGCTCGGAACAATAAACGAGCGTTTCGCGCTTACCGCAAGGGGAACACCTATTGAGTGACCGCCGCCTACGACTATTGAAACGGTAGGCTTGCTCATTCCCGCGATTAACTCTGCAATTGCCAACCCCGCCTCGACGTCTCCGCCAACCGTGTTCAAAATAATCAACAACCCCTCAATCGTATTATCCTGTTCAATTGCGACAAGCGCGGGGATAATGTGTTCGTATTTTGTAGTTTTATTTTGCGGGGGGAGGATATAGTGTCCCTCTATCTGCCCTATAATAGTCAAACAATGTATATTATAAGGCGCGTTTGCCACCGCCACTATACCTATATCGTTTGTTTCGCATTGTTGCTCTTGTTCTTGTTCGCTATTGTCCTCGTTTTCGCAATCATCGTTACGATACTCGTTCATAAAAAACCGCCTTTATAAGCTTTGTTAGCTTAGTATTTACGAAAAAGGCGGTTTTATTCATGGAGGCACGTTTTGAATTTAAATGACAATTCTCGATTTCATTCCTACAAGGTGTTGCAATATTTCTATACCGTAAGCTCACCCGTATTTTTCACCCCCGCTCAAAACGATAGCTTCCACCGTATACAGCGGCAATTGTATAGCCGCTTCCTGCGATTTTTTTACGCAGTCGCGACACCGCTTTTTGAACGGCTTGTGTATCGTCCGCCATATCCGAACCCCATACCTGTTCATACAAATATTCCGCTTTTATATCTTTGTTCTCGTTTTCAATGAACAGTTGTAACAGAAAAAACTCCACGGGGGGTAGCTTAATCTTTTGATTATTCCCGAACCATACCTCCATAGAGCGGATTCGCAGGGTGACAGAGCCTTTCACGATAATGTCGGGAATTTGCTCGACATTGCGGAACATTGTGTTGACCCGCTCCAACAAAACGCCGTAATCAAAAGGCTTTGACATATAATCGTTCGCACCGAGTTTAAGTCCGCGCTTAACGTCTTGCGGTTCGCCCCACGCCGTCAGCATGATAATCGGGATTTTGCTGCCCGATTCCCGCAGTTCGCGGAGCAAGTCAAGCCCGTTTCCGTCGGGGAGCATAATGTCAAGAATAATCGCGTCAATTTTTTGTTGATTATATAAATGCTCCCGTGCCTGTTCCAAATTTTCGGCGGTAAAAACGTGGTAATTATTCGCCGTCAGCGTTTTGCTGACGTTTTTGAGTACAGTGATTTCATCTTCAATATATAACAGAGTTTTCATTTTTTGGTATCACCCGCTTTCCCTTTGATAAGCGTGTCGTTGATTGTTTTTGCCATTCCCATAATGTCGGCTTGTGCTTTTATCAGAAGCTCAGGCGCGTCTTCGGGAAACTGATTCGCAGACTGAACGCAGGTGGATACTCTTGTTAGCGGGGTTAATATATCGTGTGCCATTTGGTGGTAGAAGTCGGTTTTTGCGGCGAGTTCCTCCGCTTCGCGCTTGGTTTCGGCGTATTTGCGGATTATATACATATTAACTAAAATTGAAACGGCTACGATAATTATGATTAATAATCCCAAAAAAGCAAATGTTTTTGCGCGTTCCTGTAATACGTCGTCCATAAAGACGCTTACAAATACATATGCCGAAACGCTCGAGTCTTCACGTAAAATTGGCTCTCCGGTTATAAGCAACCGCCCCCATTCCGTGGTGTTTGTATAAGGGGAAATTTTCTCGCCTTTTTGATATAAAAGAAGTATATCCTTAACCGTATCATTAATGAGTACGCTTTCGCCTAAATCCATTCTGCTGTTCTCGTCCTCGTCTGTATCAAAAACAAAGAGCTCGTGCTTTTCGTCTATTCTTGAAATAACAATGTACGCGATATTAAATTCGCGTTGATAAATTCGCAGTTGCTTTAAAACCTGCTCATATTCCGCGTCTTTTTCAAGCGTGAGAATATAACGGTCAACGTCTTCTCCGCTTAACATAGATACCGACAGACTCGATAACGATGTAATTTTATTTTTATATTCGGATTCAATTCGGTTTTGATATATATTGGTTAAAAAAATCATCATAACCGTTCCGATTAATAATGATGTCAAAATAGAAGTGAAGGTTAAACGCGCTTTCAACGATTTTGTCCACGGCACAAACGAAATGGGTTTATCCATGCTCAACAATTCCTTTCGGATTAATAATTGTCAATTGTTCCTCAATCTTTAAAATCAACAGGGTGATGTCGTCGGCTTGTTCTGCGCCGTCGGCAAATATATCAATTTCCGCTTTGATGTGTGCGATAAATTCATTCATGTTTACGTCCTTGTGCCGATTAGCGACCTTCAACAAATGCGGGTCGGTAAACAACTCATTTTGCTGATTCACCGCCTCGGTAACGCCGTCTGTGTACAGGCAGAGCATATCTCCCTCGTTCAGCGTTATTTCTTCTTGTTTATACGCCATACCCTCCATGCCCGCAAGCACAAAACCGGGCTTTGTGGGGAGCCACTTATAATCCCCCCCTGCCCTTTTAATCATCGGCGGGTTATGTCCGGCGTTGACATAGGTAAATATACCGTTTTTCATATCCCAAATACCCATAAACGCCGTGACGAACATATTCGCCTCGTTATTCTCGCACAATAAATCGTTGACGGTTTCAAACACCTCTTTAGGACTTTTGCCGTTCTGCGCGTTATTTTTGAGCAACGTCTTGGTAATCACCATAAAAAGTGCGGCGGGAACGCCTTTACCGGAAACGTCGGCAATGACCACCGCTAATTGATGCTCCCCAATTAAAAAGAAGTCATAGAAGTCGCCGCCTACTTCCTTTGCGGGCAACATATAGCCGTAAATGTCAAATTCGGAACGGTCGGGAAACGCGGGGAAGATACAAGGGAGCATAGAAGCCTGTATTTGTGTAGCCACCGATAATTCCGCGCCTATACGTTCCTTCTCTGCCGTCACTTTTGTGAGATTTTCTATATAATCGTCTATGTCTAAAATCATTGCGCGAAACGCCGCCGCCAACGTACCCGTTTCATTGCGAATTTTGCTCAGTCTTTCACACTGTCCGACGGAGCTTTTGCTGTTAGCTTGGTGTTCATTCTCTTTTCCGTCTATGTAATGCTCGGCGATGTTTGCTATAGCTTCAATGGGCATAGTTATATTCTTCTCTGCGTAATGCAGAATAAACATCGTCATAAATATCATAACGGACAAGGCTATTGTCACATACAAATAAATCCTAAGCCACATTGCTAACGGGTCGGAGGCAATCGGAGACAGTTCTAAATAAGCGAATACACCGGTCATTGCAGCGGAAATCATTCCGACTATAAGAAAAATCAACACCAACCGTTCGTTCAACGAAATTCGAGTCTGCCCGGCTTTTAGTTTGAAGAACGCCGCAAAAACAAGGATAGGGATTCCAAGTACCATACTGAAAATAAAACAATTACAGAACACCATAAGCGTTGGCGCGGAAAAAAATAGATTATATCCGAAGCCTTTTAAGATAAGCCCTATCATTACTGTCATCAAAACCGAATTCGCCGTTATAATGACGATATACCGCACTACGTTTTTAACGCTGTTCAATCTGAAATACGGGCTGTCGTCTTTGCTCCGCCTTTTAATGAAGCACCATGCGGCAAAGGGAACAAACCCATATATAAGCTGTGCGGGGAATGCCACTATTGCTAAAACGGGGTCATACCCGGCAATAATATCTGCGAAAAAGTTCCCCACTGCACAACCGAGCGCGCCGGGAAACCCGAACATCAACCCAAAAACAGGGGGGAGGGCGGAAACCGGACGCATTTCAACCGTTTGCGCCACGTTGAAAAGCTCGCGAAAAGGCATGGTAACTGCAAAAAACAACACCGCCGACAAAAGAACAAGCCCCGATTTTTTTATCATATTCACCACCATGCCTTTCCTTAGGAACTATTCCTTATTATTGTTGTTCTTCTTCATTAGTATTAATACCGGTAAGGACATACAATCCCGCAAGATATAACCCGATAGGCATCAGAATTGCAATAATCGAAAGCCTTGTAGGAAGTAAAAGGTTGAACAGTGAATGTACGTTTTCGCTTATGACAAGCAATCCGAAAATAATCGGCAACAGAATATGCCGCTGTTTTTGTAATATCAAAAGTCCGATTCCGAAAATAGCGGCCGTCATACCGTGCATAATAGATGTTGTCAGCGTCCGAATAACGAGATTGATGATGTCGCTCACCATTCCGGAGGACTCCGAAAAATAAAAAACCGATTCTAAGATAGAAAACCCGACGCCGCTCGCTAATGCACAATAGACGATATTTACCGTTATTTCCGGGTGTTTTTTTCTTCTCAAAAAGAGCAGTAAGGGGAGCGTTTTGCATAATTCCTCAACAATGGGTGCGACCGAAGCCGTTACCCTTTCCGCCTGTCCCGGCAATGAGCCGAAATAGCTGTTGATTATATATGCCGCGAGTCCCGCAAATGTCCCCCAACAAAAATAAAGCAATATGCGCCGACTGTTTGCTTCCTTGACCACTACCGCGACAAACAGCAGAGGAATGACCGTGGCGATACAATTTCCTAAAAGCTGAAGATTTAACCCGTCCATATATCACACCTCCTTTCTTAAACGGAGTAATCCGCCGCAAATCCATACATACAAAGGCGTGTACATTGAAATAAATATAGTTTGTACATTTACGGCTAATCCCAAAATAAAAGACAGATAAACCGCAACATCTAACAAACCTAAAAAGAGCATGGAATAGGCAAAAATTCTCGCCGTCCGAAGCTGTCTTATTCGAAAGGATTGATATAAGACAGCTCCCGAAAGCGCGAGACAGCATACTGCCGTGAATATTACCGTTATATATAAAAGATTTTCGCTGTTTATAATAATTGCATAGGTAGTGACAATAACGGTAACGGCGCAAACCGCGCTTACTCCGATATGCAACGCTCGTTCCCATTTGTAAGGCGGGAGAATCAACAGGGTAAGTGCCGACAAAAAGAACACATAGGAGACCGCGTTGCTGTAATCGGTGATGTTTATATCGGAT